>OFFI01000201.1_pt1 | contig 50140 bp, 46 predicted proteins | sample 1521351 | NCBI WGS metagenome assembly OFFI01 (sample SAMEA3504119, study PRJEB24116) | mouse gut metagenome | biome: mouse gut; feature: mouse-associated habitat; material: faeces | place: Denmark | collected 2011
CAGGCCGTATGTACGAGGCCAAGTCGCAGGCTGGCTATATCGACTCGGGAGTCGAGGTCGAGGCTGTCGACTTCGATGATTTCTCAATAATTGTCAAACCTGTAAAATAAAACCATTATGACTGAAACTCACATGATTGCTATCGTCGTAGCTTTGGGGCTGGCGGCGATATGGCTCATATTCTACTTTATTCCGATCGGATTGTGGTTCTCGGCGTTGGTGTCGGGCGTGCGTATAAGCCTGTTGCAGCTTGTGCTGATGCGCTGGCGCAAGGTGCCGCCATCGAAGATCGTATCGTCGATGATCGAGGGAACGAAAGCCGGCCTGCATCTGAGTGCCAACGAGTTGGAGGCGCATTACCTTGCGGGTGGCAACGTTACTAACGTCGTGCATGCGCTGGTATCGGCGCAGAAGGCCAACATCATGCTGTCGTTCGATATGGCTACGGCAATCGATCTGGCGGGTCGCGACGTGTTCGAGGCCGTGCAGATGTCGGTCAACCCTAAGGTCATAAACACCCCTCCGGTGGCTGCTGTGGCTAAGGACGGCATACAGCTCATCGCCAAGGCGCGAGTGACGGTGCGTGCCAACATCCGCCAGCTTGTCGGCGGTGCGGGCGAGGAGACCGTGCTGGCTCGTGTGGGCGAGGGCATCGTCTCGTCGATCGGCTCGGCCGAAACGCATAAGGTGGTCTTGGAGAATCCCGATTCGATCTCGCGCGTGGTGCTCGACAAGGGACTCGATGCCGGAACCGCATTCGAGATACTCTCGATCGATATTGCCGATATAGATGTGGGCAAGAACATCGGCGCTCAGCTGCAAATGGATCAGGCCAATGCCGACAAGAACATCGCGCAGGCCAAGGCCGAGGAACGTCGTGCTATGGCCGTAGCGTTGGAGCAGGAGAACAAGGCCAAGGCGCAGGATGCCCGTGCGAAAGTCATCCTGGCCGAAGCCGAAGTGCCGCTGGCTATGGCCGAGGCGTTCCGCAACGGCAATCTCGGTGTGATGGACTACTACAAGATGAAGAATGTCATGGCCGATACGCAGATGCGCGAGAGCATATCGCATATCGAAAAGAAATAGCCGTAAAGACGCTTATGCCGGGATCGTATCTCGACTTATGCTATCGCCCCTGCCGCATGTACTCGGCAGGGGCGTTTCGTATATGGCATCGTGTCGGCATATGTTGCGGTCATGAATTGCGGTGCGTAGAACTACGCATGAAAAAAGAGATCCCGAAAGCGGATGTACCGATTCCGGGATTCGTCGTTGTCGTACTCGAAGCCGGGGTCGAACCGGCACGACCATTACTGGTCACAGGATTTTAAGTCCGGCGTGTCTACCTATTCCACCATTCGAGCCCTTCGCCGTCGGACGATTGTGCAAAAGTACTACTTTTATTTAATTCTGCAAAACCTTTGCGTCGATATATGCTATTATCTCTTCGACCTTTTCGGGGGTGAACCACGCTATCTCGGGATCGCGCCTGAACCATGTCATCTGGCGTTTGGCATAGCGGCGGGTGTTGCGCTTGATGGCTTCGACCGCCTCGTCGAAACTCGTCTTATGGTCGATATAGTCGAATATCTCGCGATACCCTACCGTTTGCAGAGCGTTGCAGTCGCGCAGCGGCAGCAGCGACCGCACCTCGTCTTCGAGTCCGTCGGCTACCATGCGATCGACCCTCAGATCGATGCGGCGATACAGCTCCGCCCGCTCGATGTCGGTGCCTATCTTGATCGTTCGGAACGGACGTTCCCGACGTCGGCCGGTACGCAGCTGCGAGTATTGCCGGCCGCTTGACAGACACACCTCCAAGGCTCGCATCACGCGGGCGGGGTTGCATCTGTCGACCGTGGCGTGGCATTGCGGATCGAGCCGGTACAACTCGTCGGCCAGAGCTTCGATGCCTTCGGTGTCGAGACGCTCTTTGAGTTTGCGCCGCAACTCCTTGTCGGCTGTCGGCAGATCGTCCATACCATCGCACAAAGCCTGTATATAGAGACCCGAACCGCCTGCGGCGACCACGAGCGGGTGTCGCTCGAAAAGCGTTTCGAGCCGTCGGAGCGTCTCCGTCTCGTACTCTCCGCAGTTGAAATCCTGCTGCGGCAGCCGTTCGGCGATGAAGTGATGCTCTACCCTGCTCAGCTGCTCGGCTGTGGGCTGTGCCGTACCTATGGGCATGCCCTTGTATATCTGGCGGGAGTCGGTCGATACGATCGGCGAGGAGTAGTGCTCCGCCAGCCGTATGCTAAGGTCGGTCTTGCCCGAACCTGTCGCGCCGACCACGACCACAAGCGTAGGCCTCTCAGATCTCGTCGTCATAGCTGTCGTCTCCGTCGAAATCGCCGTAGTCGCCCATCATCTCCTCGAATATCGAGCCTTCGTCGACGGTGGCTTCGGGGTCGTACTGGTCGGGCGCCGAGGCGTGTTCGAAGGCTACGCGCGGATATTCCATACCCGCTTCGGGGCGTTTTACCTCGACCAATTCCAGGTATAGAGCCCTGTCGTTGAGCATATCGAACACGTATATCATGCGTCCGTGCAGGCGGTCGGTAACTTCCAGCAGCCTCACGCTGTCCATAGGTTTTGGCGCCGAAGCAGCATCGCCGCCCATATCGATCTGAGTATACTCCTGTTGACGCTTCCACATCTCGTCCGATGCGAATATCGAGACCATGGCCTCGTCGTATCCCAGAGCCTCGAAGACGAAGCGATGAAACTCTGTCAGCGTCATCTCCGGCATTACTTCGAGGTCGCGGACGAAATGGTCGCTCTCGTCGCTCAGCATTCTGTATCTGAAAACCAAATCCATAATTTCTGCATGTATTACAATCAGCAGACAAATGTACGTTTTTTTGCGATAAATCCCTATTCGGCGGCGACTATTATCCTTATTATTGTCATCGAAAATAGTGGTTATTATAAAAAATGTATTATATTTGCACTGCTTTCGGTCGGATAGTTATTTTCTGTTCATTTAATCACGGATACATACTAATTTTTTACATATGCAAGATTTAACTGCGTTGGAGGGTAAGACTCTCGTCGAGTTGCGAGCCATAGCCAAAGTGCTCGGTATCGACGGAACCTCCCTGAAAAAAAGAGAGTTGTTGGCCAAGATCGTCGAGACGGCCGGCGAAGCTCCGCAGCAAGAACCCGAACAATCGCAGCCCCAGCCCGCCAAGCGCGGCCGTCGCCCGCGCATGGGCGGTGTCAAGGTGGGCGGCGAGGCCAAGACACACGATACGTATTCGCGCAGCGACGATGCTGCACCGGCACGCGAGACGGCCGAAGAGACCGTCGTCGAGCAGTCCGCTCCCCAGCCGGAGCCAAAGCGACGAGGACGCAAGCCCAAGTCGGCCATGGTGGAAAATGCGGTCGTGGCGGCTGAGGAGATTGCCGCCGAGGCGGTCTACGACATGCAGCCTGTCGACGAGGCGATGCCGCAGATCGACGACGATGATACGGTCTATGCCGACGGCCTGCCGACGGATATTATAACGAAAGACGATTTCGTCGCCGAGATCGAGGGCGAGGGCGTTTTGGAGATCATGCCCGACGGTTACGGCTTCCTGCGCTCGGCCGATTACAACTATCTCAACTCGCCCGACGACGTATATATATCGCCCTCTCAGATCAAGTTGTTCGGTCTGAAACCGGGCGACACGGTAAGCGGCACGATACGTCCTCCCAAGGAGGGCGAGAAGTATTTCCCGCTGGTGCATGTCAACGAGATAAACGGTCTTAAACCCGAGTATATCCGCGACCGCGTCCAGTTCGAGTACATGACGCCGCTGTTCCCCAGCGAGAAGTTCAACCTTACGGGCAAGGGGCACAATTCGCTGTCGAACCGAATCATAGATCTATTCTCGCCTATCGGCAAGGGTCAGCGCGCGCTGATCGTCGCACAGCCCAAGACGGGTAAGACGGTGCTGATGCAGTCCATAGCCAATGCCATAGCCGACAACCACCCCGAGGTGTATATGATCGTACTGTTGATCGACGAGCGCCCCGAGGAGGTCACCGAAATGGCGCGCAACGTCAAGGCCGAGGTCGTCGCGTCGACTTTCGACGAGCAGGCGGCGCGTCACGTCAAGGTCGCTGAAATGGTGTTGGAGAAGGCGAAGCGCATGGTCGAGTGCGGTCACGACGTGGTAATATTCCTCGATTCGATAACGCGTCTGGCGCGTGCCTACAACTCGGTGCAGCCGGCATCGGGCAAGGTGCTTTCGGGCGGTGTCGACGCCAATGCGCTGCACAAGCCCAAGCGCTTCTTCGGTGCTGCGCGTAACACCGAGGAGAAGGGTTCGCTGACGATCATCGCAACGGCACTGATCGATACCGGTTCTAAGATGGACGAGGTTATCTTCGAGGAGTTCAAGGGTACGGGCAACATGGAGTTGCAGCTCGACCGCAAGCTGTCGAACAAGCGTATCTACCCTGCCGTCGACGTTATCGCTTCGGGTACGCGCCGCGAGGATCTGCTGCTCTCGCCCAATGTCATGAGCCGCACGTGGGTACTGCGCAAGTATCTGTCGGATATGACTACGGTAGAGGCTATGGAATTCTTGCAGAAGCAGATGCATCTAACGGAGAGCAACGAGGAGTTTCTCGCGACCATGAACCAGTAAACATAACCGCAAAACATTATGAAGAGACTGTTTATTTCGATGCTGTGCCTTGCAGCCGTGACCGACGTTTTCGGCTGGGGACAGAAGGGGCACGATACGGTGGCCTATATAGCCGAAAATCATCTTTCGCCCGAGGTGGCTGCCAAAGTCACGGCGCTGCTCGACGGTCATTCGCTGGTCTACTATGCCAACTGGATGGACAATGCGAGCCATACGCCCGACTACGCCTTTACTTCGACATGGCATTATGTCAATGTCGACGAGGAGGAGCAGACCTACGCCCAGTCGGAGAAGCACCCGAAAGGCGATGTGGTCGTTGCGATAAACGAAATCGTTTCGCGCCTGAAAAACGGCGGTCTTTCGCCCGAGCGCGACAAGGTCGATCTGATGATGCTCATTCATCTGGTAGGCGACATGCACTGCCCGATGCACGCGGGACACAAATGCGACCGCGGCGGCAACAACATTCAGGTCAAGTATTTCCATTCGAATACGAAATTGCACAGCGTATGGGATTCGAAGTTGGTCGAGTCGGCGCATAATTGGAGTTATTCGGAGTGGCAGTACCAGATCGACCGCGCTACGGCCGAGGAGGCTGCCTCGATAGCTGCCGGCTGCCCCAATGACTGGATCGAGGAGACGGTCGTTCTGAGCCGTCGTATCTATGAGGATACGCCTGCCGGAGCGTCGATATCATACGACTATATCAACAAATACACTCCTGTCATAGAGCAGCAGCTGCTCAAAGGCGGCATCCGTCTGGCGGCACTGCTCGAATATATCTACGGCGACGAGTGTTAGTTCCGGTCAGTGCGCCCGTATACTCGGCGCCTGCCGCATATAATAGTTGCACTCTTACCCGTCATGCCTCGCGGCATGGCGGGTAATTCGTTATACGGTCGCGGCTGCCGTGCGTATGACGGAGAAGACTGCATTTAATCCGGTCGGAGATCCTCCGGTATGGGCATTACCGGGCCGATGCTTGCATTTGACCTCGCTTATGCGTATATTTGACATCGTCGAATATACTTCCGCTCGGCAAAATGCAAGTAAACTTGCTTTTGCTCTCGCTTATTCGTATATTTGTAAAAATACCATAGCGATGAAAATCGAAGTTTCATACGATCGCCGACAGCCGTTCGATGCCGGATATACGTTCGTCGATACGCCTTACGGCGAGGCCGTTGCGGTCTTCACGGACAAGGGGTTGTGCTATTTAGGATTCACGCGCAACGATCGGGCCTGCGTTCTGAGGCACGTGGCGGATACATTCCCGAATATGCGGTTGGCCGAGTGCGAGCGCACGGTAGACCCTCTTTCGGACGATGTGGTGCTGCATCTTATCGGAACGCCTTTCAGGGTCGACGTGTGGCGTGCCCTTATCGGTGTCGAGCGCGGCCGAACGGTAAGTTATTCGGAGCTGGCGCGACGTGCCGGACACCCGCGTGCCGTGCGTGCAGCTGCCTCCGCCGTAGCCTGCAACCCTGTTTCGCTGCTGGTGCCGTGCCACCGTATAGTGCGCAGCGACGGCTCCGTCGGGGAGTATTACTGGGGCTCGGCGATGAAGTGCCGCATACTCCGAGACGAGGGCGCGCTGAGGTAGCTGCGTTCGTTCTGCGCCCTGCGCATGCCGGACTACTCTACGTACAACCCGTACAGCGTTATTTCGCTGCTGTCGTAGTTGATGTTGTCGAAGGTCTTGTACGAACGCCATTTGTTGCCGGCAAGACCGAGATAACGCGTATCCTGCGCATTGCGGCAGAGTGCGCGCATGGCTCCGCCCTCGACCGTAAATCGCCATGTCAGGCGGCGCGCTCCGTCGACATATATCCCGTCGGAGGTATTGGTGGCGTAGAGCATTGCCGAGGGATCGCCGTAACTGCTCACGATGAATCCGTCTGCCTCTGTGTTCAGATGCCAGCGCATGCCCTCCGTGACACTGCCCGTGAGACGGTCGCTCTCTATATGGATGTCATTGCCCAATTCCACCGCCTGCGGATGCTTCGTCGTCGAGACGAAAGTATCGTTGGGCAGATAACTGCCGCCGCATGCGATGATGTAGTCGCCGTCGCGTATCCTATCCGGCGATGCGATACGATGCCAGATCGGAGTATCGCAGCGTTGTGTCTTGCCCATGTCTACCGCGAACGACAGGATGCGGTTCCGCTCCAACGAAAATTCCTTGTCCGATAGATCGATAAGCTTCTCGTAGCGCCCTCTGTCTGTCTTGACGCAGACGCACAGCTCCCCGCCGCCGAGCGCGGCCGGAATGCAGGCGAACCATAATGAGAAGTTATCGTCGGTCGAGGCGTATTCTATTTCCAGATCGTTCGACGCATCGGCTTCGGCGCAGACAGACGTCGTCTCGCTGCCCGAACGATATACGGCTTGGCCGGTAAGCGGCCGCGAAGCACGCAGTGTGACCGAAACAACCCTTTCGTCCGGCTCTTTCGGCAAATCCATAATAGTCAGTTTGCCGTATGCCACAACGCTCGTAAAGCGCATGTCGAACACCTGGGGCATGCGGTCGGCGGCGGTCGACCGACCGAAGATGACGGCTGCGTCGGGATCGAACGATTTGTCGGAAGGCATCTGCCGTGTCGGTACGGTAAAGGCGAGTGAGACATGTCCCTGCGAATCATCCTCGGCCGGCGTCATATCTTTGCAGGCCGATTCGGGGCAACAGGCATAACAGATATACTCCGACGGCTCGCAGGCGAGCGACATGTCGACGGCGAAGCATGCACCGAGTCCGTTGGCGGATATATGCTCGATCGACCCGGTGCCGATATTATCTGCCGACGAGAGCATGACGCGTATGCGGTCGTCCGGCTGCCACCTTACCGTGTAGACTCCGTCCTCGCACTCGCCCCACTGCGTGCGCGACATGTCGGCCGATGCGGCGATCGAAAAAGATATGCGTTCTGCCTGCGGCGCATGATGCGGGTCGTAGTTGCTGCATGCGACGGAGAGTGCCGCAGCCGTGAGAAGCGTTGCGACGATAGGTTTCATAGTATGTCTTCGTATTCGGTTTCTGCTACGGGATCGATCGTGCTGCTGCCCGTGCCGCTGAGCAGTGTGCCGCACTCGACGGCTATGTCGATCACGTCCATTTCCGGAGCGATATAACGTTCGGGATATTGTCGGGTCATTCGGATAAAGATTATGTTGTACAAATATACAATAAAAAATCATATATCGCAACCCTTGCGCGATAATTACTCGTTGGCTATGCCCATGGGGATATGTACTGCCGGAACGTTGTGCAGATGATTCAGGTGCGACATCTGGTCGTCGAAGAAGATATGCGGCCGCATGACCTCCAACACGCGGTCTTTGGATATGCCGCCGAGGAAAAAAGCCTCGGTAACCTCTACGCCCCAACTTTTGAGCGTATTTACGACGCGCTCGTGGGCAGGTGCGTTGCGGGCAGTGACGATCGATATCTTCAACCAGCGCCGGTATGTCGGATCGACATCTATGCGTGCTGTTTCGAGCCGTTGCAGATTGGATATCTTTTTCAGCAAATCGGCCAAAGGACCCGGGTCGAGCGGTGCGTCGGTCGTCGATTCGTGGCGATGAAATGCCGACAGCCCCTGCTCCTTGTATATCTTCTCGCTCTCGTCGTCGGCTATCACGCCGTCGAAGTCGAAGGCTATGCGCAGCTCGTTGTCCGAATCGTCGTCGGCGATCTTGCTGTCGAGCACGCGTCCGGCGGCGTAACCGGCGTCGCATGCGTTGCGCACGTCGGTCGCTGAGGCCGACAGAAAAAGCGAAGCATTGAATGCAGGCAGATATTTGTACGGCGACTCGCCTGAGAAGAACGATGCGCGTGATATGTCTAACCCGTAATGGGCTATGGTGCGGAATACGCGCAGCCCAGTTTCGGGCGAGTTGCGCGACAGCAGTACGACCTCGACGGGCTGTTCGTCGCGGAATATCTCGTTGAAGCTCAGAAGACGCTTGACGAACGGAAACGCCACCCCTTTCGAGAGCGGGTTATCGATGTTATGCTCCTGATAGCGCCGATACTCCGCAAGACCGTGTTCGTTGTATACTCTGTCCGACTCCGACAGATCGAACAATGCCGACGACGAGACCGCCACGACGAGTTTGTTTTCTATGGGAAAAGCCATAATGCCTGCTGCTGGATGTTATTCAATGACGAAGCCCGACACGCATGCCGGGCCTCTATCGCTTTGGTTGAGCTACCGAGATTCGAACTCAGAACGACAGAACCAAAATCTGCTGTGTTACCATTACACCATAGCTCAATCAGTCGCTCGAAAGCGCAGCAAAGATAGTGTAAAGTTTTGAAACGGCAAAATTTTAACGCGAATTTCGGTGCCCCATGTATGTCGCCGCGCTACTGCCGCTTGGCGAGTTTTGCGAGGAATTTCTCGCGGTCGACCACATAGCGGACGTGCTCGCCCTCGCCTATGAGTTTGTCGCCGTCGAATGCCTCGACCCTGAACGTGAGTTTGCGGTCTTCGACCGCCGTCAGCTTAACATGCGCCCTGACGGTCGCTCCGACGGCCGACGGTGCCACATGGCTCGTCGACATGCTTGCGCCGACGGTCGTCTCGCCCTGTTGCAGATGAGGCGCCGTGCAGAGCATCGAGGCGTTCTCCATAAGCGCTATCATAGCTGGCGTGGCGAAGACGGCCATGTCGCCCGAGCCGATATATTCGGCCGTGCTCTCGGGTGTTACCAGCATAGGTATTTCGTATTCGAGTCCTTGTTCCAACATAATTATTATGTATATTTTAGTTTTCAACCTATCGGCCTTACCGTCAGAAAATACGTTTAGCCGAGCGATAGAGCGATCGCGTTCAGCTATTCGGCAACTGTTTTGATCCGTGTAGCTATGTTTTCGAACAACTCTATACGGATACAAATATAAAGCAATTCTTCGAATGCACAAAACGGACACGAGCAATAATATTCGTGCCGGTATGAGCCGGATTAAATCAGATTCCCGAATAGGAATCCGGAGACCGTAGCCAGTACAATGACCAAAGCTACATAAACTATCGTTTTTTTCGTTCCCATAACACCTCGAATTACCAACATGTTGGGCAGCGACAACGACGGACCTGCCAACAGCAGTGCAAGTGCAGGCCCTTTTCCCATGCCCGACGACATAAGGCCTTGGATAATAGGTATCTCGGTAAGGGTGGCGAAGTACATGAATGCTCCGGTAAAACTTGCAAAGAAGTTGGACAACAGAGAATTTCCTCCTACTGCCCGATCTACCCACTCGTTAGGTATGATTCCGGCAATGGAGGTGTTGCCGTGTGTCGAGCCCAAAAGGAATCCTGCCGTTACTACACCGATGGCCAACAAAGGCAGGATCTGTTTGGCAAACCTCCATGAAGCGAATGCCCATTCCCGATTTTCTTCATCGCGATTGTCGAGAATCAGGATAATCGACAGAGCGGTAATCGCTACGATCATCGGAACGAGCGGAGCTAATTTCGCATTGCAGATAAGCATATCGGCAAGGACGACCCTGGCAGCAGGTAGCCGGCCGCAGCCGTTGACGACATCGGAATCAGCATCCCGAAATAGAATACTCCGCTGGTGGGGCAGAATGCCATTGCGAACAATATACCGAGCAGAAACGCACCCCAACCGCCTTTACGGGCCAGCCCCTCGCTGTTGCCATTGAAGCCGAAAGATGATAATTTCAGTTTGCTGCCCAGCAGCATGAACAAACCTATCGAAAGCAGGGCCGGGCCGAGTATGAGTTCTCCGTATTTACCGATTACCTTCTGAATACCGAAAAGGCTCGAACCCTCTTTGAGTATCGATATCAATACGATCCCGAGCATCGTATATGCGATGATACGACCGAGCGTATAAAACAGACCGTTGCGGAAGATCCTACTGCGGTTTTCGATATCTTTTCCGATGAATCCGATAGCTGCGATGTTGGTTGCCAGCGGGCATGGCGAAACTGCCGTAAGCAACCCCAAAATAAAGGCCGTAAGCGCAGGTGTCGTGCTGCTGTCCAATAGTGTCTGTAACCATTCCATAAGCCTTTACTTCAATAAGGTCCGTAATTTTTGAGCTACGCCGTTCTTGAATTTATCGGGAGAGGTTCTGGCATTGGCAAAAGCATATTCCGTAATATTGTCATAAGTCTCTTTACCGTTTTTCCAATTACTGACCAAGAGTGAAGACCATGCGATCTCGTATTTGTCGGCGATATATTCGTTAGTCGGTTCGGAGATGTCGATTGTCTTGAAAACGAGTGCTCCGCTTTTCAGCTCTTCGGCAAATTCCGCTTCTATCGCTTCACGTGTTCTCGTCTCTATCGCCATACATGTGGCGCACCGCTTTTTGCCATGGAAATACAATACCTCTACATGGTCTTTCTGCGATTGTCCTTCCTCTGCCCTGCCTTTGCCTGCATTGCCGTTGTCGCAGGCAGCCAATGAGCAGCAGGCGGCCAATGCTAAAATCAATCTGTTCATACGCATTTGCATTTATCTTTTTTTATGTTCGTTGTTCGTAAAATGGCGAACATTGTGGCTAAAAAAATGCCGTTATTCGCAACATCTTTCCTTTTTGCATGCACACTGCCCGAAGAGTTTGGAGAAAAGCATTGAGGCTATCTTCCAATTCTCGCGATTGATACAGTATTTTACTTTGGGTGTTTCTATCTCTTCTTGTATCAGCCCTGCCTCCTTCAACTCTTTCAGATGCTGCGAGACGGTCGCTTTCGTCGGTTCTGTCCGTGACTGCGAATTATATACAGATTATGCGTCATAGTCCGAACATGTTGTGCTATGCCGAGGCTTGAAGAAAACTTGGGCTGTGACAATATATGTCGATGCCGAACAGTTATCTTTGCAGAGGAATGTATGCAAGACTATTATTGATATCGGTTATGCTCTTGGCTGTGGTGTCGGACATCGCGGCTCAGGGACGTCGCGTGCGCGGTGCGAGCCGTGTCGAGTGGGAGCATCACGCAGGCGGCGACTCGACCATGCACATTACCTCGCTGCCGGTATACGTGTTCAATCGCAAGGCCGACCTGCGCCGTTACCAGAAGATGATCCGTGCCGTGAAGAAGGTATATCCGCTGGCCGTAGAGGCATCGCGGCGTATGGAGAATCTCGATGCGAAACTCGATTCGCTCGGTCGGCGCAAGGACCGGCGGCAGTATACACGAGAGCTTGAAAAGGCGCTCAAAGAGGAGTTGTCGCCCGTACTGCTGCGCATGACGCGATTCGAGGGGCGCATACTGTTGAAGCTGATAGACCGTGAGACCGACCATACGGCATTCATGATTATCAAAGAGTTCAGAAGCGGCTTTACCGCCGGATTCTGGCAGCTGGTCGCCAAGATTTTCGGCAACGATCTCAAACTGTCGTACGATCCCGATGGCGAGGATGCCGTGCTCGAACAGATCGTGCTCTACTATAAGGCCGGATTGTTGTAGCGCGAAGCCGCAGCGCCCGCTACCCTATCTCTTCTGCACGGTGTCGTACAGCTCCTCGATACGGTCGCACATCGCCGCCCACGAGAAGCGCCGCCTCTCGGTTTCGATCCGGCGGGCGAAGCGGTCGAGCGTATCGCCCTCGTAGATGCGGCATAGAGAATCGTATACGCCGTCCACGGTCGGCGGGCAAACGTATCCTACCTCTGCGTCGGGCACGATCTCCGAGAGACCGCCTACATCGGTTACGATCATCGGCGTGCAGAAATTGTATGCTATCTGCGTCACGCCGCTCTGGGTAGCGCTTTTGTATGGCAGCACTACGCAGTCGGCCGCCGAGAAGTAAAGGCGGACGCGGTCGTCGGCGACGAAGAAGTCGTGCAGGATGACATCGTCTTCGAGCTGCTCGCGCTTTATAAGCTCGATATATTTCTCGCGCGAAGCATAAAACTCTCCGGCAACTATAAGTTTGTGCCCTTGGCGCCGGAACCGACTCCATGCTTCGAGCAGCGTGTCGAGACCCTTGTAGTCGCGAATCAGTCCGAAGAACAGTGCGTAACGGTCGGACGGGTCGATGCCCAGCTCGCGGCATGCCTCGTCGCGGTCGACATGTGTCCCGAAATTCTCGAACATCGGATGAGGAGAGAACAGTGCCGGTGCCGACGTGTATGCCGCGAGCTCGCGGTGTACCTGCTCCGACATGAATACGAAGCCGTCGACGGAGTTGAGAAAGTATCTGTTCAGCGGCTTGTCGACCAGGTGTCTCTCGTGCGGTTCCACATTGTCGATCTGGCACAGTACCTTGGTGTGTCCGTTCTTGCGGGCTATGCGGGCTATCGTTCCGAAGCACGGTGCCATGAAAGGGGTCCAGTACTTCATCAGAACGATGTCGGGGCGCTGGCGGCGCAGCCGGCGTCCTACCTTGATCCACGACAACGGGTCGATCGTCGACACGGCGCGCTCGATCGACAGGTCGCCGGGAGGCGGCGTATCGACCGTCTGGCTCTTGCCGGGGAACAGGAATCCCGGGTATTGCAGTGTGAATGTCAGTATTTCGACCTGATGTCCGCGCGAGGAGTACTCGCGTGCCATGGTTTCCATTATCGCAGCCAGTCCGCCGCGATACGGGTGCGCCGGACCGACGATCGTTATTTTCAGTCTTTCGCCGTTCATGATTACAAATATACGATTAAGTCGAGGGTAAAAGCAAATTTTAATTTGATTTTACCGAGACGGAGTATATTCGGCGTAGCCAAATTGCGATTAAGTCGAGGGCGTTAAAAGCAAATTTTAATTTGATTTTACCGAGACGGAGTATATTCGGCGCAGCCAAATTGCGATTAAGTCGAGGGCGTTAAAAGCAAATTTTATTTGATTTTACCGAGACGAAGTATATTCGGCGCAGCCAAATTACGATTAAGTCGAGGGCGTTAAAAGCAAATTTTATTTGCTTTTAACGATACGGAGTATATTCGGCGCAGCCAAATTACGATTAAGTCGAGGGTATAAACAATAGTTTGCTTTTACCCTCGACTTCCGGTTTGCGCTGACGGGACGAAAATTATCCCGCACTATTTCTTCGCGATCTCTTTGCTGTGTCCTATCGATTGCAGAGCAAGATAGTTCTTGCCGTAGTCCGTTATGTTCTGCAACTCGATGCGGAAGTTGTCGAGATGCTGCTCCTCGCATTGCGTGACCTGCTGGAATATATGGTGCGTGACCGTATCGTTGATCTCGGCCGTCGTCTTCGCCGCTGCGTTATAGGTGTCGATCGTGTTCTGCTCGACCTTTATCGCGAAACGGAGCATATCGGCTATGTCGGTTATGCGGCGAGTCTCGAATGCCGGGTTCATGTCGACATCGCCTTCGAGGAACATGATCCTCTCCGAAAACTCCTCGATATGCCGCATCTCCTCGATAGAGACCTTGCGGAAGTAAGATGCCAGATATTTGTAGCCCGCATCCTCCAAATGCACATGGAAGTACATGTATTGCAACGAGGTGGCGATCTCCTTGCCTATCGCATCGTTCAGACAGTCGATGCTTTTCTGATATTTGTTCTCGGTATTCATAAAAAAGAATTTTGGAACCGTGGTTCAACAACCGTTCCAAAACTCCTTATCGTCCGCCGCGGGCCGCGGTTATCGCCACTCTACTCTCGCGCGGCAAAGCGTGCGTCCGTCGTCGGCCTTGATCTCGAAATTTGTTCTGTTGCCTTCGGTGGCATGGCCTATGTCGAGCGTCTGGCCCCAGCGCCCCTCGGCGATGAAGTTTATGTCGATGCGCATGCCTTCGTTGCGCTCTATCCTTTCGATCGGCAGAGCGTTGAAAATCATCTCTATGTAACGCAACGTGTTGACATGGCGGTTGAAGTCGAGGTCGCTGTAAACCACCGGCCTCGTTATATGGTTCTGCGGGTCGATCGCCCCTATCTTGGCCGGCTTGCCGCAAGGCGACGGGCAAGCCACCATGGCTGCGCGATAGGCATCTTCGTGCGAGGACATGTCGGCTACCGTGCGACTCTTGATATTTATCATGCACCACTGCGATACTGCACGTGCGAACTGCATGCCGCTGCGGTCGTGCAGAGTGAAGTTGCGCGTCGAGGATAGGCGGTTAAATTCGTTGATCCACGTGGCTACTTCGAACTCGTCATACTGCGCCGGCAGCGAGTCTATCTCGACCGACAGCCTCGACAACACCCACGACAACGACTGACGCTGCAACACCTCTACACCGAATCCTTTGTTGTGAGCATCCAGTCCGGCCGTATTTAGTATGTAGTTTACGACCGACGGCGCCGATGCCCTGAGCGTGAAATCCACATCCTGCGGCTCCACGCGATATTTATAATTAGTTATCTCTGCCATAATTCGAGAACAAAGATATGAATAAGCGAGCGCAAAAGCAAGTTTACTTGCATTTTGCCGGATGCAAGTATATTCTGCGTAGCCACAGATACGGGAAGTAAAATCTATTAATGGCTTTTGACTTTCCTAAGCCTCAAAAATAGGTTTCCCAATCTACATCAGTAGAAATTATATGGCTTTTATAGTCCACCCCTCGCGTGTTACTACAACATCATAATCTACAATAGTAGAAATTATATGGCTTTTATAGCCGGCTTATCTGATCCGGAGTTACCACAAGATCTACAATAGTAGAAATTATATGGCTTTTATAGCCAACGCCTCGGTTTCTGTCTCGACGACAATCTACAATAGTAGAAATTATATGGCTTTTATAGCCTCTGTTTTGATGAACGATTTGACATCGTATCTACAATAGTAGAAATTATATGGCTTTTATAGCCCAAACAGAACAAGTTTCGCAGAATCAATATTATCTACAATAGTAGAAATTATATGGCTTTTATAGCCATGGATAGACGGCGTAAACGGCGTGAACATCTACAATAGTAGAAATTATATGGCTTTTATAGCCGATTTCTTTTTTGTCATTTGTCAAATAATATCTACAATAGTAGAAATTATATGGCTTTTATAGCCAGCAGCTCACTATTCATTATCAGGACGCATCTACAATAGTAGAAATTATATGGCTTTTATAGCCGGCCAACGCAATAGCGTTGCACGTCGGGATATCTACAATAGTAGAAATTATATGGCTTTTATAGCCGACAAAGTCTCAAAAGGCAAAAATAAATAATCTACAATAGTAGAAATTATATGGCTTTTATAGCCTAAATTTCGTAACATAGGTTGTTATATAAATCTACAATAGTAGAAATTATATGGCTTTTATAGCCGTAACTATCACGTCCGAAAGGCGGTTGATCTACAATAGTAGAAATTATATGGCTTTTATAGCCTCTAAATACGGTACAAATATAATGATATATCTGTATATTACAAATTTATGTGGCCAGATAATATTACAATTTGTCCTCCCTATAACCGATAATTTATATATTTTAACGGTGTAAACTGTAAATATTCAGTATCTTGTGTTGGCAATGATAATTTTGCATTGACTGTCTCTCGTTACAAATAGACTACATCTCGGTCTCTGTGAACCGAATTACCGAATTTTGTAATGGCATTATCTGCAACGTCGAATATGACGACGCTGTCGTCCATAGTAAAATGTTTGGCGTAGGTGCCGATTTTAATTAACATGTTATCGACGATGCGTTTCGTGTTTTTAATTTCGTAGACTGAATATTGCAGACGTATGGCACCGTGTTTGGCCAGCATCTTCGAAAAACGCGTTCGCATCTTATCGTCGGCTATGTCGTAACTTACTATAATCATCGGTATTCGAATGCAATATATGAAGATGCGGATTTGCACCCCATGAAACAGCGGTAGTATTGCTGCACGAACTTAAAGAAATCTACTTTGCGAGAGATCAACGCATCGTAAAAAATGCGATAGTAGTCACCGCATCTGTCGGGTTTGAGCCGGTATGTCTGATTATACAGCATGAAATCCTGCCGTTTGAACCGGCCTTTATGGAAGGCAAGCAGTGCTGTATGGTCGATTATACATCGGAATGGTTCTATCATATCGCATACTAATGATTTGCGCTTGAACCACAGCCGATGATATACGCCTATATAGAGATCGAAACCGAACATCCGCAGGAACGTTTCCATATAGTTGAAAAGTATCGTATAACCGATATCGAGGGTTACATTGACGGCATCGCATTTGGCTCTGGGATGCCTGCCTTTCCATTCCAAATCGAGAAAATATGCACCGAAGTAGATTTTTGCAGCCGAACCTTCTATCCCCATTAATCTCTCATAGTCGTCGGTCGCCTCGATCGTCTCGACCGCCGCGAGACAATATTCGGCAGCATCCAGTGTTGCCTCATCCTTTCTGCGCGTCCGTATCAGGTTTCGGTATTGGTTTTCTATTTTATTGCGTACCAGAAATTTGGCGATGCTAAGATCGTTGCTCGGCATTTCGAACTGACGTTTGCGCAGTAGAAAATTGGCTTCGGCCGAATCTGCCCATACGAATACTGGACGAAGATTGGTTTTCATCACGACAAGAGCTACGCCGTATCTTTTGCATTTATCTATCAGAGGAGTTGTAATAGTTATCGGACCTATGACGAACAATGCCAGTATCTTCTGAAACGGGAACTTGGTCAGTGTAGTATGTTTGCCTTCGTCCGACTCTTCGAGCATCAGCTGTCCTCCGTTTACCCGCAATCTGCGTTCGGAGTCTATACAGTTGATAACGAAAATGGTTTTGGTCAATATGTCTTTATGTGTAAACATTGTCTTCGTGTGTTTTATCGCACAGGTTGCAGTAGATGCAGTGCCGGCACTTGTTAGGGTTGATATCTATATGGTCTTTATCCGGCCGGTATTTGCGGAATTGATCTATGACAGAAATCAATTCTTGTTTATCGGCATCCGTCGGCAATGCCCTATATATCATTTTGTTGGTCGATATCTCGTAAAATGCAAGACTCTCGACGTTATATCCCATTTCCGTGAGGCAGAAGTATTGTGCCCACAGTTGATATAACTGTCCGCGAAAGATATTCTTGATTATGTACTTGCGTTCGATAAGCAAACCTCTGTCCTGCCTGAGCAAGTCGATCACGCCGCACAGTCCCAGCTCGTCGCTGTATACCGGTAATGCCGCAATATCCGCTTTGCGGCGGCTGCCGTTTCTGTTGTCTATGCCGCTATGGGCGATAGTCCCTTTGATCTGAGGTAAGGCCTTGTAAATATCTTCGTCCGATCCCATATACACTGCATGCAGGTATATGGAATACGGACAGAAGATAAAGTCGTTGAGAGCCGTAATGGCTATATGGTTATCCATTACTCGTCCGCCTGGTTCGTATGTTGGACGAAGCGCAGCCAGCTCTTGTTGCTTATGTCGAACTTCATTGTACGCAGATCGTCGGACTGCTTGATCTGCTGTACGAGCATAATGCCCTTACGTGCGATATTATACGCCCCGTTCGCATCCGCATCTTTGGGCATGGTCGCATCGGCCTGCCTGCTGTCGAAGAATCTGCCGTTGGCATCGGCGACGGGCGAGACGATATAGTCTATGTCGGTACCCGTTTTGCTGTTTCGCATTTGCATGGTCAGTTTCAATATCCGCAGCATGTTCGCGAAAAATTCTTTGTCGTTTTGTGCGACTATTGCATCTTTCAGATTGCTGTAAATGTCTATGCCGTGTTCGGAGAAGAGTGATTTCAGCTCATTTGTCAAATCGACGTCGCGGCTGACCCACTGCGAATCTTTGTTGCGATAAGTATCGATACGTTGTCCGTAGGTGCAAACAGTCCATTTCGTGCGGGTACCGGTGGCCTTGCTGCCGAACTTGTCGTAATCGAGAGCGAACTCGAACCAGTCTTTGCACGCATTGTAGCGTATAGAGTCGAACTTGCAGAGCAGTGCTTTGGCTTTGTCGATGCTCTCGTATCCGAGATCGAGCATGTTGACGAATCCGGTTGCTGGATCGATCTTCGATGTATTCCATGCCGGAACGTAGAATAGAAATCCGCTCTGTTTGCCGAGCTTCTGGAAGCTCTCGAATTTGTCTGTCAACTGATAGGCTTTTAGCAGACCGCCCGGCGTTGTCGGATTGGCTTTCTTGTCGACCAGATAATTGAGCTTATCTATGAGCATGTGTTCGAATTTCTGGTATACAGACTTCTCTACCTTCTGGCGGCTACGCATGAAGCCGAAGTTGAGATCTTCCAGTACGACAATGGCGCGATATTTAACCATGAGTGTCGCGATTCGGTGTACGACCTGAGACAGATAACCTTCTTTCAACTCCTTGATGCCCTCTATCGCCTGCCAGCTCTGTCTCTCCTGCATACGTTTGTGTTCGCGTTCATCCAACAAAGAATGATAATCAGTATTACAAATTTCGTTGAGCGAGAATTGTTCGCAGATATTGCCGTCCATATCCGTCACGACCAGATACAGCAGATTGCGTTCTCCGCGGTCGATGCCTATGACGTGAACGTCGTCCGCCGAGCGGAGATATTCCCTTACACGCTCGTTGATCCTGCCCGCTCCGTCGCTCTTGAAATTGAGGGTTATCGGGACATGGAACTGAAATTTGTCCACAGTATAGCGTCTGTCTTTGATCAAATCGTAGTCGAACAGGCTCTCTTTTTTGTCATTCCGACTGTTTTTGTTTTTGATAGGAATATTTGCCGGATGCGTCGGACGGCCGTTTTGAAGACTCTTTCTTCGGAAGAACAACTCTGCTCCGCCGTTGAGCTGATATACGACATCCGATAGATTGCGCTCGTCGAAGAGCATCCTCCAATACAGCGTGTGCATATTGGGAGTACCTTTGCTATATGCCGAAAAATCCTTATTATATATTTGGAAAAGATAGAGTTTGCCCTCTTCAACGAGCGAGTCGATATAAGTCGCAGATACTGGTGTAAAAGATAGTTTATAACGTTGCTCATCGATATCTCTATAAAAATCACTCAACTTCTCATAATCAGATGATGCTGCAAATCGGAATCCGAAGTCTCTATATTTGAATCCATCTTTTTCATATTTATTGAGGAAATCTTTTTGACAATTAATTATTTCGGTTAAATTTTCTCTTGCCTCATCATCTCTTATTATTATCTTTCTTTCATCATTTAAACAGCTGTCTGAACAACACCAACCATATTGCTCGGCCGTTCTATAACATTTCCTGAAAAATCCGCCTATGCCTGCTGAGATAGAAATTTGCTTATACACCATCTTCTCGTAACACTCCCCTTCGCACGGCAAGATATCTCTTGCGAATATCTTTTTGTGATTCTTATTGATTATGCCGAGATAATATTGCTCATCCTTGCGTAAGATTACCGACAGACAGTCCGGCTCCTTGTTCTTGTCCCAGCCGCCGAGAAGCGCTGCGCTCTCGAAGTTGAGCTTGAATTTGTCGGTCGAATACGGCTTGCGGGTAACATAGTTGCGTACCATGTTATAGAGAGGCGTTATACGATCCAGCTGCTCCCATATCTGTGTAAATTCTCCATAGAAACGTTCGTCTTTGCCGGCTTCGTCCCCCGTGCCAAGCAGCGGCTTGACGAACCATTGCAGCTCCATTAAAGCATCGAGCAGATTTTTCAGCAATGCTATGTCGTCGTTGGACTGAACGAGCCTCTTGCCTGCCGGGTAATCATTTGCGAGCAGCTCATCCGCTGTCGTGCGGGCATTCTCAGCCTTGGCGAATAGATTCTCGCTCTGCTCCGTTACCGTATTTATTGCACCGAGTTTGGCAAAGTATCTTTCGACATCGATTTTGGCCGTGTCAGCTATATAGCCTATACTCAGACTACCCTTTTGCTTGAACAGTTTTCTCGACTCCTCCTCGTCGGTTGTGCGGCTTTTTCGCTTGTTGAGTTTCCTCGATGTCAGAAGGTCTTCTGTTACGCTACGTTCAATGCTACTCCGATCACCTGTCAATCGTTTGGATATCTGAGAGAGATGTTGGTCATTACGCAAAAATATTCCACTCGGGTCATAGTTGCCCAACCCCTCTAAAAGCGTTTTCAAATTGGCCATAGGTATGCGCAGATCATCGTAACATTCGCGAATGGCTGTCAATACAGCCGTGTCCGACTCGAACTGCTCGGGCAGCCACGAGGGGTGTTCGCGGTCGCTAAGAATCTGTTTGTACAGCATTTTGAATTTAGGTAGGCGCGACTGTTTATGCGTCTGATTGTACTCATTGATAAGCATGTTATATCTGCCCATAACGGAGTTATAGGCATCGATCTGCTTTTGGCTCAGTGTTTCCGAAAAATGTGCCAGACGGAAAATTTCGGCATCGGAGGAGGTTTGGTCGTACAATTCCGTTATACCGGCGATGCGATCGAATGTCTCTATGTTGTCTATGAACTTCGGAAGATTCTCATGTATCAGACGATAAGCTATTGCCGTAGATATAGCTTTGTCCGAATACATGTTCTGTCTGTTTTCATTGAATCCGGTAAAATATGTTGTGAAGTTTTTGAATTCGGCAATCAAAGCTCTGTCTTCGGCTGGTTTTATGAACTCTGCCAGATCCGATTGAATCAACTCTTTTTTATCGATACGCTTGAATTCGTCTGAGTCTTTCAACCGTTTGACAATTTGTTTACGCAGATTATCCTGGATTTTGACAATTTTATCCTTGTCCGAATCTTTGCTCTTTCTTGTGGAGTGATAATACTCCTCCAATGAATTGGCTTTACCGATATCGGCGTATTGCAGCACTAAACCCGACAATTGTTTATCGATATATGCTTTATGATATTCATCGATTAGTTTTTTTATGTGTACATATTTTTCAGCACGATCCTCGTCCTGCCTCAAAAGGCCTCCGTTTTCGATGTTTTCACGTGTCTTGCCGATCGGCCGCAGTTCGAAACGCAGAGTCTTGGATAACGAATACAGGTTGGTAAAATCTTCTAATTTCATATTGTTGGGGTTTAGGTTATATTTCTTAGCAGTATCAGAGACAGGCATAAGCCGAATACAACGGCAGACTTGTCCGTGTTGTTATCGAGGCGACGTATCTCCGACAAATTCAAAGATAGGTATTTTATTCTGAAAATCATCGATATCGTCGATTTATTATACTCCCCTCCCGATAATTGTCTTAACAGCTTATAGCTGCGGAGCCAAAATCGCCGGATCCAAGTCGTCTGCCGACGTTGTGGCGTGTGATCCCGGCGTATTTACTGCGCTCGTCTTTCCATTGGAAACCTCGCGGATATAACAGCAACGATAATCTGCTGTTTGCGCAGAAATTATTTAGCTATTCAACAATATTGTTTTGCGCAGGCACGACATTCCCGAATAATAAAAGCCACTCGAAAGAGCGGCTTTATCTTTGATTATGTATCTATTGTGATCCCGGCGGGATTCGAACCCACGACCGACAGCTTAGAAGGCTGTTGCTCTATCCAGCTGAGCTACGAGACCTACACGGCGCACATATCGCGCTGCGGATGCAAAAGTAATATATTTTGTCCGAAACTCCAAACCTGACGGCGAATATTATACGGCCCGGTGTCAAGTTGTGCATGGACGATCTGCTGCTGCCGGCGGATTTCCCTTTGCGGGTGGCTATATGTCACTCTTGCGACGGGATATCGCGCATCGTCTTTTCGACGGCATCGCCCGCCGTATCGAAGTCGTATCCGAGCGACAGAGCATAGCGCATCAGCTTAGTGCGCAGATCGTATGGCGAAGTGTACTTTACCGTTCGCATCTTGCGCACGATACGCTGTTCGAGATGCATGCGCATGGTATCTCTGTCGGTGGTGCGCAGGGCATCGTCTATGGTGGTGCGCGATATACCCTTTCGTTGCAGTGCCATGCGAATCTTGTACTCGCCCCAGCCTGCGAGATCGGTCTTCTCCCTGACGAACGCTTCGGCATAGCGGCTGTCGTCGATGAACTTCATCTCGACGAGCCTGCGCAATACCCCTTCGCGTTCGTTCTCTGCGACGCTCCACTGCCGCATCAGACGCATGGCGTCGCCCGACGACCGTTCGGCGCGGGAGCACAGCCGCATCAGCGCAGACAACGCTTCGCCGGCGCTTCTCTGCCGCGGCTCGCGGCGCGGACGCGTCATTTCGCTGTCGAATCCTTCGTTGCGCATACGAATCTCGGTTTATCTCTGAAATCGATACTCTTTCTTATATCGCAATACCCCATTTGTTCGAGCATCGCGCATATATCGTCGGCATATGTCTCGTATATCTCGAAGTAGAGACGTCCGCCTTCGGCGAGCAGCTTCTGGCCGTTACGCGCTATCGAGCGGTAGAATACGAGCGGATCGTCGTCGTCGACGAACAACGCCAGATGTGGCTCGTGGTGCGTTACATTGTCCCGCATGCTTGCAATATCGCTCTGCGGGATATATGGCGGGTTGGATACGATAATGTCGAATCGGCCGTCGAACAGCCGGGCGAAATCGCCCAGTGCGTCGCCCTGGGCCAGATGCAGCTGCGGCGCGTGGCGCTGTGAGTTCTCGGCCGCGACGGCAAGTGCCTCGTGGGATATGTCCATGCCCGTTACGTCGGCCTGCGGCAGCAGGCGGGCGAGCGCTACGGCTATGCAGCCGCTGCCTGTGCCCACGTCGAGTATGCGGCTCGCGGTTGCCGCCTCGCGCCGTATCGTCTCGACGAGTTCCTCCGTTTCGGGGCGCGGAATGAGTACGCCCTCGCGCACGACCATGTCGAGCCCGCAAAACTCCGTCCGCCCCGTTATGTACTGCACGGGGCGCCATGCCGCTATGTCGGCCTCTATCGAGTCTATGTCGTCAAGCGGTGCATCCCCGTCGGGATGTACCAGTATTTCGCTCAGGGATATGCCGCACTTGTCGCAGAGGATGATACGGGCTATCTGCCGCGCCTCGTCGATACCGTACAGCGGTTCGGCTGCGGCCGTCAATCGGTGCATTATGTCGCGTCGCGATGTCATTTCGGATCGTTGTGTATCAGCCATAGATCGGCCAGTGCAATGGCGGCGGCAGCTTCGATTACGACCGCTGCGCGCCTGGCGATGCAGGCATCGTGACGGCCGCCTATCGACAGCGGCATCATCGTCCTCTGCATGAAGTCGTATGTAGTCTGCTCCACGGCGATGCTCGCCGTGGGCTTTATCGCTGCGCGGAAGATGATGTCATTGCCGTTGGTAATGCCGCCGTTGATGCCGCCCTCGTTATTGGTTGCCGTGTGTCCTGACTCGTCGATTATGATGTCGTTGCGCTCCGAGCCGCGCTTGCGCGTACCGTCGAAGCCGTCGCCAAATTCGATGCCCTTTACCCCTGGAATCGAAAATACGAGGTGGCTTATGACGCTCTCGGCGGAGTCGAAGAACGGCTCGCCCAACGAGGCGGGTACGCCCGTTATGCGGCACTCCGCAATGCCGCCTATCGAGTCGCCCTCGCGTGTGGCCCGTCCGATCTCGCTGTCGAACAGCGCCGGGTCGCTCTGACGGCCTATGCTTACCGTTCGGGTCGAGAACACGGCCCACGGTATGATCTGTTTGGCCAGCGTGCCTGCGGCCACCAGCGCGACGGTCATTCTGCCCGAGGCCATGCCTCCTCCGCTGATGTCGTATCCGTTGCCGTACTTGCGGCGCTGCGTGAGGTCGGCATGCGACGGCCGCGGTTGTGTGATGAAGCGTTCGTAGTCGGCGCTTCTGACGTTGGCATTGCGGAACGATATGTCTACTATGCCGCCTGTCGTGAGGCCGTTGCACAGCCCCTCGACGTGCGGAATGTCGCTCTCTCTGCGAGGCGTTGTGCCTATACCCGCCGGGCGGCGGCGATCCAGGTCGTCTGAAAACATCTCCTCCCCGACGGCTATGCCTGCGGGCACGCCGTCGATCGCGATGCCGACCTCTGAGGCGTGCGACCCGCCGCGGATCGTGATGCGGAAACGTCGTCCGAACGTGTTCATGCTTATGCTTTTCGGTTTATTTTCAGCGAATCGAGATCTTCGAAGAACGAGGGGTAGCTCTTGGCTACGCATTCGGCGTTGCGAATTGCTATCGGCTCCTCGGTGCGCAGTGCCGTTACGGCCAGCGACATGGCTATGCGGTGGTCGTCGTGGCTGTCGACATCGGCTGCCGACGGCATGCCGCCGAATATGCGCATGGCATCCTGCTCGTCGTCGAGCTCGATCTCTATGCCGAGCTTGCCGTACTCCTCGCGCAGCACTTCGCCGCGGTCGCTCTCCTTGTGAGCCAGCCTACTGATGCCGTATATGGTGCTCATGCCCTCCGAAGCTGCGGCAAGCGCCACCAGCGCCGGAAACAGATCGGGGCAGTTCTTCGCATCGAACTCGAAAGCGTGCAGCTTGCGATGCGATACCGTTATGCGGTCCTGCTCGACGATGATCGATGCGCCGGCACGTTCCAGCGCCCGGCATACGGCCGTGTCGGCCTGCTTCGACAACATCGATATGTTGCGTATGACGACCTCGCCCGCTATGGCGCCTGCAATCATCATTATGGCTGCGGCGCTCCAATCGCACTCAATGCGGTAGTCGGCGGGCGTGAAGCGCTGTCCGCCCTCGATATAAAATTCGGTATAGTCGTCGCATTGGTGCATGATCTCCACGCCGAAGCGTTCGAGCGTCGAGACGGTCATCTCGATATATGGCGTCGAGACGGCACCGTCGACAATGACCGTCGAGTCGCACTCGGCTCGTGGCAATGCTATGAGCAGCCCTGTTACGAACTGCGACGAGAGCGACCCGTCGACCACGACGCGGCCGCCGCGGAGCGGACCGCACACCTCGATCGGCAGTTTGCCGCCTCCGTCGCGCACCTCGACGCCGAGCGCCCGCAGGGGCGGTGCGATCATCGACATGGGGCGGTGCGCGAGCGTACCCTCGCCGCTAACCGTAATCGGCTTGTCGTGCAGCGCCGCAATAGGTGTGAACAGACGTGCGGCGAGACCCGACTCGCCCGCATGCAACTCGTCGGCGCAGGGAGCGAACCCTCCGTCGATAGTCAGTGTATCGTCATCGATTACGTTTACGTGCGCACCCAGTGCCTCGATGCACTCTATGGCCGCCTGCGTGTCGCGGCACATCTCTATGCCGCGCAGCGTCGTGCGTCCCTCGGCCAGCAATGCTGCCGCCAGTGCGCGTTGTGCGTAACTCTTGGAGCATGGCGGAGTTACTTCGCCTTTCAATACATTCCCTAACGGGACGGAACTGTCCATATATCGGATTACTCTTTGGTTTGGTCTTGCGTTGCCGGCTCCTTATGCTGTTGCTGCCCGGCCCTCTCGCGTGCCATTTGCGGCGAGGTGCGAAGCTCGAAGTTCTTGCCGAGGTAAACCTTTCTTACCATTTCGTCGTTGGCAAGATCCTCTGCCGTACCCGTTTTAAGTATCTTGCCTTCGTAGAGCAGATAGGTGCGGTCGGTTATGGCGAGCGTCTCGTCGACATTGTGGTCGGTTATTATGACGCCTATATTCTTCTCTTTCAGCGTGCCTACGATACTTTGGATATCCTCCACTGCGATCGGGTCGACGCCTGCGAAGGGCTCGTCGAGCAATATGAATGCCGGATTGATCGCCACCGCACGCGCTATCTCGGTTCGACGGCGCTCGCCGCCCGAGAGCTGGTTGCCGAAGCTCTTGCGCACCTTCTGCAAGCGGAACTCCTCTATGAGCGATTCGCAGCGCTCGCGCTGGTACTGCTTGGAAAAGTCGGTCATCTCCAATACGGCGCGTATATTGTCCTCGACCGAAAGGCGGCGGAACACCGATGCCTCCTGCGCGAGGTATCCCACGCCCATTTGCGCGCGGCGGTATACCGGCTCTTTGGTTATGTCGGTAACCTTGCCGTTGCCGTCTTCCAGATAGATATGTCCTTCGTTGGGCTTGATAAGCCCCACTATCATATAGAATGTCGTCGTCTTGCCTGCGCCGTTGGGGCCGAGCAGTCCGACGATTTCGCCTTGGTTGACGTCGATCGAAACATGATTGACTACCGTGCGCGATTTGTAGGACTTGACCAGCTCGCTTGTAAAAAGTCGCATAGAGTTGCCATATTTTTTTACAAAGTTATTATTTTTTCCAAAAATAGTTTTATCTTTGAGTAAAATTTTGTGATCGAAAACTGATATGAAATTCCGGGAGGAGGATTTGTTGCACGAGAAGTTAAAGGAGTATTTTGGTTTTTCTTCGTTCAAGGGAAATCAGGAGGCCGTCATACGCAACGTATTGGCAGGCCGGGACACGTTCGTTCTTATGCCTACCGGCGGAGGCAAGTCGCTGTGCTACCAGTTGCCTGCGCTGATAATGGACGGAGTGGCCATAGTCATATCGCCCCTGATCGCACTTATGAAGAATCAGGTCGACGCGATGCGGACGTTCTCTACCGAGTCGGGCATCGCCCATTTCCTCAATTCGTCGCTGAATAAGTCTGCCATTGCGCAGGTGCGTCAGGATGTGCTCGAAGGCCGCACCAAGCTGCTCTATTTCGCACCCGAGTCGCTGACGAAAGAGGATAACATTGCCTTTCTGAGAAAGATCAAGATATCGTTCTATGCAATCGACGAGGCGCACTGCATCTCGGAGTGGGGACACGATTTCCGTCCCGAGTATCGCCGTATACGTCCCATAATAAACGACATAGGTCCCGCGCCTCTGATCGCGCTGACGGCCACCGCCACGCCCAAGGTGCAAATGGATATACAGAAGAACCTCGGCATGACCGATGCCGCGCTGTTCCGTTCGTCTTTCAACCGCTCGAATCTCTATTACGAGATACGTCCCAAGCACAACGTTGACCGCGATATCATTCGCTTCATCAAGCAGCACGAGGGCAAGAGCGGCATAATATATTGTCTGAGCCGCAAGAAGGTCGAGGAGCTGGCCGAGCTGCTCGTGGCCAACGGCATCAAGGCTTTGGCTTATCATGCCGGCATGGATGCACAGACGCGCGCCGACAATCAGGACGCATTCCTCATGGAGCGCGTCGACGTTATAGTGGCCACCATTGCCTTCGGCATGGGTATCGACAAGCCCGATGTGAGATACGTCATACATTACGACATCCCCAAGTCGCTCGAAGGCTATTATCAGGAGACCGGCCGTGCCGGCCGCGACGGAGGCGAGGGATACTGCCTTACGTTCTACAACTACAAGGATATACAGAAGTTGGAGAAGTTCATGCAGGGCAAGCCCGTAGCCGAACAGGAGATCGGCAAACTGCTGCTGTTGGAGACCGTATCCTATGCCGAGAGCTCGATGTGCCGCCGCAAGACGCTGCTGCACTACTTCGGCGAGGATTACACGGAGGATAACTGCGGCAACTGCGACAACTGCTGCCACCCCAAGCCCAAGGTCGAGGTGCGCGAACAGATGTGCATGGCTCTTTCGGCTCTGCGCGACATAGGCGACAAGTTCAAGATCGACTATCTCGTCTCGATGCTTACGGGCAAGATGACGGCCATGATAAAGAGCTATGGCCACAATAAGAGCGAGTGGTTCGGTGCAGGCGCCGATAAGGATGCGCGCTTCTGGAATGCCGTAATCCGTCAGGCTCTGATAATGGGCTTGATCGATAAGAATATAGAGAACTACGGACTTATCTCGATCAACGATGCCGGACTGCGGTATATCGCCTCGCCCTCGCCCGTTACCGTCACGCTCGACCACGATTACGACCGTGAGGAGCAGGAGGCCGAGCAGGTCTCGGCGCGCGGCGGCGGAGCGGCCGACGAGGAGCTGTTCGCCATGCTTAAAGACTTGCGCCGCAAGGTGGCCAAGCAGCACGACCTGCCGCCCTACGTAATATTTCAGGATCCGTCGTTGGAGGATATGTCGATACAGTATCCCGTCACGCTCGAAGAGTTGCAGAGCATATCGGGTGTCGGAGCCGGCAAGGCTCAGAAGTTCGGCGCCGAGTTCGTCAAGCTGATTAAGGCGTATGTCGAGGAGAAGGATATCGAACGTCCGCAGGATATAGTGGTCAAGGCGGTCGCCAACAAGTCCAGCAACAAGATATTCATCATACAGTCTATCGACCGTAAGATGGATTTCGAGGATATAGCGCGCGCCCGCAACTTCGATATGAACGAGCTTCTGACGGAGATCGAAGCGATAGTCAAGTCAGGCACGCGTCTCGACATCTGCTATTATCTCAATACGGTCATGGACGACGACAAGGTCGACGACATATACCTATATTTTAAGGAGGACGCGCAGAGCGATTCTCTCGACGATGCGATAGAGGAGCTCGGCTCGGAGTACACCGAGGAGGAGATACGACTGGTGCGCATCAAGTTCCTCAGCGAGGTTGCCAACTGATTTATACCGATTGATTTGACCGAAGTAAGAGCCAAAAAGGCGTTGGGTCAGCATTTCCTGACCGATCTCAACATAGCCCGCAAGATATGCGATTCGCTGTCGGGCGGAACAGCTGCCGAGCCAGATGCGGTGTTGGAGGTGGGCTGCGGCATGGGCGTGCTGACGCAGTTTCTGTTGCAGCGCGACGACGTGGTGACCTACGGCGCCGAGATCGACTCCGAGTCGGTCGAGTATCTTCATATCCACTACCCCGCTTTTGCGCCGCGACTCGTCGAGGGCGATTTTCTCGCTATGGACCTGCGCGCCCGCTTCGGCGAGCGGTTGAAGATAATCGGCAATTTCCCGTACAACATATCGTCCCAGATATTCTTCAAGGTGCTCGAAAACCGCGATATCGTTCCCGAGTGCGTCGGTATGATACAGCGCGAGGTGGCTGTGCGTCTGGCCGAGCCTCCCGGCTCGAAGGAGTACGGCATACTGAGCGTGTTGTTGCAGGCGTGGTACGACATAGAGTATCTGTTTACCGTCGGCGAGAAGGTCTTTTCTCCGCCGCCCAAGGTCAAGAGCGCCGTGGTGCGACTGCGCCGCAACGGCGTCGGGCATCTCGACTGCGACGAGGCGTTGTTCATACGCGTTGTCAAGGCTTCGTTCGGACAGCGCCGCAAGATGCTGCGCAATTCGTTGCGTGCCGGGTTCGGCGACTTCGGCGGTCGCGAACACCGCTTTTTCTCGATGCGCGCCGAGCAGCTGTCGGTGGCCGATTTCGTGGAGCTCACGCAGTGGGTCTCGGACAACAAATAGGTCTGATCGTCATGAAACTACGCTATTCTATCTGCTGTGCAGTGCTGCTTGCGGCAGCGTCGCTTCCGTTTCGGGCTGGGGCCTGCGGTTGCACTGCCCTGGCCGCCGAATGCGACGGTGCGTCCCGCATAAGATCATTCTACACCGAGTATATCGAAGCATGTCTGTGCAAAGGAGCCGATTCATCTTCTCGCAGACAGGCCGTCATCGAGCGTTACGTCGCCGCACCCCTTGTCGAACGGATGCGCGGCTCGGAGCTCGATTACGATCCGTTCTTGCAGGCGCAGGACTGCGACCGCAGCATGCTCGAAAACCTCACTGTCGAGCTGTGTGCCGACCGGGATACTTATCGCGTCGGACTGTGGGACGGATACAACGGCCGCTATCGCTATATCATGCTGGCAGTCGATGCCGACGGTTCGATATCGGATATTTCGGGAAAATGCGAATAGCCGCGATTCCGCTGCGTGAATACATGCGGCAATCCCCGTATCGCACCTTTGCGATACGGGGATTGCCGTTAATGAGGCTGCATCGATCATATGCCCGATGCCGATGCTTGGCTATTCGATCTCGATACACTTGGCTTTCGCCTCGGCGGCCGTCTGGCTCTTTTTCGGAATCTCGATCTTCAATACGCCATTCTCCATTTTGGCCGAGATCCTGTCGCGCTCGATCGTCTCGGGCAGCGAGAAGCTCTGCCGGAACGAGCTGTACGAGAACTCGCGGCGCAGGTAGTGCCCCTTCTCCTTCTTGGACTCGTTCTCCGCGGGCTGCGAATTTTCGGTGCGCTTCTCCGAGCTGATGACCAGCTGGTTGTCGGCATTCAGATCGATATGGAAATCCTCTTTGGTCATGCCCGGTGCTGCCACCTCCACTGTATAGTCGTGTTCGTTCTCGATGACGTTTATGGCGGGCGTGGTCATGCGCTTGTACTGCGGCAGTGCGAGCCACTCGTCGCCGAAGAAATCGTTGAACAGGCTCGGCAGCCAGTTGCGGTTTTTTGTTGCAGGCATCATAATTTTTCCTCCTTTGTTTTTCGGTTTATATTTAGTCTCGACGCCCTGCGAGGGCGCTTTGTGCTATCGGCAAATTGTATACCATCCTTTTCGTCGGACCCGACCTTATGCTGTTCGGGAAGAGGGGGCGGTAAGGACGCACGGATTTTTTTCGCATGTATCGACCTTTTTTCGACGACGTTGCTGCGAAATGTTTGGCGGATAGAAATATTATTGTTATTTTTGCAGGCTTAAAACCCCGAACGGGTTATGCGTAATTATTAACCAAAAAAATTTTTAGCACAATGGCTGTTAAAATTCGTTTGGCTCGTCATGGTAAGAAAGGTTATGCTTTCTATCATATCGTAGCCGCAGATAGCAGAGCGCCACGTGATGGTAAATTCATCGAGAAGTTGGGTACCTACAACCCCAACACGAATCCTGCTACGATCGATTTGAAGTTCGACAGAGCTTTGGATTGGTTACTCAAAGGCGCACAACCTACGGATACTTGTCGAGCTATCCTCTCGTACAAGGGCGTACTGTATAAGAAACACCTGCTGGGCGGTGTAGCCAAGGGTGCATTTACCGATGCCGATGCCGAAGCCAAGTTCAACAAGTGGGTTGAACAGAAGGAGGGCAAGATCGCTGCCAAGACCAACAAACTGTCGACCGACGCAGCTGCTGCCAGAAAGGCTCAGCTCGCAGCCGAGGCCAAGGTCAAGGAGGAGCGTGCAGCCGCTCTGGCCGAGAAGAAGGCCGCTGAGGCCGCAGCCGCAGCTGCTGCCGAGGCAGAAGCCGCAGCAGAGACGGCCGAGCAGACCACGGAAGCTGCCGCAGAGTAGTTTTCGGGTATGCAGACGGTGGGACGCATAACCAAGCTCTTCGGAGTAGACGGCGGCGTGAGCGCCGTTCTCTACCCTGCGTTCCCCGAGGACTTCCGCACGACGGAACCGCTTTTTGTCGAGATCGACAAGTTGGCGGTTCCGCTTTTTTGTGCCTCATTCGAGCGTCGCGGACAGACGGGCGCCATACTCCGCTTCGACGATATCGATACGCCGCGCCGCGCCGAGGAGCTGCTGGGCAGAGAGTTGCTGCTGCCCGAGTGCGAGGAGACTGCCGACGACGAGTTCTACATGGAGGATCTGATCGGCTTCGAGGTACGTGCGGGCGAGCTCACGGGCGAATTGACGGATTATTTCGACAGCGAGGCCAACCCTCTGTTCGAGCTTACTCTGGACGGCCGCGAGTATCTCGTGCCGGCCGTAGAGGAGTTCATTGCCGGGATCGATTTCGAGAGACGAACGATAACGTTCGTATTGCCCGAAGGGCTGCTCGAATTATAGAGAATATCTGACCTGAGATAAAAAACGCTGCTCTCTGAAAAGGGAGCAGCGTTTCTCGTCTGAATCCTACCGTTTCTTTGCCCTACCGGCTCCGCAGAGCCACGTAGCGCGGTGCCACAACTCTTCGAGCACACCGCGCTTGTGGTGTGCGAGCCACCAACGGCAGAACATCCATTGCAGCACCACCACGGCCGCACCGATCAAAAGGCTGGTCGTATGTCCCGAGTACCGGTACAGTCCGAATCCCCAGCCGTAAAACAGCATGCCTCCGATGACCGACTGCCCGATATAGTTGGTCAGCGACATCTTGCCGTAAGGCGCTATGGCCATGAGCGCACGTCCGTGCGGTGCGCGATAGAATATGATTACCACCGACGATACGATGAATGCCGTCATGGCGAAGTTGCGCCACATCGAGAGCATGATATCCAGCGAGTGAGATACGCATACGTTGTCCACGTCTTGGGGCAGTGTCCGCGACAGCGGATATATAATCGCGAAAGCTGCTATCGAGCCTGCCAGTATGCGGCGCCAGATGCTGAGATTGCCGCCCTCGTCGTAGAACAGCCGTCGGCGACCCAGAAGGATGCCGACGATGAACAGAAACAGCGTCTGCGTCATGCGCCCGTGCTCTATCGCCCAGAGGAAATTGCATAGCAGTCCGTGGCGTATGCCTACGGCGGCCACATCCAACGCCGAGCCGTCGGTCTGTGCGGGGATCATAGCGGCGAAGTGTGCGCCCGAGCCGAGATCGAGAGGCTGTGCGGCGGGGTCGGCCAAACCCATGACTATATATGCCAGCTCGACGGGTTGCAGCAACAGTACCGCCGCGATGCCCGCAAGCAACTTGTTGCTTGCCCTTACCGCCGGCAGGACGATCAAACCGCAGACGGCATATATGAAGAGTATGTCGCCGTTGTAGAAGCACAGGTCGAGCAGGCCGAAGATCATCAACAGTATCATGCGCCATACGAATCGCGGCCGGAAGTCGTACCCCCTCTGCGCCTGATTGTCGTGCTGGATATAGAGACTAAGACCGAACAGAAGCGCGAATATCGCATACATCTTGCCGGCCAGCAGGAAGAATACCGTATCCCATACGGCACGGTCGACGGCCGTCGGTTCGGGAAATACGTAGAAGTTCATGTGCTCGACGAAGTGTATCAATACTATTCCGCCTATGGCTATGCCGCGCAGAATGTCCGCTACGTCGATTCGTGTATTCGCTTTGAGCGAGGGAGAGTAGCTTTTCATGATAATGGGTTTTGTTTCAGCCGACAAAGGTAGCAAAAAAAAACGTATAACCGGAAAACGATACGTAGTCCGGTCATGCGTAAAACCATGGTTGATCTACCTTTCAGCTTCCGATAGGAAGCCGTCAGTTTCAATACACCTCTTCGGGCACCGTCTCGCCCTCGGGCATGCCTTCCAGCTGGTCGCGCCACTTGATAGATGCGTGCGTACCGTCGCAATAGGGCTTGTCGGCCGACTGCCCGCAGCGGCATACAACTACCCTATTTCGTATCTCGAACGGCTCGCCGTTTTCGCGGGTCATTCTTATGCCGCCCCTTACCCACAGACCGCCGCTGGCGCCTATGGCATTGTCCTCGATCAGCCCCAGACTCGGCTCGTATTTGTATTCGTATGGTCTTTCGGTGGCGTTGTCCCATGCCGTTAGCCGTGCGCTCGGGCACATCGACGCCTCGCGGACGGCCATCTGTCGGGCCTCTCTCTCGTCCGAGCGGTCGGTAAGGGCGAATATGCCGCCCTCGGCGTCGCAGAACCGGGCGAATACGCAGTACTTGGGATTGTCGCTTACACTGACGCGCTCGCCGCGCTTGACCTCTACGTTATCCAGCAGACGGTCGTTGCCCTTTTCGAGCTCGGGGTTCCAGTCGGCGTCGCGGTGCGAGCCGTCGCAATAGGGCTTGCGGTGCGACGCTCCGCAGCGGCACAGCGCCGTTGGCTCGGCCTCGGTAGAGAAGTGTTTCCCCTCCTGAAAATACCAGCTTTCGCCGCGGTCGTTCGCCATGATGAACTGTTGCGCCAATGGCGGGCGGCCATACACGAGATAGGGCCCGCTCTCGGTAACGACGATACGGTAACGAGAATCGGCTTCGGACGATCCGGTCATTATTTCCGTCATAGACATACAATTTTTGCAGTGATGTTACGTTGGTGTCTCAGACAAGAATTGTTCCTAATGCAAATAATGTAAACGCAAGTAGGTTTTTTAACTCAATTTTGGTATCTTTGCCCAGATATTGCAACTTATGAAAAAAGTTAATTTCAGATATATGAAGAATATTTTGCGTGCCGTAGTCGTCGTAGTGGCGCTTGCTGCGGCCGTCGCGTGCGAGAAGACCGAAGTCAAGCAGTTCGTCGTTCCGTCGGGCAGCATACTTCTTACGGCGCCGGGACAAACCGGTACGGCCTCGTTCCTCACGCACAACATCACTTCGATCCGTGTGGTGTCGTATCCCGACGGCTGGCGTGTCGACGACATAGACCTCTATGAGGGCACGATTACCGTTACGGCGCCGTCGACGTTCGACGACGACGAAGCTACCGAGGGTAAAGTTTCGCTGATCGGATATACTCCCACGGGCGCTACGCAGTCGGTCAGCGTATATGTCGCCATACTGCAAAATCCCGATGTCGACTACCGCCAGACACCTTCGAACTGCTATATCGCCACCAAGCCCGATACGCGTTATCTGTTCGATCCGTTCAGGCGCGGCACGAGCGGCGAGCCGTTGCAGACCGAGAGCGTCGAGCTGCTGTGGCAGAGCTCCAATAATCTGGTAAAGTACCTTACGTTCAAGGATGGCGTTGCCTCGTTCTATATCGAAAAGGCCGAGAGCGAAGATAAGGACGATAAGGAAAAGCCCGACGCCGTTACGCCGGGCAATGCTGTCATTGCAGCACGCAATGCCGCAGGCGATATCATTTGGAGCTGGCATATATGGGTCACTACGACCGATCCTGCGGCCGATGCCGTAGAAATCGCCGGCCGCACTGTCATGAACCGCAATCTCGGAGCCAATGTCAACAGCAACGGCGAGGCCGACGAGGAGAAGATATTGCACTCTTACGGCATGTACTATCAGTGGGGACGCAAGGATCCTCTGGTCGGTGCGGCGTCTTATGACTTTTCGGGCAATACCGATGCCCGCATGTATAACTCTGCCGGCCGCCGCATCTATCTGCAATATACGGCAAGCGACGCTTCGACCGGTACGGTCGAGTATGCCGTCGCTCATCCCGATGCCATGATTACCGGTGCCGAGAACAACGGCTTCGACTGGCTCTATTCGCAGCACGACGATACGCTGTGGCCGGAGACAGGCGCCAAGAGCGATTACGATCCGTGCCCCGCAGGCTGGCGCGTCGCTGCCGGCGACATATTCGCCGCGCTTACCATTTCGCCCGAGGATGACGGCATGGACTGGATGCAGGCCAAAAAGATGTACGGCTGGCACCTCGAAGATACCTCTACGGGCAAACCCTATTTCTTTGCAGCCGGCGGTCGCCGCAACTACTTCGACGGCAGACTTGACAACGTCAACTCCAATCCCGACCGTCCTCTGCCGTGGACCGGCTACTACTGGTCTTGCAACGTTTCGGGCGACGATGCTCGGTGCATGTTCTTCGACCTGAATACGGTTACGCGTACCTACAACGGCTATGAGCCGCACCACAACTTGCAGCGTGCAAATGCCACGCCGCTGCGCTGCGTCAAGCAGTAGCGCCGAGACGGATATGGCTAACGGCGTCCCCGATGGAGGGCGCCCGTTTTTATTATACGAACATTTGCCGGCGAGCCGTATTTCGGGTTATCTTTGCACGCATGAACCGTGAAATGGAACAATACGTCGAGCGGGAGATAATTCCGCGTTACGCCTCTTTCGATGCGGCGCACGGACTCGATCACGTGCGTGCTGTCATAGCCCACAGTATGAGCTTGGCCGGGTATTACGATGTCGAACCCGATATGGTCTATGTCGTTGCTGCATACCATGATACAGGTCTTGTCGAGGGGCGCGAGCATCATCACGAGGTTTCGCGACGGATACTGACTGGCGACGATAATCTGCGCCGCTGGTTTTCGGCCGACAGAATTGCGGTCATGGGCGAGGCGGTCGAGGATCATCGCGCCTCCTCGGCGCGGGAGCCGCGCAGCATCTACGGACGTATCGTCGCCGAGGCCGACAGGCAGATCGACGCCGACATCACTCTGCGCCGGACGATACAGTATACGCTGGCGCACTACCCCGAAATGAACCGCGAAGAGAATTTCGAGCGCTGCCTGTCGCACATCACGAAGAAATACGGGCGCGGCGGTTATCTGCGGCTGTGGATTCCTGAGTCGGACAATGCCCGCCGGCTCGAAGCGTTCCGTGCGCTCATCGACGACCGCAACGCCTTGCGCAAGGCGTTCGATGCGATTTACGACTCTTTACTGGGATAGTGCCGGCGCAACCGGCGCATGATGCGAAGCGTGCCGGCGTTATAACTCCGCTATATCGACTATGCCGTTGATGACGGCATATATCGTCAGACGGCCTATCGAGCGCGTGGCGAGTTTTTCGGATATGTTCTTGCGATGAAATATTACCGTCGTAGGCGATATGTTGAGCCTGTCGGCGATCTCCTTGTTGATAAAACCTTTGACCATAAGTGCCAGCACGTCGCGTTCGCGCTGCGAGAGCAGCGTCTGCAACAGCTTGCGCGACGGATCGACCGTCATGCCGTGGCCGCCCGGGTGGCCGCTTTCGTGTATGCGCAGAATCGATTTCACGATCTGCTGCTCGCTGCCGGTAGCGTCTATGGTGCGGAACCCAGTCAGCGAGAACGGGGTCGAGTCGCCCTCGACTACGACTATCGTGCGTTTGATGTTGGCGTTGAAAAACGCCGGGTTTCTGAATACGATGCCGGCCGAGACGAAGTAGTGTACCACCAGCTCGTGCGATTCGCCGTCGAAGTGCTCGAACGAATTGTATGCGACCACATCCGCCCACGGCAGCATGTCGCATATTATGCTGCACAGACCCATGCAGGTCAGCGTATTGTCGGCTATGACGGCTATTTGCGGTTTCATATCGAGACAAAGATACGAAGAATTTCGGATAAAGTAAGGTTATTGAGAGGAATAAGGTTAAGTGTTTGAGAGGCAGAAATGTTACCCTCTGATTCTCGTTGAGTTGCGAAAAGGCCGAAAAGCAGGATTTCGAGGAGTTGAGCGAGGGATTCGTTACTTATCCGCTGCCTTTTTCGGGTCGGTAAGGAGGTCCAAAACCTTGTTTTCGCTTTTGGGAAACGGGTCTGCACTTCGAGGGACGCCGGTTTTCTCGCAAGAGTTCACGACAAAGGTAGTCGTTTTACTCGGAGTTTCGCGAAAAGACGGCTTCGGAGGTGATGACATAGTATCTTATTCTATGTTCCGCTTTGTTTTTCACGACTTCAAATAACTCTATATCAACTAATTTTGTAAACGGTTAATAGAGTTATGAATAACGAGGATGTAAAGGTCGCGTTCTACCTGAAAAGGAACGAAACGAATGCCGCGGGTCGTTGCCCCGTCATGGGTCGATTGACTGTCGGGCGTTCGGAATGCGTGTTCAGTGCCAAGATGCTCGCGCCGCGTTCGCTGTGGGTGTCGGGTCGCGCCAAAGGTAAAAGTGCCGAAGCGGTCGAAATCAACCGTCGATTAGACGAGCTGCGGGCTTCGGCGCTGGCGATCTATCGCGAGCAGTCGGCCGTTCGCGAACGGGTAACGGCCGAGGAGATCAAATGCCTGTTGTTAGGTATGGCTTACGGGCAGGAGACACTGCTCGATTACTTCCGCTCGTATATCGAACATTTCGAGCAACGGGTGGGTGTAAACCGCACAATCAAATCGGCACGCACCTATCGTTGCGCCTACGAACACGTCGAACGATTTCTATCGGAGCGGCTGCGGCTGTCGGATATTCCCTTCTCGGCTTTGAATCGGTCGGTCGTCGATAAGTTCGACTTATATCTGCGCACGGAGCGGAAACTGGCTCCGAACACCATCGTTCTCTACATGTCGCGCCTGCATACGGTCATCAACAAAGCCATCGCCGCAGGCATCATCACTGCCGACCCGTTCGCCGGGTACGAGCCGCCGCGTCCCGAATGCAAACGACGTTACCTCACACGCGAGGAGTTGCAACGGCTGATGACTACGCCGCTTTCTGTGCCGAGGCTTTACCTCGTTCGCGATCTGTTTTTGTTCTCCTGCTATACGGGCATCAGCTACGGCGACATGTGCCGCTTAACCGCTGCGCACCTCGAAACGGCCGAAGACGGAACGGTTCGGATCAAGGCGACACGCGAAAAGACGAACGTGGAGTTCGAGATACCGCTGCTCGATCTGCCGCTACATATCATCGACAAATACCGCGATACGACATCGGACGGCAAATTGCTACCCATGTACGGGAACTCGGAGTTGAACAAGGGATTGAAAAGCCTTGCTACGGTCTGCGGTATCGACCGCAAACTGACCTTTCACATGGCCCGCCATACCTACGCTACGGAAATCACACTCTCACACGGTGTGCCGATGGAGACGGTGAGCCGCATGTTGGGGCACAGCCGCATCGATACGACGCAGATCTATGCCCAAGTAACCGACAACAAAATCGACACCGATACACAGTCGCTCGACGAACGAATCGCAGAACGATTTACGGTCGCTATTTATTAATTACGACAATAATGAAAACTACGAATACTGAAAATAAAGTGCGCCGCAGCACGTTCGCCGTGCTGTTCTATATCAACCGCACGAAAGTCCGTAAGGACGGCTTGTGCCAACTCTTGTGCAAGGTGAGTATCGACGCCGAGGCAGCGCAAATCGGGACGAAAGTCGCGGTCGATCCTGCAATCTGGAATCCCACGACAGGGCGTGCCGACGGCCGCAGCCGCAATGCCAATGAAGTCAACCGAGCGATCGACACCTTGATAGATGAAATCAAGGCGCACTACAAGCGAATCAATCTGTCGCTCGGCTTCGTAACGGCCGAGCTGGTGAAAAACGCCGTGAAAGGCATCGTCCAAAAGCCGCTGACGCTGCTGGCATTGTTTCGGGAGCACAACGAGGAGTTCAAGAAACGCATCGGCATCGACCGCACGAAAGAGACCTACAAATGCTATGTACGCTCTTACAACCACCTGCAGGAGTTCGTGCAGCGAAAATGCGGGCAGGATGATATAACCTTACGCAGCCTCGACCGGGAGTTCTACGATGCGCTCGACCTGTTTCTGCGGACGGAACACCGGCTGCAACAGAAGTCGGTACACGAACACCTCTACCGTTTGAAGAAGATGACCGTGCGAGCAGTCGATCAGGGGACGTTGCGACGCGATCCATATTGCAATTTGCATCCCGAACTGCCCAAGCGCAGGAGCCGCCACCTGAAACTCGACGAGTTGAAACGGCTGCTTGCCGAGCAAGTCGCCGACCCCGAACTGCAACGGGTGCGGGACTGGTTCATCTTCTCGACCTTTACGGGACTGGCGTATGCCGATCTGAAACAACTATCGGGAAAGCACATTACGCAGGACACGGAGGGTGTGCGATGGATACATATCCGACGACAGAAGACCGGCACGGAATCGGTCGTGCGGCTGCTGGATGTTCCTCTGCGGATTATCGAGAAGTACCGGGACGAACGCACCGACGACCGACTGCTGCCGATCTGCTCCTACCAGAAGCTGCAAAAGCTCATGTCCCAACTGGGCGAAGTCTACGGAATCGAAAATCTGACATTCCACAAGGCGCGGCACAACTTCGGAACGCATATTACCCTCTCGCTGGGCGCGCCGATAGAGACCGTCAGCCGCATGATGGGACACCGGCGGCTGATGACGACCCAAATCTATGCCCATGTAACGGACAGGAAGGTGGACGAGGATACGAAGCAACTACGAAAACTGTCAGAAAGCCGAAAAATCGAACTCTATGAAGAACTGCAAGCCGAGCAGGCGAACGACTGATATAATGACTTTACTAAACGAATGAAATTATGACGATACAACCCATAACGATCGAGAACGGACGGGTAACTATCCGTCCCACCACAAATGGAGTATGGCTCGCGCAAAGCCAGATCGCCGACTTGTTCGGAGTATTCACTGCCGCCGTAAATGCGAATATCCGAGCGATATTCAAAAGCGGCGTGCTGCACGAAGAGCATGTTTGCCGCCGCATCCGCTGTCGAGACGGAAACATCGTCGAGCCGATACAGCCTCGAAATGGTTGCGGCATTGGCATTCCGGCTCAAATCGGAAAACGCCGAGGTATTCAGACGATGGATCGTAGAACGAGCGACGACACCCGCAATCGTCTGGAAGATGCTGACGAGAAATAATGCCAGACTAAGCTGAGTTTCAGATAAACAAGCAGCTATATCGGCCTAATAATTTTTAATTATTCTACTTGCATAATTTATGTTGAATAATTATCTTTGCAAAAACGACGATTGTATGGCAAAAGCAACGAATCCGTTCATCGTAACGGGAAAGATAGAACCGGAATATTTCTGCGATCGTGTGACGGAATCGGCACGGCTCGTCAAATCCGTTACGAACGGAAATAACATGGTAATCATCTCTCCGCGACGAATGGGCAAAACGGGGCTGATTCAATTCTGCTACGACAAACCCGAAATAGCCGACGAATACTATACGTTCTTCATCGACATCCTGCACACGTCGAGCCTGCGGGAATTTACCTATTTGTTAGGACGCGAGATATACGAAACCCTTTTGCCCCGCAGCCGAAAGATGACCTCGCTGTTTATTCAGACCATCAAGTCCATCAGCGGCAAATTCGGCTTCGACCCCATTACGGGCATGCCGACCTTTAATGTGGAGTTGGGCGATATCGACAGGCCGGAATATACGCTGGATGAAATTTTCCAGTACCTTGCCCGTGCGGACAAGCCGTGTATCGTGGCCATCGACGAGTTTCAGCAGATCGCCAAATACCCGGAGAAGAATATCGAGGCGCAGCTGCGAACCCATATTCAGAAGCTGCGCAACTGCAACTTTATCTTCGCCGGCAGTGAGCGCCACATGATGCAGGAGATGTTTACGTCGGCGGCACGTCCGTTCTACCACAGCGCGGATATGCTGGAGCTGAAAGCGATCGTGCCGGAAATCTACATTCCGTTCATCGTCAGCCATTTCGAGAAACGGACCCGACACATTGCCCCCGATGATGTAGAGCGGGTTTACAACCTGTTCAAGGGACATACTTACTACGTTCAAAAGACGTTCAACGAGGCGTTTGCCGACACTCCTGAGGGTGAGGAGTGTACGCTCGAAACCCTCCGAGCAGCGATCGACAACATGATCGCCTCGAACGACACGATTTTCCGCGAGATTCTGTCGAACATCCCCGAAAAGCAGAAAGAATTGCTCTATGCCATCGCCAAAGAGGGCGAAGCGGAACGGATTACCTCGGCAGCATTCATTAAACGGCATAGTCTGGCGTCGGCGAGTTCCGTGCAGTCGGCAATGAAGAAACTGCTCGAAAAGGACATCATTACCGAAATCAATAAGGTATTCTCCGTTACGGACAGACTTTTTGCTATGTGGATGAATCGGCTGTACGGAAATAAAAATGATTTAAATTAATAATTATGTTTGAATCTTTTATTATAAGCCTTGTTGCCAATATAGCAACATCAGTAGGGGCTGAACTCATCAGTCGGAATACAGGGAATTCTATATATAGAAAAATTGAAGCAGCGTATTCTAAAGCATTAAAGAAGTGGAGTAATAATTCAGGTATAATAAATAGAGAACAAATTTGGACACAAAAAAGATTGGATGAGCTTGTTCTGCTAATGACCGATCCGACGAAAGAGTTCGATGTGGACAAAAATACATTAGATCTGTTGAGACTATTCAGATCTGAATTATTAACCGACGCAGAGACGTGGCATTATTTGGAGAATGAATTCCTGAAAACATCATTACTGGATGTTAAACATGCCGTTTTGTCTATTCAGCAGGATATCGCTGCGCTTAGAATAGTTCCTATTGAATTGAAAAATAAATTAATAGAGCAAGCCAATTTTCAGATCAAAAAAAATATAGCATCCGGGAAATACATCCCTGATACTTTTATGGAAATTAGTGAACTAAAAGACCATATCCGTTATTTCTCGGATCCAGTCTTATTCTACGACCGGATTTATAAAAAGGTGGCTAGTTTTAATTTTGAATACTTAAATCGTCAAATAAGCAATGAGAAAAAAGAATTATTTGAATTTGATGTCAGTTCTTTTTCTATTGCAAAAGATATCGAACTTGAATCGTTTTACAAGCAGACGAATGACCTCTTCATATATTTAAAAAGCAAACATGATGAACTATCCCATAATAGAAATAAAGGATGGGCACATTCTCACAAGATCGATAGACAAGCAACCGATATAGAGTACATCAGCAAACGATTATGTATTATAACAGCCAATGCAGGTCAAGGAAAAACGAACTTCTTATGCGATTTTGCAAACAATGTGCTCGTCAGGCGCAACATCCCCACTCTATATATAAACGGATATGAAATTGATGCATCATCTATTGAACAGTCGTTGGCTCATACAGTATATCCAGTAAATACTTATTCGTTTGCAGAAATAATAAATGGCATAAAGAGTTATTGTATAAACTCAAAGAAACCTTTTATTCTTATTATTGATGGATTAAATGAAAATAATTCACCGCAGTTGCTGTCCACCAATCTGTGTAATCTTATTCGGGAATTAATTAACCATAAGTTTATTAAGATTATATTAACTTGTAGAACGGAATATTACGCAGAGCGATTTGCCGATATAGATAAGCTTTTCCCCGAACAAACGATCAAGATCGATCATATCCATGCCCATTTAAATGAAGCACAAAAAGAACGTTTACTTAATAATTATTTAAGCTATTTTAAGATTCAAACAGATTTGTCGAAAGAAATTCAAACGGAATTAACAAATAATCTGTTGCTATTAAGAATCTTTTCAGAGACATACAGTGGCCAAACCTTATCTTTCGTTGAGGACTTACACAAAGACGAACTCTTTGAAACATATTATCAGAAACTATGTAATGATATTTCTCACAAATTATCAGCAGATGGCTATTCGTCCGTAAATGCCTACTTTATACAAAGGTTTATTGGCCAGATCATTACCTATATGGTAGATCACAAGCAATTTTCCAATATTCCCATTTTAGATGGACTGGAGCAAACACAAATAGATTTGTATTGCAGATTCCTTGATGAGAATATATTACTTCGACGAGATTTGGTCATGTCTTCAGGGGTCTTTGGAAAAATAGAAGTTGTCAACTTTACATATGATGAATTTAGAGATTACTTGATAAGTTGCTATTTAATCGATACTATTTATCCAAAATCACCTGGCTGCTTCGAATCTTTTGTTGCGAAATATACCCAAAGCAGTCAACAGTTGGCAGAAGGGCTGCGGTCTTTCTTGTTTTTATTATCAAAGAAACATTCGGATAAAAAAATACATACTTGGTTAAAAAATCTGGATTGGTACAAAACCGCATTTATTAACCATATTTGGGATATTGATGACAAGTATATCAATGATGATGATATAGCGTTGATAGAAGAATTATTACCAAAGCATAATAAATGTCTTATTCCGAGATTGTTATTTATTGGTCGTTGGGACACGACCCGTTTCCCGAAATTGAATATTCAGATCATATTAAAATATTCAGCATCTTTACCAGACTCCGATTTACACGAAAAAGTATATTCGATTTGGCGATCTGAGACTGATTATTTGTACAAAGCAGATGACAAAACATGGATAGATTTTCTATCATTGCATAAAGAGCTGTTATCGGACCATATATTTTTTCAAAATCCCGAGTCTCACAATATTTTCGAATTTTTATTATATCTGACGCCGTTCTCCTATGATGCGTTAGAGATTTATGAAGCATACCAGAAAACATACGGCAACAAGGAGCGGTTGCTTAAAGTAAAGGATGTTTGCCATAGCGGTAGATTGAAACAGACAATTGGTAACCTACTGAATAAATTATGAAATACTCCTACGATTCATATAAATCTTTGATTGTTGTAAATAGAAACATATCAAAAGATTATTTCCTCTCTCGTGCTGGGGCTCTCCACGGATATGCGAAAGATATGTTTAGCCGTATCTACGACAGTATCTTTTCGGAAGCTGAATGTGTCGACGATATTTTGAATAAGTATTATTACGAAGAATATGAAAAAATGGAAGACTTTTTATATTCCAAATATTGCATCAATCGAGAAGATGTCAATAAAATCATGCAACTTGTTAATTCAAATGAAGACTATATACTGTATGATTTTGAAGAATTAAATTATGGAGATTCTAGTGCCGTCACATTTGCGTTTTCAACGGATATGTATGAGCGAATTAATAATATACTCTTAATGCGATAAGTTTATGAAAATAAAAACTGATTTTGTGACTAATAGTTCATCTACCTGTTTCGTGATTATTTCCAAAAACGAGTTTTCTTTACCAAATTTCATAGCCGCAGTCGGGGTGAAAGATAATTCCGTCTTTTTGGATATTTATCAACAGCTATTCGAGTTATTCAAACATAATTTAATACCGGCAAGAGAGTTTGTATCCTCAGATAAATGGCATCAAGATGGAGAAGCATTTGAACATTATATAACTGAAGTTTTTTCGGAAGATACACTAAATCGCATACTTACCGCTGAGCGAGAGGGCCATGAAGTGTATATGGGAAGACTTGCAAGCGATAATGATGAAATTGAAGGATTCTTCTGTACCGATTCGTTTATTATCGAATCTGAGGGCTTATATATCGATGCGACAAACGATGGCTGGTAAAAAGAATATAGTTGTGCGGGAATATCCTCAACAACATTATAAAACTGTTTTCAATCAAAAAACAGGTTTTTTTGTTCGAATGGAAAATCGGGGATATGAAGAACCTTTTTGGTGTGAAACCGGTCCAGAACTTTTGGATGTGTCAATCACGAACTATTGTGAACGAAGATGCGAATTCTGTTATAGAGATTCATCTCACATGGGGCAACATATGAGAATGAATGATATGGAAAAAGTTGTTAAAGAGGCTGCGCAACTTGGAGTACTACAAATTGCGCTTGGTGGTGGGAATCCCAACCAACATCCGCATTTTACTTCGATTTTAAAGTTGATTAGGGGCTATAACATCATCCCTTCATTCACTACGAATGGAGATTATTTGACAGATGATATTTTAGACGCGACAAGACGTTATTGTGGAGCTATTGCAATTAGTGCATATCCTCCATTTGATGATTCCTTTGCCGCAAAGATTAAAACAGTGGCCCGTTATATAAAAACAAATCTTCATTTTATTTTAAAATCAGATACCATTGATATTGCCAATCAGTGGCTAACTAATCCTCCTGATTTTTTAGAGGATATCAATGCTATTATATTTCTTAATTATAAGCCAATAAAGCCTATTACAGATTTACGGATCAAGGATAAAAACAAAATAGTTGCATTTTTTCAGAACGTCCAGAATTGCAAATCTTTAAAGATAGGATTCGATAGTTGTAGTGTAGCAAGCATCGTTCATAATATGAAGGTCGATAAAGTTTTTATAGAATCTTGTGAGGCTGCTAGATTTTCTGCATTCATTTCTGAAAATATGAAAATGTATCCTTGTTCGTTTATGACAAATACTGTTTATTATGGAGATTTAAGGACAGAATCAATAGGTTCCATCTGGAAAAATAATCAATATTTTATACGCCACAGATCTCAAATAAAGAATCATAATTGCCATAGTTGCAAATACGCCACATTTTGTAATGGCGGATGTGTATATATGCCAGAAATAAATTTCTGTATTTAAAACACAAGCAAGATTTTCCATCTTTCCACTTGGCATAAAAACGGAGCAGAAATATCGTTATGTCAGCACGCCGGCATATACACATGCTGTTACATGAACAAACATACGGCCATTCATCCGGCTAACTGGTCATACAGCCATACGTATAACCATTGGGCTGACTATACGTATGAGCAGGCAGTCGGTTATTCGTACAGCCGATTATGTATTTACGCAGTCAGACATACGATCGGTTGATATTACAATCATCTGAACGGAAATACGGTCGACGAATCAGCCGAGCTATCTCGACCTCTATCCTTACATTAATAAATTTATGGTCGTTTGTGGCTTCGAAATGGCTCTATGTGGCACAATCGACTATTATGCAACGAATTGAATCGGTCGGTATCTTTGTCGCCGTAACGATTCCGACGTAGATAGGAGCCGCCTTGCCTGTTTTTACGGCGGCCGGTTCAATAGTCCGTCCGACGAGCGGACGGAACATATTTGCAAAGGGCAAATAGCAAGCTGTGTTTTCTGCTGCACAAAAAGTTTTTTGCATCGGAAAACAGCTTGCCCGCAAGGGGGATGAAAGCACCTCCGAAGTCGGCGCTTTTAGACAGGCGGCTCCGCCACGAACGAATCGCAATTTTCAGCAACCGACGAGGCAATAGCCTCACCTCAAAAATTTCGATTATGGAGCAAAACAGACCGGCCCGCAAGGGTCGAGGGGGACGCCCCGCGAAAGATAATCCGGCGATTTACCGTTTCTCGGTAAACTTCTCGGCCGAAGAACACGCTCGATTTCTGACGATGTACGAGCAGTCGGGGCTGCTGTCGAAGGCGGCTTTTATCAAAGCACGGGTCTTCGGAGATGTATTCCGAGTGATAAAAACCGACCGCGGAACGCTGGAATACGTAGCCAAACTGACGCAACTGCACGCTCAATTCCGAACCGTGGGTACGAATTACAACCAAGTCGTGAAGCTGTTGCACACCCATTTCTCGGAACGGAAAGCACTCGCCATGCTCTACAAATTGGAGAATGCGACCAAAGAATTGGCGGCTGTCGGGCAACAAATCATTGCTCTTTCGGAAGAGTTCAAGGAGCGATGGTAGCCAAAATCACCACAGGGAAAGACGTCTACGGGGCACTTGCCTACAACCAGCAGAAGGTCGATCGGGGAAAGGGCAAGGTGCTCCTGACGCATATTCTGCGGGAACCGTCCGACGGGCAGTTCGACGTCACGACGACGGCCGAAGACCTGCTGCGCTGGATGCCCTCGCACTACCGCACCGAGAAACCCGTCGTACACATTTCGCTCAACCCCGACCCCGAAGACCGTCTGACGGCCGAACAGCTTACCGAAATCGCCGAGAAATATATGGAGCGCATGGGCTGGGGCGAACAACCGTACATCGTGTTCGAGCATACCGACATCGACCGCCGGCATATTCATATCGTGTCGGTGCAGGTCGGGCAGGATGGCCGTAAAGTCAAAGACGGCAAGCGCAACGAACGGAGCGTCGCCGTTACCGAAGAGCTGGAACGTGAATACGGATTACATCCTGCCAAAGAGCGCAAGCGGACGGAGGATTGGCGGCTGACAGCTGTCGATTGCACGAAAGGCGACCTGAAACGTCAAATCGGGGCAGTCGTAAAACCGGCCGCCGCCATGTATCGATTCCAGACGCTCGGCGAGTTCCGAGCCTTGCTATCGTTCTATAATATCGGTATCGAGGAGGTGCGCGGTGAGCGGGCCGGCAAGCCGTATCGCGGTCTGCTCTATACGGTCTTGGACGAAAACGGGGACAAGGCGACTGCCGCGCCGCTCAAATCCTCTCTGTTCGGGAAAGCGGTCGGATTCGATGAACTGGAGCGCCACATGGAACGCAGCCGCGAGCGGATCAAGCGGGACGATACTCGCAAGAGATTGTGCAGACTTGTCGATGAAGCCTTGCGAACGGCGGCAACCGAACATGCCCTGCGCGATAGCTTGCGCAAAGAGCGTATCGACCTCTACCTGCGCCGCAACGATACGGGGCGCATCGTGGGCGTAACGTTCATCGACCACTCGACCCGCACGGTCGTGAACGGGTCTCGATTAGGCAAAGCCTATTCGGCAAACGCTCTCGAGATGCGGTTCGGCAATCGGGGCGAAACGAACCGGCCGACGCGGCCCTCCGACATGCCGATCGAAAGCCCGAAGCGAGAAGCCGACCGAAGACGCAAACTGTAAACTCGAATAATCATCACATAAACATTTTCATTATGCAACAGGAAGACGACCTTCGGGGTCTGGCGAAAGTCATGGACTTCATGCGGGCATTGAGCATTTTATTCGTGGTAATCCACATCTACTGGGACTAAACTGTTCGCCGTCGTATTTCTCGCCCTTTCGTGTTTGGGAACGACGGGCGTGAAAGAGGAAAAGATCACGTGGCGGAAAATCATCGCGTCGCTGTCCGTAGGCGGCGTGCTGTTTTTCTTCAACTGGTGGCTGTTGGAGCTGCCGCTTCCGACGGTGGCCGACACGGCGTTCTACATACTGACCGTATCGGTCGGATATATCTGCCTGCTCATGGGCGGAGTATGGATGTCGCGTTTGCTGAAAAACAATCTGATGGACGACGTATTCAACACCGAGAACGAATCGTTCCAGCAGGAGACGCGCCTCTTGACCAACGAATACTCGGTGAACCTGCCCACGCGCTTCTACTACCGCAAGCAGTGGAACGAGGGGTGGATCAACGTCGTGAACCCGTTCCGTGCGGCGATCGTACTCGGAACGCCGGGCAGCGGAAAGAGCTATGCCGTCGTCAACCAATACATCAAGCAGCAGATCGAGAAAGGGTTCGCCATGTACCTCTACGACTTCAAATTCCCAGACCTGTCGGAGATAGCCTACAACCATCTATTGAACAACCAAGGCGGATATGAGAAAGTGCCGACGTTCTACGTCATCAACTTCGACGACCCGCGGCGTTCGCATCGGTGCAACCCGATCAATCCCGACTTCATGACCGACATTTCGGATGCCTATGAATCGGCCTATACGATTATGCTGAATCTCAACCGCACGTGGGTACAGAAACAAGGCGACTTCTTCGTCGAATCGCCCATCATTCTCTTCGCGGCGATCATATGGTACTTGCGGATTTACAAGGGCGGCCGATACTGCACGTTCCCGCACGCCGTCGAGTTCCTGAACAAACGCTACGAGGATATTTTCCCGATTCTGACGTCATACCCCGAACTCGAAAACTACCTCTCTCCATTTATGGACGCATGGCTCGGCGGAGCACAAGACCAGTTGCAGGGACAGATCGCCTCGGCCAAGATTCCGCTTTCGCGCATGATTTCGCCGCAACTTTATTGGGTCATGTCGGGCGACGAGTTCACCCTCGACATAAACAATCCCGACGATCCGAAAGTACTGGTCGTGGGCAACAATCCCGACCGTCAGAACATCTACGGTGCGGCGCTCGGCCTCTACAATAGCCGCATCGTGAAACTCGTCAACAAGAAAGGACAACTCAAATCGGCCATCATCATCGACGAGCTGCCGACGATCTATTTCAAGGGGCTGGACAACCTCATTGCCACGGCACGCTCGAACAAGGTCGCCACGCTGCTCGGATTTCAGGACTTCTCGCAGCTCAAGCGCGACTACGGCGACAAGGAGGCTGCCGTGGTGATGAACACCGTGGGTAACATATTCTCCGGGCAGGTGGTAGGCGAAACGGCCAAGACGCTCTCCGAACGCTTCGGAAAGGTCTTGCAGAAGCGGCAGTCGATGACCATCAACCGCAACGACACCTCCACCTCCATATCGACGCAGATGGACAGCCTCATACCACAGTCGAAAATCTCGACGCTCACGCAGGGCATGTTCGTCGGAGCCGTGGCAGACAACTTCGACGAACGCATCGACCAGAAGATTTTCCATGCCGAGATCGTCGTAGACAGCGCCAAAGTCAAGGCCGAAACGGCCAACTACCGAAAGATACCTCTTATCACCGACTTCACGGACGAGGACGGAATCGACCGCATGAAAGAGGTCGTGCAGGAGAACTACGAACGAATCAAAGCCGAGACGAGCCAGATTGTCGCCGAGGAACTGGCACGAATCAAGAACGATCCGGTGCTGTGCAAGCTGCTGCCGGAGAGTAATCAATAAGAGAACCG
>OFFI01000212.1_pt1 | contig 49298 bp, 42 predicted proteins | sample 1521351 | NCBI WGS metagenome assembly OFFI01 (sample SAMEA3504119, study PRJEB24116) | mouse gut metagenome | biome: mouse gut; feature: mouse-associated habitat; material: faeces | place: Denmark | collected 2011
CTTTTTAATGGAATTTTGAACGGATTTGCTGGCCGACCATGGTCCGGATTACGCAATATAGGGCGAAAGACGTTGTAGAGAAGGCTTTTGGCAATATCAAAGAACGATTGAACGGCAGGAGGATGCTAGTTTCCTCCGATGCCGCATTGGATGGAAAACTGTTCGTACAGTTTGTTGCCCTCATCTTAATCTCCTATATACGCAAACATATGATAGATAAGAAGTTGTTTGGCAAATACACCTTACAGGGCCTGCTTGATGAACTTGATACCATCGAGTGCTTCAAGCAACCAGGCAAAGACCTTTATATCGGTGAAATCCTTACGAAGCAAAGGGATCTCTACTGTGCTATGGATGTCCAGGCACCAGAAAGCATAGCCTCGTTATGTGTTGATGCGGGAATGTAGGTTGATAGTGATGCCGTTTTCCGAGCAATAGCTCTCGAGCGACTGGATTTCTTCTAAAGTCATCATATGCGTTCCTTTTTAACGCAAAAGTAGCCAGGATCAATCCCGGCTACAATATGCATTTCTTCGGAGGCTTACGCAAAGACTCTGATATATCATAGTGCGACATCCGTAGTATATGAGCACGGATGCCGCACTTGCTTTGCAGAATTATACGAGGGGATGTTTGTCTACTAGCAAAGATTCTATTTGTTCTTTTAAATTCTGAATTTCCTTATTATCAGACGTTTCAGGGATTTTATCAATAATATTCCTAACATGTTCCTTATTCTCACTAGAATTGTCATATAAAAGAATCTCTCTGCAGAAATTCAGCAATGCAGAATGATTTAACTCCGGGTGTTCCGGTATTTTTCTAGATTCCTCTATTGCGGTTAAATATAGCGAATAACCATTCTCCACATCACCGTTCCTAAATGCGATCATTCCTTTTGTGGCGGTTAGACAAATTCCTGTAGTATCGTTAAGCGATGTGTCGTTTTTTTTGACCCTTGAAAGTACCTCTTCTGCCTTTGCTACATTCCCCTCCAAGGCTAATGCATAAGCATAGTTATTAATAAATACAGGATTACCTAAATGTGTTTTCAAAGCATTGTCCATAATTTCTTGTCCTGCTTTTAAATCTCGTAGATAGTTAATAGAGAGACCATAAGCGTACAATATGGCCCTCGTTGAATAAGGTTCCTGCTGAATCCAGTTCTTTGCAAAATTTAATGATCCCAAATAATCTTCTGACCTGAATGCACTATAACTTTTAGCCTCCCAGAAATTATCCTCTGTCAAGATTATTTGATCAAAATTTAAATCAAGATTATCTTCATTTGAAATCCATTTTGCCTGAGCCAAACTATTACTATTAGGCTTTCTTAATGATAGATTAAGTAATTTACGACTCTTTGAATAAGCTCCTGCCATTAATTCCTGAGTACCTATTGCTGATGACAACTCAGTTATATCAAATGCGTCAAACTTATTAGATTCTATTATCTTCAGCCCTCTTTTAATGTTTCCTGAAGTTTTATCAAGCAACTGAGACACACCTATTTCTGAGGCCATTAACCAGGGATCATGTTTTGTTAATAGGCTAGATTTAATAACACTTAGTGCCTTATCGTGATTTTTTAAATGAATATAAAATCTTGCAGCACTTCTAACAATATATCTATTATGTTTGTCAAAATATAGAGCAGATTCGACATGACCTTGAGCTTCCTTAATTTGCCCCAACAAAAGATAGTTTCTCGCAATTTCTATATGAAGTATGGCATCAGTAGGATATTTTGTCAACAAATCTTTGATTTGAGCTATTTTGGCATAAATTGGCATTTTTTGAGCCAAGCTACTGTCATCTATTTTAAGAATAGACTTTGATATTTTTGACAAAGCAAGACTTGGGGTCTCATCTGAAAACAAGACATAGTTAGCAGCTTCTATAACTTCATCTATATCATAACTAGCATTGACAATCGCTGCTGATATTAAATCTCCAGCATTTGCCATGTTTTTGCATCCTTTCCATTCATGAATAAATGAAGATATGTCTCCTACCACCCTACTTGTTGGAAATAAAGGCTGAAGCTCAGGAGTAGAGCTAGAAAAATCATTCCACGTTGGCAATAGTTTTCTTTGTGTAGTATCAATTAATTGCGCCATTGTTCCTTAATTTTATTGCAACTCGTTTGCTCAACAGGTCTAGTTTTGTTATATAACGATATAGTGCATAATTGCTTCCTCTCTCTTTCAATGTTTTCTCATCATTCCTTTTGGTTGGATCAGGATTACATAGTTCAGAGATCATAGTGACTATAGAATCGGCATAGTCTTTATATAATATTGACCCTCGAATTTCTTCTAATGCTTCATTAAAACACCTATCTAAATATGCTTTGCGTTCTAATAACGAGCAAGATTCTGACATTCCAAGTGCCCCAAGCTTATTTACAAGTAATGCCGTCATATTCATACCTGTAAAATAAAAGGTCATTAGATTACCCAGAAGGTAGGATTCCATAGCTAAGTTCTTATCGTACCAATCTGATGGTTGTAAAAAGGCAAATTCTTTATAAACTTCGAGAGGCGCATATGTCTTATCTCCAGAAAAGGGAAAATTATCATATGGCCCTTTCTTGCTTTTACACTTACTTCTACCCAAATCTGTTATTTTTGATTCATCCTTGAATTGCAATATATTTGAAGGCTTAACGTCTTGATGTATGATCTCAATGTTGTGTAATTGTTGAAGACCATTGGCAATGTCATGTAACGACTTTAGTTTCCAAGAAAAGTCCAGATCATTCTGAAACTTCACATAATTCTTTACATTTCCATCTGCTAATTCAAAGGTAAGATATGGAACCGGTATAATTCCATTAGGATTGCCTATAACTCCATAGTCTTTAATCAATACAACTTTTGATGTTGAATGAGCTTTACAGTACTCCAACAACTCGCGTTCATAATTATAATTATCCATTTGAGTTTGCAAAATTCTAGTAAACTCAATACCAACAGCCTCTGATTGTAAGATGGCCTTTTCAATATCTATTGCTTTAAGAAAACATTTTTCTCCACAATCGTTTTGTGCAATGTACTGAGCTGAGAAATTACCCCCAGTTTCATCAGGATGCTTTGATATTTTTTCTATGATAGACCAACCATCTTTTAATACTACCCCTATAAGATTTTCCGCAAATGTTGACATCTCTATTGCCTTAATTAAACGTTTTACTGTAAAATTATTTTATTTATAAAGGATATCACCTTTGGAGTCTGAGTAAACCAATTATGAAAATCGGAATGATTTATCCTCATAATGGTCATCAAATCTTCATCAGAATATCCAAGTTCCGTTCGATATAAGTTTATCGTTTCTTCCCACATGATAGGCTTTTCTAAAGGAAGAGGAATAGGTTCATTCTTAGTATAACCTTTTTTTGAAAAATACATTTGGAGACTGCGGTACTGCTGATAAGATATTGCATCCAAATCTTTTGCCCTCCTAACTAAAGCATGCATAGAAACACGCCATTTCTTTTTCAATAAACCAAGGGTTTGTATATTGATATTTTGCAACGAAGGCCATATCTCATCATGTGGCATCAAGAATTCTGAAGCGAATTCATCGGCTTGCCGCTCTGCATCATCGGAAGAACGCGGAGGATTACCCAGATGCATTATTAGGTGTCCTAACTCATGAGCCATAGAAAACCGTATTCTATCATTGGGCATGTTATTATTAATAAACATGACTTTTCTACCTGAGTCTGTAATGGTTGTCAGTCCATCTATTTTATCGGTCCCGAAGTCAAAACGAATAATGACAATACCGTTATTTTCAAGAAGTGTAGCCAGATTTGGAACTGCCCCACAAAAAATTTTGAGTTCATAACGTATTTTGCGAGCGATTTCTTTAGCCGACATCTCGTCATCTGGAATATAACTTCCTAATGTATATTCCGGCAATTCAACTGCTGACATTAAGTCATCTATAATTGCTTTATAGATTTTAACCTTCGCCACAAATGAATCTATTACTTTATTAGTTATGGTCAGCTTCTTTCTATAATATAAATGTCCAATAGGAGAAATTCCATCCTTACGAAGAAAAAAACTCTCAGGGACATCATAATATCTACATAATTTTACCATAACATCTGAAGGCAACTCCTGTAGTCCATGCTCTGCTTTGGATAAAAAAGATTGTGATATCCCAACAGCCTCGACCACTTCCTTTTGCGTCTTTTGTCTTAGTTGTCGAATTGTCTCTAATAATGTATAGTTTATATCATTCATTTTGCTTCTCTATTATAATTAGCAGTCTTAAGCTTCGGTTTTCTCGCTTCTATTGACACAGCACTATCCTCAATTGTTAATATCTTTCCGATTGACTTGGTTGGTATTGAATAGTGCCAAGTAACTGATTGCCCTTTTATATATTGAAGACTTAAAGAGTTTAGATTTTCCCTAAGAGCATCCAATGAATAAACTATTGTTATTACATGTTTACTTAACTCTTGATTCTTAATTTTTGCCTCTTGTTTTGTATTATTATTAGTGCTATCTGCCAATCTGATAATAAAAACATAGCCACAGTATTCAAAAAATAACCTTTCGTTACCAGACACATTTGTGGTAAAAGTAAAATGCTCGTTGGGCATTTGTGTTTTTAGTGCAATCTTAATACCATTATATACATCTTCATGGAGGCAATGCATTATTACACTCATTGAGTTTTCTCCTTCAGAAAATTTTTCCTTAGTTTTGCGTAAACCATCAACAACGCCCATCCTTAAGCATTCCTCAAATTGATCGGTCATTACAGACTCTTTAAAAAGATCCGAACTGAAATCTGATTCAGTTGGAAACATCGAATATTGTTCAATTTCTCCTACCATAACTATCTGTTTTATGACAACAAATATATAAAAAATATTCCAATATATAGCAACATTTCTCAATATTTTATTCCATAGCAAAAATATATTCTTTCTATACGAAACTAATAAGACTATTATTTTGCCGCTTGCGAAACTGCTTGTAAGCAAGGTAACTTATTAATAATCATATATGGTTCGATTCCCGTCCGAAGCACATGAAAGGGTTTGACTAAAAATATTGGTCAAGCCCTTTTTGCTTGTTTTTTATTTTCTGCATCACCGGTACATAGCGTGCGGGCAATGGAAAAACTGGAAAACGGTAAAAATCCGGCCCATTTTTTAAACCGTTTCCTGACATATTCCTGTTCAGACTTTGTAATATATATGCCTGATTCCGGACTTTACCAGAAGATTGGACAGAGGATTTTCCCGGTGACCCGTAATATTCAATTATCAGAGAGTCTTTCCGGCTTTGACCTGAACTATCTTTTTGCCCTGATGACGAGCTTGGATTCAAACGGGCCAAGCGAAAAATCCACTCGGGAAATCAAAGTTAAAGTCAAATCAGGATTGTTATTCATGTCTGTCATACAACACAAAGCATTTCTTCAACTCTTGCACAACACCACAAAACAATGGAAAACGTCGTAATGGCCGAGTTTTTGTTTTTAGTCGGAGCGGCTATGATTATTGGTAGCCGTAAGAGGAAAATTAAAGAAGCTGTTTGAGATTTCGCATCAGAATTTTGAGGCGGATTCTGCAGATTATAAAATTCAAGACAATAGAAGGAGGTGTACGGAGATGGGAAAAAATCAGCATGTAGTACCTGTTGATGACCGCTGGGGAGTCAAAGGTGAGGGGAACAGCAGAATGACTAAAACATTTGACACACAAAAGGAAGCTATTGCTGCCGCCCGGATCATTGCGAAGAAGCAGGAGTCCGAACTGATTATTCATAACAAGGAGGGCAAGATTCGCGCAAAAGATTCATATGGCAATGATCCAGTTGAATCAAAGGGTTAAGAACAATACCATTGTTCACGAAAGATGGAGACCGACTAACACTTATTAGTCGGCCTCTTTTTCTTGTTTTTCGGTGTGGTCAACCTCGACCTGGTTCCCAAATATTGAATTCTCAGAAAGTTATTCTGACTTTTTAGTCATCCTCTTATCGTTTTTCCTAAAAACGGACTCCTTCAACTCCGGAAAACAATCGTCTAACGCTCACTACCCAAAGCCCACCTGGCTATTTTGTCATTCACTCACGACCTTTAAGTGACTTTTCGTCAAAACGTTCTTTCGCCAAGCTTCTCCATTGACAAATAACCCGACATCCGCCCTCGGCTTGACAAAAAGGCAGAGGTTTGATAGGATTCAATGCCCATTGTAAGATTTTTCAATTTCACAATTCCTTAACACATTGATTATAAACAATTCCAACCAAGAGTGTGTAAGATTATTCTTTTAGGTAAATAGCCCTTGTATGAATATTTTTTCGTACCTTCGTGCGCTATATCTATCTAAAATAAAGCGATATGAAACATTTATGTAAGCTGATTCTTTTGCTGATCGTGGTTGTATCATGCAACAGGCCGGAAGATGATACGTTGGAAAAAATAACAGACACGATAATCGGAAAATACATGTGCAAGTCGGCCACAATCCAAGACGGACATCTGCTGGATATTGATGGCAATGGAATAGTCAGCGATGACGTGATTGCTGAATTCGAGAGATTTGAGGCTGCATTTTGGAGAATAAGAGATACACCGGTAAGAATATACCCTGTCAAAGAATACGGCCAGGTAACCAATATTAATATTCAAATCCCCAAACAACGGGTCAACTATGACAAGAGAACAGGTGAACATATAATCAAAATCATGTCCGGAGACAGCATGTATATATGCTTCAGATACTCTGTTGACGAGTCCGGAAAAATCATAACATGGCCATATAATGAAGGTAACAGCACTCTGGGATGGGAAGATAAAGACATGATTGAACTCATTGACTATCGGGACAACTCCGCCAAAGAAATCATTTTCGACCAAAAAGGCGGCTTTCAGGCCCTGATTGACTGCAATTTTTATGACTTCGCCACTGACAAGATGATGACTGTACCTGTGTTATTTGTATATGAAAGGGTTTCTTACTCTCTGTAGTATTTTTCTTGCGTTCCTGAACGTCTGCTTTCCGGCTGCAGCCGATGAAAAAGAAATTGCTGACACTCTCGAAAGGGTCATCATTTCTGCGGAAAAGTCCCCTATTGCATATACCGGGCTGAAGCGTCTTGACCGCAAGGAACTTATTGCAGGAACCGCAGTATTGGGAACCCCGGATGTCATAAAGGTACTTCAGAACATATCTGGAGTCGCGTCTGGAATGGAATTGATGTCCGGGCTTTACGTGCACGGCGGGGATGGAAGCGATAACCTTTTCCTCCTTGACGGAGTACCGCTGTTCCAGGTGTCACATCTTGCAGGCCTTTTCTCGTCGTTCAACACTGACATCATCCAATCTGCTGACTTTTATAAAAGCGGATTTCCGGCGCGATATGGCGGCAAACTGTCTTCCGTCGTTGACATTACGACTACGGACGGCTCTATGGAAAAGTTCGGCGGTTCCGTCTCAATCGGACTTATTGACGGAAGGATAAATCTGAACGGGCCAATTATCAAGAACAAGCTGTCATACAATGTGGCGATACGCAGAAGCTGGCTCGATGCCATCATCGCACCAATACTTGCATTCAATAATTCCGGAAGCGACACAAAGACAAAGGGCGGATATGCCCTTTTCGATTCTAACGTAAACCTGGCATATTCCCCGACTCAGTCTGACAAGATAAATTTCCGTTTCTTTGCCGGAACAGACCATTTCAGCTACAGCAAGATAACCCAGGAAAAGTATTATGGCAAGGAAATATACGATGCGGAAAGCGGAGTCAAGACGACTATGAAATGGGGTAATATTGCCGCGTCGTCAAGCTGGAACCACATATTTTCACAAAGGCTGGCCCTTTCAGCAATGCTGTATTACTCAAAAGGCTATTCAGATATCTCGGATTGGCAGAAGTCCAATGATTTCTCTGATGACGTCTTGACATCCGGCACATTTACAGAGACATCTGCAAGCAGCGCCAATGCAGCAGGAATCAAGAGCGCCTTGGTAATGTCATTCAAGCATCACAACCTTTCTGCAGGCATTGAGTACAGGAGTTCCTGGTATAATCCGTCACATACAAGAGTAAAGACAAAAGGAGAGGATATCATGACCGATTCCGGCTCCGGAAAATATCTGTCCCATGAAGTTTCTGCATTTGCAGAAGACGAGATGACCTACGGGCCGTTCAGCCTTACCGCAGGACTCAGGCTTGACGGATATTTCGCAGACGGAGCCGCATATTTCAGGCCACAGCCAAGATTGGCGGCAAGCTATAATATCACAGACGACATTATAGCAAAGGCCTCATACGAAGCCATGAGCCAATATGCCCATCTGCTGTCGTCAATTTATATCGACCTGCCGACAAACATCTGGATGCCGTCCACAAGCATAGTAAAACCGTCCGATTCCCATCAGGCCGCGGCCGGGATATATGCCCGCATTTCAAAGAATTGGCATGTGGATGCCAGCGGTTACTACCGTTCAATCCGGAACTGCCTCATCTATTCAGGCTCAGGCTCCCTTTTCCCGCCAATTGACAAATGGGAGGAGGAATTCATAAGCGGGAAAGGCCGTTCATACGGAGCCGAGCTTGAGGTAAAATATCTTTCCGGAAAATTCCTCGGAAGTGCCGCATATACCTTGTCATGGAGCGAACGTAAATTCGACGAGCTTCATTCCAGCTGGTTCAGGGACAGGTTTGACAACAGGCACAAACTGACCCTGACAGCCTCATACCGGATTACGGAAAACATTGATATCAATGCCACATGGAATTTTCACAGCGGCAACCGCGTGACAGTCCCGGAGCATATTGTCAACCTTCCGGGAACAGGGACAAAATTTCTGTTTTCCGAACCATATAATGCAAAGATGCCTGATTATCATAGACTTGACCTTAGCTGCAATTTCCACAAGAAGACAAAACGCGGCAACGAGAGCATCTGGAATATCAGCATCTACAACGCTTACTGCAGGATGAACCCGATTTTTATGCGGACAACAATCAATCTTGAAAACAAACCGGTAGCGACCGTATATTCGCTTGTCCCGATAATCCCATCCTTCAGTTATACTTTAAAATTTTAGCAATGAGGAAAATACCCGCCATATTATCATCTTTACTGCTTATTGCGGCACTGTCATGCGAGCGTGAGACTGATCTTCCGCTCAAGCCGGACGGAGGGCGCCTGTATCTTGAATGTTTCCCGTCCAACAATCACGATACGACATATATCAAGCTGACGGCAGCCGTGCCGATAACAGAGTATGAAGGCCCGAAAGAACTATCGAACATCATGATGAACTTCAGGGTAAATGGAGACTCATTTGCCCCAAAGTTATATTCTGAGGACAATTACGTTTACACGTACATTGCAGATGTCCCGTTGGAACCAGGCGATATCGTATCGGTAGATGTCAGTGCTGAGGGCTATCCTCAAATTACGGCATCATCTTCCGTCCCGGATGAAGCAGATATGGAAATGAGTCGTGAAATATACAACTATGGCACGCTCCGTCACAAATTCACAGTGAGACGAAATGATGGATCCGGACAGAATCATTATTATGGAGTGGCCATCAGAGGGGTAAGCAGAATGGAAAAGACATATGCCGATTCAGACCGGCAGCCGGAAACGGAAGTCTCTTATCTGCGATATGACTACAAAATGGAGTCACCTGTGAAGTCCAAGGATGAGGATATTCTCGGCTATAAAACCATCAAGCAGTGCCATGTGAACGGGACTGATATGGTAATCTTTGAAGATGACGGAGGAAAAACACAGAATCTTGAAATCGTGGTGGACATACCATATCAGCAGGACAAATACTGGGTAGTCGTTGAAGATTACAAGATATTCAGGCGCACGCTGTACAATGTGGAAATGTTCCGGATTCCGAAAGAGGCCTATGAATATCTCAATCCGCGGATAAACGAGTCACTGCTCGCTGCCGGCCTTATCCCGCCTTTCATCAGCAACGGAAACATCTCCGGCGGTTACGGGATAGCGTCATGTATGGGATGCACGTCTTCCGGATGGATTGGCAACCCGATATAATGAAGATAGGGCATGCCGGAAATGCATAAGGATAAAGAAGTCCAAGAATGTCATCATATTACAAAAACGTCTTGAATCCTTGTCATTGTAAATTTTATTGGGTACTTTTAAGAATCATATCTGACATCTTATGACTATGAAAACCAGAATGAAACGAATAGTTGCTGCCGGCGTCTTGGCAGCGCTCCTGCCGGCATTCACGATGTACGCGCAGAAAGACACCACCGTCACTGCGGGGACATGGAAATATACCGGGGAATATCCGGTCGGAGAAGGGACCTTGTATTCATATGAGGAAGGACTCATTTCCGGACATTTCGTGGAGTGCGTCGCCGAAGGGCCCGGAATCCAGTACCTTCCTGACGGAAGCAGATACCAGGGGAATTTCTCTGGCGGAAGACGGTCTGGACACGGACAGCTTTTCTCGGCTTCAGGAGACATCATCACAGGTAACTTCAAAGACGGGCAGGCCGACGGACGCGACACACTGGTAACCAGTTCCGGTACGGTATTCATCGGGGTCATGAAAGACGGCAGACCGACAAAAGATGGGACCAAATATCCGTCCGCAAGTTCCGCAGGCATAAAGATTCCGGAATTCAAGTCCACAGGTCCGGACAAGGAGCAGAAGAAATTTCTGAAAGAGATCATGAACAGCCGCCCTGCATCAGGAATAGACGACAGGAAGGCCACATACAAGGGCGGAAATTTCAGCAAATTCTATCGCGAATGGATGCAGCCGAGACTTAAATGGCCCAAGAATTCGGAGGGAGACGAGTCATTTGTTGAGTTCTGCTTCACAATCAACACGGACGGGACTCTGACAGACATACGCATCATCAGATGCATGGACAAGAGATTCGGTGACACCGTGGTGAAAACGCTCTCCAAAGCTCCTGAATGGGAACCGGCCGTCAAGAACGGGCAATTCGTTCCCCAGACCTTCATGCAGAGGATAAACTTCATACAGGACCGCTAATCCGAGAGCACGAACACACTGCATCCAGATATTTTGATACGGATATCCGACACATAAGGCATCAAGCCTATCATTTCCCGTGGCCGAGAGGGATGCTGCGGGAATTTTTCACTTCGCCAATCACGAAAATACTGTGCAGGCTGCCGATGCAGTCAAGTTCTCCGAGCCTCCCGAGCACAAGTTCCTGATAATGAGCCATGCTGCGGGCATATATTTTCAGCTGATAATCATAGTCTCCCGAGGTATTGAAGCATTCCACCACTTCATCTATGCCGGCTATGACTGATGTGAACTGCCGGCTCAATTCATTGCTGTGATGCTTCAGACGCACATTGCAAAGCACCATTATGCCGTTTCCGGCCTTTATCGGATCGACAACGGCGATATAATTCTTTATATACCCGTCCCTTTCAAGACGTTTCAGTCTTTCAAATACTGGAGACGGCGACAAATGGACCTTTGCGGCAAGCTCTTTAGTTGTCAGCTTGGCATCCTTCTGCAATTCGCGCAGAATCATAATGTCGGTCACGTCAAGGTTTTCCATTTCCACAAATTCTACAAATCAATGAATATTCAGAATATTTCACCGAAAACACAGGTAAAATCAGACAAATATAGAATATTTTACCGAATTGCCCCAAATGTTTGTTTTTAACAATCATATATATGACCTTTGCATACCGTTTTTGGAAAAATTATGACAGCACACGAATACATACACGAAGGAATTTTTGAATTTGAGGCAGGAGGAAGCCTCACCGGACTCAAAGTAGCATATCACACATCGGAAAAGCCATGGCAAAAAGGAGACAGCAGGAAAGTAATCTGGCTCTGCCATGCGCTTACTGCAAATTCAGACGCGCAGGACTGGTGGCCGGAACTGACCGGACCCGGAAAACTTTTCGACACTGACAAATATTTTGTCGTCTGCGCGAATATGCTCGGCTCGCCATACGGTTCCTCAGGCCCTGCATCAGAAAATCCGTCAACCGGCAGGCCATATCTGCTGGATTTCCCGAAAATCACAGTGCGGGACATCGTCAGGGCCAATTCACTGGTACGCAAATCATTGGGAATAGAACGCATTGACCTTATCGTAGGCGGTTCAATAGGAGGATTCCAGGCTCTCGAATGGTCGGTCATGGAGCCGGATGTAATCGGAAAAGCAGTTTTCATCGCATTGAGCGCCAAGACTACCCCATGGCTGAATGCTGTCAACGAGGCAATGAGGATGGCACTGGAAGCCGATGCCACATTCCTCGCTTCAGAAAGCCTGAAAGGAGGAGCGGCAGGACTGCAGTGCGCAAGAAGCATCGGCATGCTGCTTTACAGGAACTATGAGGGATTCAATGCCACCCAGCAAGAAAGCGGCAATGACACACTCTTCGCATCACGCGCCGCATCATACCAAAGATACCAGGGAAAGAAACTTTCCGACCGTTTCGACGCATATTCCTACCGCTATCTGTGCGACTGTGCGGACAGCAACAATGTCGGGAGGGGCAGAGGCGGAGTAGAGGCGGCACTTGGGACCGTCAAGGCAAGCTGTACCGTAATCGGAATCGACAGCGACAGGCTTTTTCCCGTGAACGAGCAGCAGTTGATAGCCTCATGCATTACAGGAGCTGTCTATCATGAGATAACATCCGGATTCGGACATGACGGCTTTCTTCTCGAGAATGTCCAGCTGGAAGAAATAATAAGGCCGCTGATGCCATAGGCTGCATTTGAAAAGCCAAAGCACGGCAAAGAACGGCTACAGGAAACAGCCTGAACGAAAACACCGGCAAAACAGGAATTTACATAACACACAAGACGAATTGATATGCAAGTGATGAAATTCGGCGGCACATCGGTCGCCAATGCGGACAATATGCTCAAAGTGACTGAAATCGTCGCAAAGGCGGCCGAACGTGACAGGACCATACTTGTAGTCTCTGCCATAAGCGGTTGCACCGACACCCTGATAAAAATCGGCACACTTGCGGCAGAGCGGGACGAAAGCTACAAAACCCTGATTGACAGCCTGCAGCAGAAGCATCACGAAATAATAGGCAGCCTGCTCCCACTTGAAAAGCACGAGGAGTCAAAGGAGACATGCGACCGTCTGTTTGACTCGCTGCGCGGAATCGCACAAGGCGTTTTCCTGCTTGGAGAGCTTTCTCCGGCCAGTCTTGACGCAATTCAGAGCTTCGGAGAACTCTGGTCAACGAAAATTCTCGCCACGAAGCTCGCCTCAATAGGCATTGCTACAAAATGGACGGATTCGCGCGAAATAATAAAGACAGGAACAGAAAACGGCAAGACAACAGTCAATATCGCACAGACATATTCCCTTGTCAAAAGCATGACTGAAGCCAATCCCATAACACAGCTTTTCGTTGTGCCCGGATTCATAGCCTCAGACATGCACGGCCGCACAACCACCCTCGGACGAGGCGGTTCCGACTATTCGGCATCGCTGTATGCCGTCGGCTGCAATGCCCGCATCCTTGAAATATGGACGGACGTGTCCGGAATGATGACGGCAAATCCAAAGGTAGCCCCGTCCGCTCACACTATAAGCCATATCTCATACAAAGCGGCCCTGGAACTCTCGCACTTCGGAGCCAAGGTAATCTATCCTCCGACAATCCAGCCCGTGGTGGCGGAAGGGATTCCGATATATGTGAAAAACACATTCGACCCTGATGTCCACGGGACTCTCATCGAGAAGAATCCCCCGAGAAGCAAGAACAAGCTCATCGGAATCTCAAACTCAGACAACATAGCCCTCATTTCACTCGAGGGAAGCGGGATGGTCGGGATACCGGGCTTCTCAAGCCGCCTGTTCGACACGCTGAGCCGCAACGGAATCAATATAATACTTATAACCCAGGCCTCTTCGGTGCATACGATGTGCATAGCCGTAGCGGAAAAAGATGCAGAGAAAGCGCGTGAGGCTGCGGACAGATGCTTCGCATACGAGATTTCGCTCGGTAAGCTGAACCCGCTGAAAGTCGAGAAAGGATTTTCAATCGTATGCCTTGTGGGCGATGATGTGCTGAGCCAGAGCGGGACCACAGGCAGGATGCTCGCAGCCCTGAGCAGGCACAGCATACCGGTAAGGGCAACCGCGCAGGGTTCTTCGGAACGCAATGTATCGGTAATCATACCCTCTGTTGATGCGGATGCGGCAATCCTGCATATCCACAACGAGTTCTTCGGGAAAAGTACCGTAAAAGACATACATGTCTTCATAGCCGGCTACGGTGTCGTGGGCAAGGCCTTGACCGACATCATAGCACGCAACGGAGACAAAATCGCCGCACGCACAGGCAAGAGGCTTCATGTCTGCGGACTTTCCAACAGCAGGAAATTCATTGTTGACAAGGCAGAAATCAGTCTTGACGGAATCACCGGACGTCTTGAGACTGGAGAAAGCGCGGCTGACGAGGCATATTTCGAGACTTTGGCGACCCTGTCGCTCGAAAATTCAGTATTCGTGGACTGCACAGGCTCTTCGGACATAGCCTATAAATACATGAATCTTTTCAAACGAGGATATTCCGTAGTGGCATGCAACAAAATCACGTTCTCAGCACCATACAGCCAATATGCGGCACTTAAGGCCGCCGCCCTTGAAAACGGTGCGTCGCTAAGGTATGAGACAACGGTAGGCGCGGCGCTTCCGATTCTCGAATCCATATCCCGTAGCGTCAACAGCGGAGATGACATAATCAGTATCGAAGCAGTCCTCTCAGGAACGCTGAACTATATTTTCAGCACATACCGCGGAGGCGAAGGCGGGACATTCGCCCAGGTAGTCAAAAGGGCGCAGGATGCCGGCTACACAGAACCGGATCCCCGCCTTGACCTGAGCGGAAGGGATGTGCTGAGGAAACTGATTATCCTGTCGCGCGAGGCAGGCATTCCGATAGAGGAAAAGGATGTGGAAATATCACCTCTCCTCTCCCCGGAGTTCTTCGCAGGGAAAGTGCCGGCATTCTACAAGATGCTCGAAGATAATGAGGACGCGTTTGCCGCAAGGTATAATGAAGCTGCCGGGAAAGGTCTGAGGCAAAGGTTCATAGCTTCGCTCACGAAAGACGGGGACGCACCTTCCGGATACCGGGCCAGGATTGCCCTCGAAGACATTTCTCCGGAGCATCCGCTGTTCAATCTCAACGGGACTGATAATTCCGCAATCATCAGGACTGGTTTCTATCCGTCACCATTGGTGATATCCGGTGCCGGAGCGGGGGCTTATCAGACTGCATCCGGTGTGCTTAATGACATTCTGATGTAGTTTCAGTGCCACGTTGCATTGTGCACATGGAGCAAAACATACTGACAATCAACATAATACACAAAATCGATTCCCCGTCACAGGGGCATCGTTTTTCCACAAATCATTAATAACCACCGATTTGCGCTCTATGGTCCAAACGGCAGACATCGCGTTACTGGCCACTGGGATGCAAAACAAAAACATTTTGATGATATGAAAGAAAAGAAATACAGATTCGAGACCCTGCAGGTCAGGGCAGGACAGGAGATTGACCCGGTTTCCAAAGGAACAGCAGTCCCGATTTACCAAAGCACAGCATACACTTTCGATGACATGCAGTATGGAGCTGAACTGTTTGAACTGAAGCGCCCCGGCAACATATATACCCGCATCACCAATACGACAAATGAGGTGTTCGAAAAAAGAATGGCAGCCCTTGAAGGCGGAGTGGCAGCTGTGGCTACCGCTTCCGGACAGTCTGCCGTGTTCCTCTCCATAACGAACATATGCGGTCCCGGAGACAACATTGTCGCACAGCCGTTTCTCTACGGAGGCACATTCACTATGTTCGCAATCACTTTGCGCGACATGGGAATCGAGGTGCGCTTTGCGAAAAGTGACAAGGCTTGCGACATTGAAACACTGACGGACAGCAGGACGAAGGCCATTTTCCTGGAGAACCTCGGCAATCCTGCATTCAATGTTCCCGATTATGAACCGATAGCGGAGATGGCCAGAAAAAAGGGAATCTGCGTCATGGTGGACAATACCTTCGGAATGGGTGGCTATCTGTTCAGGCCTTTTGAATGGGGTGCGAATGTGTCGATACATTCCGCAACAAAGTGGATATGCGGACACGGGACCGCACTCGGAGGCGTAGTCGTTGACGGAGGAAACTTCGATTGGGACGCGGAAAAATATCCTCTGCTGGCCAAGCCTTCGGAAAGCTATCACGGATTGGTTTACAAAGAGGTGTTCGGCCAGGCTGCTTTCGCCGGAAGAGTCAGGGTGGACGGTCTTCGCAACATCGGACCGGCACCGTCTCCGTTCAATTCATTCCTTATGCTGCAGGGACTTGAAACCTTGTCACTAAGGGCAGAGAGATGCTGTGACAATACGCTTGCCGTTGCCGAGTTCCTTGAGAAGCATCCTGCCGTTGCAAGTGTGAATTACCCGGGCCTGAAAAGCAACCCTTATCATGGGCTGGCTAGCAAATATCTCCGTCATGGTTTCGGAGGCGTGCTGACTTTCCGTGTCAAAGGAGGATTCGAGGCGGCAGCCGCATTGGTCGGCAGGCTGGAGCTTATTCTGCATGTGGGAAGTGTAGGAGATGCCAAATCGCTGATTGTGCATCCGGCCTCGACGACTCATTCGCAGCTGAGCGAACAGGAACAGATTGCAGCCGGAGTATATCCGGACATGCTGAGGCTGTCTATAGGAATCGAAAATTCGGATGACCTCATAGCGGATCTTGCCGCAGCGCTTTGATGGGCTTGCTATCTGGTTTATTCCGTCTGTGGCTTTTATCATTTCCGCAACAGACGGAATTACAGGTATGCCTGCCGGGGATGGATGAGATTTTTTGAATAATTTGCAGCCGAATTTGGAGCGTCATGAGGATTTTATGATTAATTTTGAAAGATTTTGACAATTTTTCATGCTCTTGCCAAAGATTGGCGGGCCGGAAAAGCCTGGCGCGAAACAAAACAAAGCGAAACAAGGCAACATGAAAGAGGAGAAAGTGAAAGAGAACAATTAAAAAGAAACGATATATGAAAGTAGCTGTAGTAGGTGCTACCGGCCTGGTAGGCACCAGAATGCTTGAGGTCCTCGCAGAGAGGAATTTCCCTGTCACGGAACTGCTGCCTGTAGCGTCCGCAAAATCAGTAGGCCGTAAAATCACATTCCAAGGCAAGGAATGGAGTGTAGTAAGTGCCGAGGAGGCCATTGCAGCCCGCCCGGACCTTGCGCTCTTTTCTGCCGGAGGAGACACCTCACGTGAGCTTGCCCCTAAATTCGCAGAAGCCGGATGCCGTGTGGTTGACAATTCTTCATGCTGGAGAATGGACCCTACGAAAAAGCTTGTCATTCCTGAAATCAACGGAGATGTGCTCGAAGAGCAGGACTACATCATTGCGAACCCTAACTGTTCCACAATACAGATGCTGCTCCCGCTTGCACCGCTGCACAAGGCCTATACTATAAAACGAATAGTGGTATCCACCTACCAGTCAGTCACCGGAACAGGCTATAAGGCTATGGACCAGATGAATACGGAACGTGCCGGAGGAGTATGGGGTGAATATCCCGCAGTTTATCCGCATCCTATCGACCAGAATATACTTCCTCACATTGACTCTTTCCTCGAGAGCGGCTATACCAAGGAGGAGATGAAGATGGTCAATGAGACGCACAAGATTCTCCGTGACGACACTATCGGAGTATCCCCTACCACAGTGCGCGTGCCTGTACAGGGAGGGCACTCGGAGTCCGTCAACCTGGAGTTTGAAAAAGATTTCACTTTGGAAGACGTACGCAGGATGATGGAAGAGATGCCAGGTGTCACATTGCAGGACGACCCGGCAAATAACGTATATCCTATGCCGCTTTACGCATGGGGCAAGAATGACGTTTTCGTAGGCCGTATCCGCCGCGACCCCTCAGTAAAATCAGGACTCAATTTCTGGTGCGTGGCAGACAATCTGCGCAAGGGTGCAGCCACGAATGCGGTACAGATTGCCGAGCTGCTTCTTGAGAAAGGATTTCTGCCGAATTAATGCCCGTACCCGGCAAGACCTTTTCCTCCCGGTTGAGGAATCATAAAAAGAAAACTGCTCCTGCCTTTGTCAACGGCCTAAGCCAGAAACAAGGCAGGAGCAAGTTTTTATGCCGGCATTCAGCTTACTTTACGGCACCTTTGAGAAGTATATCCTTGGATGTGACACCGTTTGCGATGATGCGGAAAGTCTCCTGATAATCTCCGGAAGGCATTCCCGCCGTTGAAACGGACACCCGGACCTTGGCAGAAGCGCCGGGTTCAAGAAGCTCCGGGAGCTCCACGCTCACATTTTTGAAGTCAGACTTCCAGCCAAGCCTTAGCGGCTCTGACCCGCTGTTGCAGATTGTAAGCTCTTTGACCGACACTTCCCCGCGCCTGTATAAACGCATGCCGACAGCAATCATATCCGACCGCAATCCGGGAAGGAGTTCATGAGGGTAGCGAACCGCCTCCTCTGTCACATCACGCTCCACATAACCATGGACCGTAATCGTATTGAATTTCCGGTAATCTCCATTGGTGGCTATCACTGTCAGATGTCTGGTCTGCCCGGCGAAAAGATGGGAAGGGTCAAGCACCACGTCCACATATCCCTTTGCTCCAGGAGCTATAGGCTCGCGCGAAAAAGAAGGCTTTGCACAGCCGCACTGCGAATGCACATCCACAATGGAGACCTTCCTGTCACTGATGTTCGTGCATTCGAACCTGACAGTCACAGGACCGCCGTCATACCGGACCGTATCTATCTCCATGACAGGAGAATCAAATCTCAGGATACGCGGATTGCCCTGTCCGGAAGCATTTGTCACGGCCAGGAGACATATCATAGAAAATATAAAGGTGCGCCACGGCACCTGCAGGCAAAGCATGGAACGCGACATGGTACAAATCAACATTTTACACAAATACAATTCCCCACAAACGGGGCGACATATTTCAAAAACAAATTAACATTCAAACACTTACAGTCCACAAAAATTGTCCCGTCCTAAAAAATTACCACCGGACGTAAACTTTCATGCAATCTGAAACCCATCGGGCGACGCATCGGATTCAAAGGCAAATGCCGAGGCGATGTGTATGCATCCGAAGCATAAAACAAAACCGGAGCCGGCGCATATGACCAAACACATATGCAGCCGGCCCCGGAAACCAATCTAATCTATTACAGGGCATTTGATATCACCGCTCCAGGCCGGAGCCCTGTTCGGCGTACCATGATTGCCGTTTCCTGTCATGTCCACAAACTTGCCGTTTTCATCAAGCCCATCAAGTCTCCAATATCCTATCAGCCCCTCGGACTTAGGGTCAACATAGCACTGGTTATTCTCCAATTCAATTGCATTGAGCGCCCTGTTCCATACTCGCGCCTCGCTCACGATTCCGTCCATAAGACGTCCCCTCTCAGAGAAGCCTATATGGAAACCATCCATATAATCCCAAGCCAAATCAATCGCCGCCTTTCCAGAAGAGGCTACCTGTCCTTCAATCTCCCCGTCCACATAGAGCACCAGATTCGTTCCGTCATCAACAACAGCGAGGTGATACCACTGCTTTGTGTTGAACTGGCTCTTTGAAGTCACGGAAGCGCCTCGCCCGGCATACTGGAGCTGGTTTTTCTTACATGAAATGTCACCGAAACGGAGCAGGAAGTTCTCCTCCACACCCATCACGGAAGCGATTCCCGGATTTGAGCTTTCAGAATAGAAAGAATTCATATAAACCCTTATTTCCATTGTACAGGCTGTCATGTTATGGTACATGGCATTGTTGGTGATGGAAGGGAAGCTGACGTAATTGTTGCCGCGGGTCTCGAGTCCCTTGGTCGTGATAATCTGGCTGATGAGGACATATGTAGTCCTTGAAGCCTCCAGAACTTTCATACCGTTTGAAGTTCCGGTGATGGTAAGAGGCGCACAATATGCCACACCTTCCTCAAAATCATCCATCGAAAGGATTTCGAAATTGACAGGCAGCGAGACATTCTTCCCGGCCTCAATCTTCAGATTGGAAGAGGACAGCTTATAGCTCCCCTCCGGCAGCATCTTATATGCAGTCCCGTGTGCGGCATTATAAGCGTCAACCGCAGCACCGTTCACCTCCACGTCAACTGTCATTTCAGAAGACAGTTTGGCAGATGATGTGACAGTGATGCCCATTGACGAAGGGCCGTCAACATACATGCTCGTCACAGGAGAATTTTCCGTACCGGTGAAATAAACCACGTCGGCATATTGGATAGACTCCTGGCAGGCTCCCGCAGCAAGTGCTGCGGTTGCCAGGAAAAACATTGTCAATATATTATTTTTCATTGCTTTATGCTTGATTTTGTTTTTCAATCCACACTATTTATTTCGCATAGATATTGAATTCGGCAGTACCCATGTTGCTGCCGTATCCGGCCTCAATCTTAAGATACCTGACCGTCTTATGTCCATAGAAGGACACATACGACGAAGGATTTGACGAAACTATCGTACCCTCGGACTTTGACGCCGTACCCAAATCCTCGTAAATGTCATCGTCAAGGCTTGCCCTGATGGAGATGGAAGACGGCTGCAGGTTGGAATATGAGTCCGTGCGGGCTGTTATAACCAGTCCCGTAACGTCATACTCCCGCCCGAGATCAACGGTAAACACAATAGGGCCTCCCCATGTGCGGATATATGTCTCAGTGTCCCCGTCAAGCAGATAGTCGTAGTCTCCGGAATGGATTTCAGTTCCTTTCTCGATAAGCTTCCAGCCGCTCCTGTCAGCGACCTGTGTTCCCTCGATATCTGAAATCGAGAATCCCGACCTCAAAACGGCAGTGCTCTCCTCAACCTCAATGACGATATACACAACGCCTCTTCCCGAACTTACAACAGCACCAACAGGAGCTTTGAGCTGCACCGGAAGCAGGTATCCGCCCGCATTCTTGAGTTTCGAGATGTCACCTTTCAGGCTGACGGAAATCTTGCCGGCAGATTTGTTCGCACCCGGGCCAATCTCGCAAGGAACACCTGAAATCTCAACGTATGAAGCATCCAGGGCCGCATATTTGGTATTATGGCTCGCGTTGTAAGACGCAACAAGAGAACTGTTCACCTCAGCACCGACAGAATAACCTGAAGGAGAGGTAACCGTTGTCATTACATTGAATGAAGCATCCAGGCTTGCGTTGGAGCCGGCTATCGCATGATGCACGACCTTGCCTGTGAACACATTGTCCGTTCCGCATATCGTATAGACAGTCGGCTCTGTGCTTTCTATCTCATATACATAGAACTCAGAAAGAGTGCGGTAATATCCCGAGAAACCGAACGAGAGCCTCAGATACTGTGCGTCCAGATAGTCAGAGAACGCCAAATACCAATCACCCTGGCTCCAGCTGCTTCCCGTCCATACAGCCTCACCTTCCGCAACTGTTCCTGCCGAAGTCCAGGCAACCCCGTCACGGCTGAACTCCACACTTACATTATTCACACCGTAGCCATGCAGACGCAGTCCTGTCACAAGATGAGTATCGGCCATATTCACCGTAAGGACATTGCCCGAAGACTGGAAGTTGACAGATGTATTGTCATCGTCATCAAAAAGTTTTGAAGAACCGTCAACAGAACCCGACCATGCGGACCTTCCGCCGGCAGGGTAACCTACCATCTCGTCTGCGGAAGATATAGCCCGAATCATATTGACCTCAGGAGTTATAATGGCATATACCACTCCCCTGCTCTCGCTCACGACTGCGCCGGAAGCAGAAAGTTTGACAGGGATAATGTAGCCGTTCACGTCGGTAAGGCCGCTGAGATCGCCCTTGAGTGCAAATTCCGCATTTGAAGCAGAAGCATTGTCATTGGCGGCGATGCTGACAGAAGCAGTCTTCAAGTCAACATTTGCAGAAGGCATTGCCTTATATGAAGTGCCGTGCTTCTGGTTATATGCAGCCACGAGGGAGTTGTCCACAGCAAGGCTCACATTGTATCCGCTCGCAGAAGCGATGGTCGTATATGCCTTGAATGATGCTGAGAAGTCACTTGTAGAGCCGATACCCTTCTTATGCACAATCTTTCCGGTGACAACATTGTCGTTTCCGATTGTGGCATAGACGGTTGGCTCAGTGCTTTCAATCATATATACCCCGACTTCATTTATGGTATTGTTGCCTACGGTAAGACGGAGGTACCTCGCTGTGAAATAGTCATACACGGCCACATACCAGTTGCGGTTTGTATAAAGATATTCACCTGACAGAGGCGTGCCAGCCTGTGACCACTCTTTTCCGTCTTCGCTGTATTCGATTGACACCCCGTTGGCGCCGGTCAGGTTCAGTTTGAGACCTGTCACCATAATAGGCTTCTGCATGTCAATGACGACAGTGCCGTTTGCCTTGGTGAAAGCCACTCCTGTGCCTTCAGAACCGTCAAACAGATTTGCGGCATTGCCGCAGTCCGCCGTCCAGCCTGATGTTCCTCCTGCAAGGAAACCGACCATATCATCAACCGAGGAAATCGGACGTATGAGGGAAATCTCAGTATTGACGATGAACCAGAGATTGCCCATCTTCTCGCTTGAGCCCAAGCCCTCAGATATGACCTTGAGTGGAGCAAGATATCCGCGCTGTGTCAATTTCGAAAGGTCGGCGTCCTGAGAAAGACGCAGGCGTACCGTATCGGCAGAAATCGCAGCATTCTCAGGAATCACCACAGAAGCATTCTCAATGTCGATATATTCCCGTGGAAGAGCGGCAAAAGCAGTCCCGTGCGCCTCATTGTAAGAAGCGACAAGCTCAGCATCATAAACCACGTCAACACCGACGGCAGCATGAGCCGTAGAGTTGGCATTAACCTGAAATTCAGTCTCAAAACTGCCTTCAGAGCCTGTAGGACGATGAACGACAAGAGTCTCGAAAGTATCGCCGCCCTTAGGGTTCACATATGCAAGTTTAGGTGCCGCATCAATCACAGTCTGATAGTCAACCATCTCCTCGCATGAGGAAAGGGCGAGCATCATTGCAGCGGCTGCCGAAGTATATTTCAATATGTTTTTCATATAATATCCTCCCTGTTAATATTTGACAGCCGGATTCTGGAGCTGGATTGCACGGCGGAGATGTCCGTAAGGCGTGTCCTTGTCCGCTCCCGAGTCTGTCGTATTATAGTCACGCTGGCCATGGAACGCTCCGAAACCGCCTTTGCGGCCTCCCGTTGACGGCTGAAAAGCAGCCTGCTGTTCCATATTCCCGCCTGTTGACCAATAGTCACCGATATTCTCGGTAAAAATCAGCTGGGAATTTTTCCAGCCGGACCGGTTGAAGTTGCTGTCACTGATGGTACTTCCGTAGCTCTGCGAAATGTGATATGTACAGAGTTCCTCGGTTCCGCCAGGAGGGGTATTTCCGTCAACTGCAAGAATCATATGCGGATTAGGCGAGGCCGGGCCGATGTATTGCGACAGATACTGAAGGAAAGTCCTCATAGGCTCTCCGCTTAGCGCGTCTCCTTCCGGCTCATAATCAAGGTCATAGCCGTCGAGGTCATTGTCCCAGACTTCCCTTAGGATGGAATTGCCCGCATATACGCACCACTCCGGATACTCCCACTCCGGATTCTCTTCAGTGGAGCCTTCTTTAAGTTTGCGGCTCGGATTTGCACGCATATCAGCGATGAGGGCACGTGTACCAGCCTTATGGGCCTCTGTCTTGGCTGTTGCGCTGGCAATGGCCTCGCTCTCACCGGCCGCTATCTGCGCGGCATAAACTTCCTCATAAGTTTCATTGTAGCCTTTGTTGCCATCATATCCGTTCATATAGGTAGGCACGCCTATTTCTTGCGGCCATGTAGGGAGATAAGTAGTGTGAGCAAGACGGATAATCTTCACTCCAACCACCTTGGTCCCCTTCTTGATTCTCATTTCCTGCATCTCGTTCCAGTCAAGAGAGCCTCTTTTCGGCACTCCGCCCCAGAGAGAGACCACGTCCACGCTGTCCGGGATGCCTGCAAAACGGTAAGCCGGAGATGTAGGCACGCCATAATCGGCAAACCAGAGATAACAGATCGAATGGTCGCTGTTCTTGTATGCGCGAAGGGCCTCATAGTAGGCATCCGTATATTCGTATGCCGGCTGGAGATTCAGCGCCTCGGGCTTCGTGCAAGAAAAGACCGAAACAGCAGCCATGGCCGAAGCCAATATTATTGTTGATTTTTTCATTTTGTCAAAACAATTTAACCGTTGATTAGAATCTTGTGTTCTTGTCCCACCACAGGCGTGAGCCGCCGTTGTCGCCATTAGGAAGAGATGACTCCCTGTTCAGGACAGAAACCGCCGCATTCACATTTGCCGCATTGGTACGGTATTCAGTTGAAGGCCAGTTCAGCCTGCGTATCTGCCGCTGCGTGTCAATTGCACCGTTGCTGCGGTTCACATTGTAAGGAATCACTTTCGGATAGCCTGTCCTTCTGAACTCGGACCATGCTTCCTGGCCCTCAGGATATATGGCGATGTACTTCTGGGTTATTATGCGCTCAAGGTTCTTCTCGAATCCCGCGCCGTCGCTCCATGCCACCGTAACATCAGTGAGCTTGTTGTTGTAGGAGTTTCCACCGTTCACAACATCAGTGAATGTGCCCGGAGTATTCTCGGTGTCGGCAATATAGCCGTCCGCACCGGAGACGCCGGAAGTAGAGAATGCAACACGGATTCCCTCTTCGTAGCATGACCTTGCCTGCGAATTGTCACCTTTGCGGAGCCAGTACTCAGCCTTCAGGAAGCACGCTTCGGCAGGAGACATCCAGGTGATGTCATCATTGACTGTGCAGTTTATTCTTGACAGCAGGCCGGAAGCCGCATAATTGGCGTTGATTTCAATTCCGTTACGGACTCCGTGATAGTTTCCGTCAGAACCTGCGGTGAAGTATTTTGCACGGCGCGGGTCTGCATATCCGTTCATGTAGGTCTCGATAGTCGCACCGATTCTGGCATCGTCAAAGGTATATTGGATGGTGTAGAGCGGATACTCCCATGCTCCGGCAGCCGGCTTGTGAAGAGCCGCAAGGTCGCCAGACTCAGTCATCACACCGATTGTGTGGTTCAGAGAGGCCTCAGCCTGCTCCATCGCAAGCGCATTGTCTGCATATACCACACGCAGGGCAAGGCGCAGACGGAGAGTATTGGCGAATTTGACCCATTTTCTCACATCTCCCTTGAACACATTGTCATATGCCTCAAGTACCTTTGTTGACGGCTGGGCCTGATTGAATGCAGTCAGCACATCTATCGCAGAGCCGAGCTCTTCAAAGAACTTCCTGTAGATTGTCTCCTGCGAGTCATACTCCATGGTAACCGCACCTGAGCCTATCTGCGAATAAGGCACGGGACCATAAGTATCCGTAACCCTGTGCATCACAGCAACCTTGAGTATATCACCGAGAGCGGCCTCATTCGGGAACTCGGCCCTTGACGCATCGAGTTCCTCCCAGGAGCCGATAACCCTGGTATAGGCCTCGTTGAACATCTTTTCATACCAGTCCCTCGCCGTGATGTTATATACATTGTTGGCGTTGAATCCGGTCTGAACATTTCCGGTGTAACCAGCAAAGAGGTTTCCGGCAAGGTCCTCGACCACCTGATAATTGGCGCTTCCGTATTCTTCGTCGCCGATTATCTGGAATGAAGGAATGATGTTCCTTGTCATCTGTGAGAATGCTGAACCTGTTGAAAGCCCGTCCCAGGTCATCATTTCGTCAGTCGCATTCTCATGGTTGGTGTTCTTGTCGTAAAAATTCTTCGTGCAAGACACAGATGCCGCAAGCGCGGCTATTATCAGCATATATTTCTTCATAATGAATCTGAGCTTAGAAGGTGACTTTAACAGAGAAACCGAGATTGCGTGTAGAAGGCATCATGAAGTAGTCAATGCCGGCAGAGTAGTTGCCTGCACCTGAAACGGATTCCGGGTCGAACGGCGCCTTGCAATAAAGCATGGCAAGGTTGCGTCCCACGAAAGACACGTTCAGTTTCTTGATCACCTTCTGCCACTTTTCTACAGGAATATCATATCCGACGGTCAGCTCCCCGAGACGTATATTGGTCATGGAGTATGTGTAATAAGCTCCAAGGGCATCCAGTCCGTTTCCTCCGATTGTCTCATAATATGACTGCGCAGGGAGCAGCTGTCCGTTCACAAGAGCACCGCCCATATCACGTGCATCAGCTGTGCGCTGCGACATTCCGAATGAATCGAGGGTTGCCTCGGTAAGCGATACTCCGACACCTCCCACGCGGGCCGTGAACATGAAGCCCAGCGAGAGTCCGTTCCATGAGAACTCGTTGCGCCATGAGCCTGTCCAGCTCGGGTTTATGTTTCCGGCATAAATCATGGATTCGAGTCCTCCGCTCACGTCGGCAGGAACCACAGTCGAGCCTGTAGGTGAAACCCAGATGAATCCGTGTTCGTCGGTCTTGAGTCCGCGCACATAGATGTCGCCTATGCTGCGGCCTTTGGTGAGCCACATCTGAACACCGGATGTTCCTCCCACGGAGAGCTGGTCGCTCTGGAAGCGCTGGCCGTCAATTGTGGCGTCAAGCATCTCGACAATCTTGTTCTTGTTGCGTGAATAGATGACGTCAGACGTCCATTCAACCGGACCGATGTTCTGTCTGAGTCCCACGGAGAGTTCGACACCCTTGTTGTCCACACGTCCGGAGTTCACATAATATGTGTCATATTTGAATGAAGCCGGAAGCTCAGGCGTAAAGACCTGGTTGTAGGTCATGGAGTGATAGTAGGTAGCGCTCAGGTTGAGCTTGCCCTGCCACAGGCGCACATCGGCACCGAACTCATATGACCTTGTGCGCTCGGCCTTGAAGTCATCTGAAATGCCGTAGGTGTTCTTGCTCGGCTGTCCGTCAGTCACATAGCGCGTCGGGATTGTGATGAATCTCATCACAGGGTTGCCGACCTCGGCATAAGAGCCACGGAGCTTGGCATATGAGAACCAGTTGGACTTGATGTTGAATATGTCAGTCAGGATTGCGGAAAGGCCTGTCGAGCCGTAGCAGGTAGGCATCTCGCCTGTGTTGACAAGGGCGCTGTTCCAGTCCGCACGAAATGTTCCGTCAAGGAAAACCATATTCTTGTAGCCGACCTGGGCAGTCGCGAATATCGCCTGGGTCTGGTCGTTGTAGGTTGTCTTCGCAAATCCCTTGTTGGTGTTCATGTTCGCGAATGTGAACAGGTTAGGCACACCGAGAAGGTCTCCCGAGATAAGCTCGGCCCTGTACCGGTAATCTTCCACAGAGGCTCCGAGGTTGGCATTGAGCTGGACCAGGTTGTCTGCGAATGTCTTGTGGACATTGGCAAGAATGTCGGCGTAGGTCTGGCCGGTCACATTAGAGTTGTAGATGTAACGGCCTTTTGAATCCGCGAACAGACCGCTTGTAGAGGCGTAGTTCTTCTGTTCAGCAAGCGTGCTGTTGAAGTCTGTGCGGACACGGCCCTGTATGTCAATCCAGTCGGTGATGTCATATTTGAGGGACGCGCCGAAGAGGAAGCGCTTCTTGTCGTTGTTGAACATGTTGCGGTTCACAATCCAGAACGGGTTCTGTGCCTGGAGGTTGAGGCTGCCCCACGGCCAATACTGCACAGGGAAGTTCCTTGAGGCATCGTAGCGCTCATATACCGAATATTTGTTGATGTCATCTCCCGGAGACATGAGGTAAAGAGGCACGAGAGGGTTGTAATACTGTCCGCCAGAGAGCATGTTCTGCTCTTTCACGTTCATGTACATTCCGAGTATGCTGAGGTGCAGCTTGTCGTTCAGGAAATCCACCGAATGGTTCGCCGTTACATTGTAACGCCTGTAGTCGTTGTTAGGGACGATTCCGCGTGCATCAGCAAAACCGGCGGATACATATGTGCGGCTTTTGTCGCCTCCGATTGACAGGCCGAGAGAATGCTGGGTGTTATATCCGGTCTGGAAGAAATCTTTTACTGACCATGACCTTGAAGCGGCAAGTTTGTTGCCCCAGGAGGCATATGTGCCTTCTTTTGCTCCATAGACATCCTGCAGCTGTGGAAGCATGAGCGGATCGGAGAAGGTGGTGTTGGTTCCATATGTCACGCTGACGCCTTTTTCGGCAGTGCGGGTGGTGAGCATGAGGATACCGTTTGCGGCCTTGTATCCGTAAAGTGCGGCAGCCGAAGGCCCTACGAGCGCGGACATGTTCGCGATGTCGTCCGCATTGAAGTTCGATATGCCGTCTCCGGAAATGGCACTTCCGTCATATACAGAATAATTGTCTCCAGGCTTGGTCATGGAAAGTGAAGGAAGCGGGATTCCGTCGAGCACATAGAGTGCATTGTTGTCGCTGGCTATGGATTTCGCACCGCGCATCACGACTTTGGTCTCACCGCCGACTCCTGCGGCACTTGAGTTAATCTGCACACCGGCGAGACGGCCCTGGAGGCTGTTGACCATATTGGCCTCACGTGTCTTGAAGACATTTTCGTCAAGGGACTGCACGTTATATGCTACAGCACGCTCTGACTTCTTTATGCCGAGGGCTGTGACCACGCTCTGGTCAAGCTCGGCCATGGATTCGCGCAACACGACATCGAAGACTGTCCTTCCGCTGATCGGAAGTTCCACGACTTCGTAGCCGAGACTGTTAATCTGAAGCTTGCTGTTGGCATATTCTGCCGGAACGTCGAGTATGAAGTTTCCGTCAATATCCGTCACGGTACCTGTAGGCGTGCCGCTTATGAATACGGAAACGCCCGGAATGCCGAGTCCGGCCTCGTCCTTGACCTGGCCTTTGACTACGGACGGTCTGTCTGCGACTTTCTTTGAAAGGATGATGTTCATCCCGTTGATAGAGTACACAAGGTCGGCGCTTGAGGCAACCTTGTCAAGAGCAGAGCGAAGCGGAACGTTTGTCACCTTGACCGATACTGTCCGGCTGACATTCACGCCCTCTTCTACGGCAAAAAGATAGCGGGTCTGGGATTCAATCTTTTCGATTACGGTCTTCAGACTCGCATTCTGTTCATCGAGAGTCACGCGCACGTCTTGTGCAAACGCTCCCGACGGGAAAAGAAACAGGAAAGCAAGCAGGCATAAGCCGCTGAGCTGCTTAACGATTTTTTTATCCATTAGCGTTGTAGGGTTTGTGATTAGTTTATATAATAAGTATTGCTACTTTCGTCATAACTGTATTTGAAATCGCTTCCTTTGCGGAGCAGTTCGAGGGCATGTTCCATCCCGTCGGATATCCTGAGCTTGAGGTAGGCGAAACGAATCTGCGGCATTTCTTCGCGGAGTATCACGATGTTATGGCCATAGCATCTTTCGAAACGCTGCATGAGCTTGTCGAAGGGCACTCCGGAAGCGGAGATTATGCCGTCAGTCCAGAGGTAGTCGTCATGGTCTCCCATGTATGATGTAAGGAGGTTTCCGTTTTCGAGGGTGGCTACCATATTGGGGTTCAGGGTTATAAGAGGATTGGCATTTTTGTCCATTATGCGGACTTTGCCTTCAATCAGGGCCGTGCTGAATTCGTTTTCATCCTTGTCGGCAATCACGTCGAATTTGGTTCCGAGGACTTTCACGTCATATGCGAATGTCTCTACGATGAAAGGGTGCTCAGGGTCATGGGTGACATCGAACATGGCTTCTCCGTCAAGGCGTATCCTTCTGTCCCCGTCGCGGAAGATTGCCGGATATTCGATTCTGGAGTCCGAATTGAGCTCGACTTTTGTCCCGTCAGAGAGCACTACACTTGTCCTCTGTCCCGGACGGGCTTCTGAGAATAGGGTCGTTCCGTTTATCAGTTCGACGGCCGGCTTAGTGTAGAAATGGCTGTTTATGAATATTCCGGCAGCAAGGGATGCTGCCACAGCAGCCGTATATGAGAGAATGCGCCATATTCTGTGCGGCCTGCGGGTCTCTCCGTCAGCTCCAACTGGTTTTGAACCGGCAGGAAGTGCCGGTGCCACTTGTTCCTGGGCGATTTTGTCCTGGCAGGACATGTCTGCAAGGGAGGAGCCTGCGGACATATGTGTAAGCACGAAAAGTTCGTATGCCTTGTTGAATTCTTCCTCATGTGAGGGGTCTTCCTTCAGCCACATTTCAAGCCTGTCTGTTTCTTCCGGTGTCGCTTCTTTAGCGAAAAACTTGTATATTATTTCGTAATCCATCATGTCATTTTCAGTTGTCATGCCTCAGGCAGGCCTTTAAGCCCATGCCTCGGGAGGCTTTACATATGAATACGTACAAGCCGGACTACCTCCCCCGGGGAACAGGGATTTTTTAATAAAAGTAAGCTTTGCTTATGCTTTCGGATTTTTCGCATATTTGAACTAAAGTTCATATATACGCTTGGTCTCGGCATAGTGAAAATAAATTTTCCCTCTGCTCTCGACTTTTGTGCTTCGCACACATATACCGATGCATCGATCGATATATTTTTGATTGCATAAAAGTTTACGGTTGTGGTAAACTTTTTTAGGACGGGACATCTTCAGAAAATTTTTAATACCTTTGCAAGCCATATGAATACCCCCCCCATATTACCTATAACGCTTTCAAACAGCTTTTTACGGAGCACCGGAAGAAGTTTGAAAGGCTGGCCTATTTTCAGACGGGCAACTCAGAGGAGGCCAAGGACATTGTCAGCAGATGCTTCCTCTCACTTTGGGAGCGCAGAGACGCGTTGAGGGAAAATGAGCTCCTGTCATACATGTTCATTGCGGTAAGAAATGCATGCATGGACTACAGGCGGGCAAGCACAAGACATCAGAAAGTGTATGAAAATATACTTAAGACGGAGCGCGGAGTCATGGAGTATTACAGCCGTGCCATCGAGAGCTGCGACCCGTCACAGATTTTCACGGATGAAATAACAGACATTTTACGGAAAACCCTACAGGACTTGCCGGCACCGCAACGGCAGATATTTGTCATGAGCAGGGTTGAGGGCAAAACGTATAATGAGATTGCACAGGAACTGGGCCTGACATACAAGCAAGTGGACAAAAGCCTGCAAAAAACCATGAAAGTATTGCGACAATCCCTCGGGGAATACCTTCCGCTCGCCCTCATTCTGCTGACAGCTTCCCAATACTGACCGCAGCATGGCAATGCTGCATATGAGCGACTTACCGGCATATGAAACCGACATTACTGTATATGAGACTTGCATCACGGCGTGCGCCCTGCCCTGCAAACATGCAAGATGAGTGAACCAGAATCTATTTCTTCAGAGATAGGCTCCGATTGCAGTCAACCTGAATCAGTAAAATGACAGTTCCCCACAAAATATGCTGCGGGAGGTACAAATAGCTGAAGCCAGCTTCTCCTGACATGTAATTCTGCACTGAGTTGCTGTGAAAACACAAAACGGTTTAAGAAAACGTCATATTTTTTACCGAATGCTCCCAAAATGAAATTCGGTTAAAAAATCGCAGGATATTTTTACCATTTTTCCCTGGCAGCCTGCTTTTCCAATTTTTCATTGCAGTTTGCCAGCCGTTGGGACATGAGACAATTCCACAATAATGTCCATGCAAAAGTATAAGCTGTTTATTAGCAGTGCATTACTCAAAGGCTGGTGCTCGATTCCGCACCCTTTACATAAGCAGCAAGTTGAGCATTTGTGTCATATTATGACCGGAACAAGTATAGAAACCACGTGGCCGTATCCATGAAATTCCGAATAGGGATGGATAGGAAAGCAGAGAACAATGTTCTATCCACCAAAATGCCATTCTGGGCGGATACCACTGAGTGGGAACAAGGTGAGGGTGGGAACAAGCCGTTGCAAGTCCAAAAACGACAGAAAGATGCCTGAAACAAATGTAAGATAGAGTTCATTACATCGGTAGTAGTGATATAGGACACTGGGAAATATTAAAATCATAAGTTGCCGCTGCGGATGCGGACAGTCCGGCAACCTGTATCCACAGCAGCGGAGTGAGAGACGTTGCCTTGAACAGGGCCTGCACGCCTTGAACCAGTAAAAGGAAAATTCTTGATGGGATAAGGATAACAGAAAGCCGCCCATCCGATTTGGACGGGCGGCCGGTGGTCCCTGCAGGGCATGATCCTGCGACCCCCTGATTATGAGTCAGGTGCTACTAACCAACTGAGCTAAGGGACCATTTGAAAAAGAACTTTAATATTTGCCTCCGTCCGGCCATCAAGTCCGATAACCGGACGGGGATGCAAATATAGCAATTATTTTTGATTCCGCATCAAATGATGCAAAAAACCTTACAACTTAGCTGAGTTTGATCTCAACCTCAACTCCACTTGACAGTTCAAGCTTCATGAGAGCATCAACTGTTTTTGGAGTAGCATCGTAAATGTCAAGAAGACGGCGGAATGAACTGAGTTCAAACTGCTCACGAGACTTCTTGTTCACGAAAGTCGAGCGGTTGACAGTGAAAATCTTCTTGTTCGTCGGAAGCGGAATAGGTCCGTTCACGCGCGCACCTGTAGCAGACACTGTCTCAACGATCTTCTTTGCTGACTTGTCAACCAGCATGTGATCGAATGATTTGAGTTTGATTCTAATTATTTGGCTCATATCAGATTTCGTTGGATTCTGTTAAACAATTATTCGTCATCGTCAGCGCTCTTGTAACCGCTCTTCTCGATAACTTCCTTAGCGAGGTTAGCAGGAACCTCAGCATAGTGGTCGAAAGTCATCGTGCTGGTTGCACGGCCTGATGATATCGTACGGAGGATTGTCACGTAACCGAACTGCTCTGCAAGCGGAACGTACGCTTTCACGATACGCGCACCGACAGTCGAGTCCATTGCGTTGATCTGTCCGCGGCGACGGTTGAGGTCACCTACGATATCTCCCATGTAGTCCTCCGGAGTCACAACCTCAAGGCTCATGATAGGCTCAAGAAGAACCGGTCTTGCCTTAGGGCATGCATGACGGAAAGCCTGACGGGCACAAATCTCGAATGAGAGCTGGTCTGAATCGACAGGGTGGAACGAACCGTCCTTGAGGACAACCTTCAATGAAGGAACCTCATATCCTGCGAGAACACCGTTTGCCATGGCGGATTTGAATCCTTTCTCCACAGACGGGATGAACTCCTTAGGAATGTTACCTCCCTTGACCTCGTCAACGAACTGAAGTCCAACGACTCCCTCGTCAGCAGGTCCGATCTCAACGATGATGTCAGCGAACTTACCGCGGCCACCTGTCTGCTTCTTGAACACCTCACGATGCTGAACAGGCTGAGTGATTGCCTCTTTGTAGTTCACCTGAGGTGCACCCTGGTTGATGTCAACATTGAACTCACGGCGGAGACGGTCAACGATAATGTCGAGGTGAAGCTCACCCATACCGCTGATGACAGTCTGTCCGGTCTCATGGTCAGTCTTGACAGTGAATGTAGGGTCCTCCTCTGCAAGTTTCGCAAGTGCGATACCGAGTTTGTCAAGGTCTTTCTGTGTCTTAGGCTCCACTGCAAGTCCGATTACCGGATCAGGGAACTCCATAGACTCCAGAGTGATAGGCGCAGACTCGACGCAGATTGTGTCTCCGGTGCGGAGATCCTTGAATCCGACAGCGGCACAGATGTCTCCGGCCTCTACGAACTCGATAGGATTCTGCTTGTTCGAGTGCATCTGATAAAGTCTCGCCACGCGCTCTTTCTTGTCTGAACGTGTATTGAGTACATATGAACCTGCATCAAGGCGTCCTGAATATGCCCTGAGGAATGCGAGACGTCCCACGAACGGGTCTGTCGCAATCTTGAACACGAGGGCGCAGAAAGGCTCTTTGGCATCAGGTTTACGCTCGACTTCCTCTCCGCTTCTCGGATCTGTTCCCTTTGTGGCAGGAATGTCAAGAGGTGAAGGAAGATAACGCATCACAGCGTCAAGAAGGAACTGGACGCCCTTGTTCTTGAATGAAGAACCGCAGCATGCCGGAACGATTGACATGTCAATTGTAGCCTTCCTGAGAGCAGTGATAAGCTCCTCCTCAGAAATCGAGTCAGGATCCTCAAAGAATTTCTCCATGAGAGTCTCATCGTACTCTGCAGCAGCCTCAACAAGTCTCTCTCTCCACATTGCAACTTCGTCAGCCATTTCAGCCGGAACGTCTGCGAGAGTATAGTTTACAAGGTTGTCAGAGCCGTCATAAATCACCGCCTTGTTTGCGATAAGGTCAACGATACCCTGGAACTTGTCCTCTGAACCGATAGGAAGGCAGATAGGCACAGCCCTTGCGCCGAGCTTCTCTTTGATTTCCTCAACCACTGCGAGGAAGTCAGCGCCCACACGGTCCATCTTGTTGATATAAGCAATCTTAGGAACTCCGTATTTGTCAGCCTGACGCCATACGGTCTCAGACTGCGGCTGCACGCGTCCTACTGCACAGAAAGTAGCGACGGTACCGTCAAGCACACGGAGTGAACGCTCAACCTCAACAGTGAAGTCCACGTGGCCCGGAGTGTCGATAAGGTTAATCTGATAAGTGTCCCCTTTGTAATGCCAGAAGGCTGTGGTCGCTGCAGAAGTGATGGTGATACCGCGCTCCTGCTCCTGAACCATCCAGTCCATTGTAGCAGCACCCTCGTGAACCTCTCCGATCTTATGGGTCTTACCCGTATAGAAAAGGATACGCTCTGAGGTTGTTGTCTTGCCGGCATCAATGTGAGCCATGATACCGATGTTTCTGGTGAATTTAAGATCTCTTGCCATTGTCTCTGTTCTTGTTGGGGATTAGAAACGGAAGTGTGCAAATGCCTTGTTGGCCTCTGCCATTCTGTGCATGTCTTCTTTTCTCTTGAATGCCGCACCCTCGCAGTTATATGCTGCAAGAATCTCAGCACAGAGCTTTTCTGCCATGGTGTGGCCTGAACGCTTGCGGGCGAATGCAATCATGTTCTTCATGGAAAGCGAAATCTTCCTCTCCGGGCGCACCTCCATCGGCACCTGGAAGTTAGCTCCACCGATACGGCGTGACTTTACCTCAACCTGAGGTGTCACGTTCTCGAGAGCCTTCCTCCAAATATCTAGAGGAGCCTTGTCAGAATCTTTCATCTTCTCGCCTACCATGTCAATGGCATCGTAAAAAATAGAATACGCGATACTCTTCTTTCCCTGCAACATAAGATTGTTCACGAAACGTGTTACCATCACATCGTGAAACTTAGGATCAGGAAGTAGAATCCTCTTCTTAGGCTTCGTTTTTCTCATTTTTTCAGAAAATTAAAGGTGATAATGATTAAAATTACTTCTTAGATTTCTTTGGCCTCTTGGTACCGTAGAGAGAACGTGAATTTGTTCTTCCATCGACACCTGCAGTATCCAAAGCTCCTCTAAGGATGTGGTAACGCACACCCGGAAGGTCCTTTACACGACCTCCGCGGACAAGCACGATTGAGTGCTCCTGAAGGTTGTGGCCCTCGCCAGGAATGTACGCGTTGACCTCTTTTGAGTTGGTAAGACGTACACGGGCAACCTTACGCATTGCTGAGTTAGGTTTCTTAGGTGTGGTTGTGTACACACGCACGCATACGCCCCTTCTCTGAGGACAAGCATCCAACGCGCGAGATTTACTCTTCTCGACGATAACCTCGCGTCCTTTGCGAACTAATTGTTGAATTGTAGGCATAAATGATTGTTAATCTTTAATTTATGTTTCTTTTCCCCCATTTTAGGGGCTGCAAATATACGAATTATTTTTTATTTATCAACAAAAAAGCTGAAATTCAGCACCTTGGATTGTTGATAACATTGGCACAATTTCATATCTTTGTGAGAAGTTGCCTTGGAAAGGCCGGGGCGGTGGCCTTGATTTTGCGTACAGGGCACCCTCGGAACAAGCCTGCACGGCAAATTATTTATTTTACATATGAAACGTACTCATTCATTCGCGGCGATTGCAGCCGCTGCGCTCGGACTGGCGGGATGCTGGTCGCAGCCGTCCCTAAAGACAGACACAATTACAGAAAGCGGGAATTACGCCCTCTATGAAGGCAGCAAGGATTCCCTGGCGACTGAAATCACGCTCGAGATTCCGACAGGCGGCCTCAAGACGGAGCCGCTTGAAAGAATGCGCGAGAACCTCACAGCTGCAGTGCTCGGGGAAAGATACAGGTCATCTGACGTGAGCAAGGCCATTTCAGAGTTCAAGGAAACCATCACCGGACAATACAGGAAAGACAATCTGGAGCTTCTTAAGGATTTCGGATACATGAACGGCATCGACGGTATGGAAAACTCGGAAGGCGCACCGATGCTGAGCTGGGAAAACATAATAGTGGGACATTTCATGCCGCAGTACGGCAGCATGTGCAGCTACGTTGTCTATGAGTACAATTTCACGGGAGGAGCGCACGGGACGGACAATGAGACCGGGCTTGTGTTCGACCTCACAACCGGAGAACTGCTTTATGAAGAGGACATTTTCAAGGCCGGTTTTGAAGAGGAGATGGCGAAGGCCCTGACGGCGCACCTCAAAGATTCGTTTGAGAATGCTGATGACTACGAAATGCTGTTCGTAAAGGAAATCGCCCCTAACGGCAATTTCTACATAACGAACAAAGGAGTGACCTACCTTTACGGAAGATATGAAATCGGACCGTATGTCATAGGACTCACACGCGTCACAGTCCCTTGGGCGGAGATTGTTGACCTTGTACAATAAACGGTTAAGCCCCAAAAACTTTTTAAAATCCCGAAGACATGGAAACCGACCGGACATGGCTTATAGTCAGAATAGACGGCAAAGTCGCCGCAATATCCACAGACTACAGGCTTTTTGCGCAAATAGCGGCAAGACTGGCCACAAACAAATGCGGCACATCGCCCGATTCAGGAAACTGCATAAGGGAAATATCATGTTCAAGGGCAGGATTTGACGAAGTATGGAGGCTCAGACAGACGCTCACTTGGGACGACATGGTTCTTTTCGGGACACCGTTCCAGAAAAAAGTATGGAAAAAGCTTTTTGAGCTGACGCATGGTGAAGCCGGCACCGCACAGGCAGAGCCACGGGCAAGGCTGATATGCTACAGCGACTTTGCGGAATTGTGCCAGAACAGGGCCGGCGTGAGAGCCGTAGCTCATGCCATCGGCCTGAACCCGGTATCCGTAGTGATTCCGTGCCATCTGGTAATTCCCAAGGAAGCGTCAGACAAAATCAATGAAATAATGAAAAATGCAGAGGTCACCCTTTTCAAAGGGGATGACCTCTGTTTTGCAAATCGCATAGACTTCGGAAACTACGCCCTCGGGGCAGACCTGAAACGCGAACTCATTATCCGGGAATTTTCCGGATATTTCGCACAAAACAAAAGGACAGCGCCAATGACGCCGTCCCTATAATGAATTATGGTGAATTATTTCTTCAGGTAATATGTCACCGACGTAACGACCCTCACTTTCTTGATGTGAGGAGTGTTGCTGTCGCGGTTCTCAATTGAGAATGTGCCCTGATTAGCCGTCTTTATCTTGCCGAGCCTGCTGTCCGAATCTTTGGCAAATTTCAGAGCGGCCTCGCGGGCATTTTTTGTCGCCTCCTCAATCATCTGAGGCTTGATGTCATTAAGCCCTTCATATTTGAACTCCACCGGGTTCTCCCAGCTGTTTGACGCAGTCACAATGCCTTTTTTGAGCAGCTCCGACTGCCTTGACATAAGGGCAAGCACAGCATCGACATTGTCCGTATAAACCGTCACGACATTTTTCGATATATAGCGGAATGACCTGTCTATGTTCCCGTATTCGTTTGCCAGCTTGTCAGAAATGACAGGAAGCGCAACCGTGATTTCCCCTGCCTTGATGCCTCCGGACTTCAGGAACTCCACAATCATCTCATTGCTTTTGTCAGTCTGGTCATAGACAGCCTGGATGTCATTGCCCATAACCTTATAGGTCAACGGCCATATCACCTTGTCCGCCTTCACTTCTTTTTCGCACAGGCCCTTGACATTGACAGTCCTGTCATAAGAGCGGAATTCGCCCACCGCTTTCGGAATCATCGCACCGAGAACAATCAGGCCCACCATAATGGCAAGGCCGCTGTAAAATTTTCCTTTGTCCATAACAATATCTGGTTTTATATAATTGGCTTCTTTTGAAAAGCGTGCTTATGCAAACTTTGCTTCGGAATGACACTCCCCGTTTGAAACGGGCACTTTCAAACAGCAAAAACAATGCTAATATAATATTTCCGCCACACTTAAACAAAACTGCATATTAAAATATGAGGCTCAAGCATATTAACAATTTTGTTTCACAACTATAGTCTCACAAATAAGAACAAAACAAAAACATTACTTGCATTATAATACAACAACTTACAAAGCAGAGCACCGAAAGAAGACCACAAAAAACGCAGCCCCGGAAAATCCGAAGCTGCGCGATGTCATGCAACAAGCAGACAGAGACTACTCTGCATTCTTGATGCAGCGTACAGAATATCCTGAAAGATAGTTTCCGTAGCCGACAGTGATTTTGCCGGCAGGAGATGTCTTCACGAACATGCCGTACATGTCAAAGAACTGGATGTTTTCACCCGTCGATGTGGGTCTGTGCTGATATGCGGTCGAGCCTATGAAATATGTAATTGTAGGCTTTCCCACAAATTCCGGAATCGAGCATGTTTCGTCAGTGGTCAATGGAGCGGCAGGATAAGAACCGGTCTTGTCTGTCGCCGTCCTGTTCATATAGCCGGTTGGAATGAAATTCCAGTTGCCCTCATTGAAATCAACTACAGACGCCTCTTTAAGGTCTGCATCGTAAAACAGAGCGGTCTCATCAACGAGAGGAGCACTCTCCCCTTCCGCCTTGAGCGAAAATCCGCAGAGCTTGACAAAATCGGCCCTGGTAGGGATGTGCCATCCTTCCGGACAGATTCCGCGCGTACCCTCAAACGTCTTGAAATTCGCAGGCGTGACCTCCTTGACTCCGAATGCAGAAGCCGCATCATAAAGATATCCATACCTGGCGACAGAAGCCTCATCTTTCAAAGCCTTTGCAACACCTGAGGAGACCTCATACGGATACCATATTCCGGCAGCCGCAGCAGGGTCATCAGAAACGGTCTTGCCTTCGGGCACATAGCGTAAAGGCTCAGCCATCCATGTCTGCCCATTGGACAGGGTCACGGTCTTATACGTCACTCCCCCGTAAGTCAAGGTATTGTCATCAACAGGCTCGCCCCCATCTGAAGGCTTCTGGCAAGCTGCAACAACGGCAGCAGCCGCTAAAAGAACATAAAACTTTTTCATAATATAAATTTTAAACATAGTTTACAAACACTTCGCCCTGGCATAGCCAAAACGTTATAGCATTATCAGAACTCATATCCGACACCCAAAGAAGCTCCCCAACGGTCCGCCCCCCTGATATGGGACAGGCCGAAGCCATGCGCCCATTCCGCGGCAACCCGGCAATACAGACCCTTCCAGCACCAGAAGCGGCATGAAAGAGCCGCATTTATCCGCGGAGCGGTCTTGTATTCCATCTGCAAGTCATACCAGTCCTGCAGCCTGAAAGGAGACGTCTGTACACCGGAACCGTCCGAGACCATGCGTCCATGCTCTTCAAGAAGTCCTCCGGCACATCCAAGCGCCACGCCCACATCAAATTTCCATATATGCACAAGCGCGCTCACATCAGCAGAAAACGTCACAAGCTCCTGCGAATAAAGATACGGATACATCTGGGACGACAAACTGTTAACTCCACGAACCTCGCCACGCGCCTTCAATTCCCACAGCCCGGACACGAATTCATATTCCGGAGCCAGCCCCCATATCCGCCTTTCAGCAATTCTATTTGAGCCATGGCAAACAACAGATGCCACCCCGTTTTCGCTTACCTTTTCAAGAACAGACTCATCCGTGACCTGCCTTTTCCAATCCATACCGAAACGCACATAGTGACAAGATTCGCCACGCACGACCCTATATCCGGCTTTCAGAGCGACTTCGTCCCCCGGAAAACGGAACCAGACACTTTCTTTCTCACCTGCCGTTCCGGAAGAATGCAGATACTGCACATCCGCAAAGAAGTCTCCGGCAGCAAACTGGACAGAAGCGCCGTTCTTGATTTCCTTTAGCGGGAAGCCTTTTATACCTTCTTCCGCAAGGTGCACCCCGCTGCCGTCCCACACGGAATATGTCCCGTACATCATGCCCTTGTCAAGGAAAGCATAATATGAAAACTCCGATGACCCGGCCTGCTCAGACTCAATCACTTCGCTATTCTTGCTGAAAACATATGCGGCACCGACGGAAAACGGCCCATTATGGTACATGAATCCGGGAACGACTGTCATGTCGAGACGCCAGTTCATATGCCTGAGGTCCTTGCGCTTGGCCAGATTGGCCGATGAAAAATCCACATTCGCCCCAAGTCTCCAGTTCGGAGCAAGGTCGGCAGAGAAGCCCCCTTCCAATGCATATGTCTGACGTGTCTTCCGCCCGGGAGTGAACTCCAGAACATCAAGAGGATAATATCCCGGCTTCATGAACATGGAACCGCACATCCCGTAACCTTCTGTCTGGTCAAAGGAGAACGAGCCTGTGAGGGAGAATTTGTCAAAATGGCGTATGCTTTCCGTCACGGCGCCGGCGCTCCATGTATCCGCAGCCTGCCATGAGTCACGGAAGCCGCCGGAAGACCATTTGCCATAGACTTCAGCATAAGAACGCGACAAGGAATCCTGCCTTATACCGGCGACATTCTCCGAAAGGTTCCACAGATTGCGCCTTAGGACATGTCCATATGTCCATGAACGTGCCGCAGCCTCAGACAGGTGGCACAGCGGCAGAAGGCAGCAGAGAAATATGTAAACTGTCCTATTCATGAAGAGACTGTTTGTCGGTTTCATAAAAATCATTCAGGGAATTGTTCGTGTCGGAAAGCACTTCATACCCGGCAGAGGCACTGGCCTGCTCATCCACGCGCCGCATAAGGCTCCGCCCCATAAACACGTCTGACTGAAGTACATATCCGGCATCCATAGACGGGGCCAGCCTCTTTGCATTATTTGCAGAACGGCCGTCAAAAACCTCCACGGCATCATAGACCCACTCATACGGTATCTTTACGACATTGTCAACCTCACTGCCTGGAACAGGCGTTATGTTATCCTGCACGCGGACAAAGTCCTGTATAGTTGTGCCGGAGGCCTTGAACACTATTACCGCAGGAGAACTTATCGACATTGTATATGCATTGGCCTTGCCTGTCTTTATCACGACGTCCAGGTATCTTGATACAGAAATCTTGTCACCCGGAGCCGGATGGTATTCGGTATTCGGGAAATAGGTGGCATTGTAGCAGACAAAATAGTCCGGCCTGTTCAGATTCACAGACAGCGGATACTGGACCGTATGGTCAATCGCCCCCCTCAAGCAGACCACTGCATCTTCTCCTGGCTGGAGAGGGAACGACTTGCCGTCTCCAGGGAACTGCCAAACGGCCTGTATGACAGGTATGAATGCAGGAAAGATAATTTCTCCCGTATCTTTGTCCTTGGATATGAAAGGGTTGACACCAGTGGAATTATATGGGGCCATCGTTCCGAAACACAGGCTGTCGAGATATTGCACCTCGTAGTCGTTGTTGTGCAGGATAAAATACTGGTCGGACTGATAGTCCCCATCCTGCGGAAGTTTCTTGCAGCCCCCGCAATAGATTTCCTTTATGATTATCGCCCCGGTCTTTGAATGTGCCATCGGAAGCCGCAGATTTACCGGCCCTCCGCTGACGGCCACCTTGTCAGCAGCTCCGTTGAACACATCGGTCGCCTTGCGGTCGCTTGCATTCAGGCGGTACAGCCCGTCAGGCAGATTGAGCCTCACAACTCCGGAAGCATCAGTAACGCCAGAATACTTCGCACGTGAATTTATGTCCTCAATGAGCACTGGCACACCCTCGTGTACGATGTCAACAAAATCTTCCGGATATACCACCGTGACAGTCAAAGCATTAAGACTTTCCGCATAAGGGTCAGAATGCTTCAATGGCTCGCAAGAAACCAGGAGAGCAATGAAAATGAATATGTAATGGTATCGTCTCATTCTTCTGTGAATTTGTTGTAAAGCCTAAAATTTCAGGCGGCATGTAAGACCGTAATAGAAGGCAGGTGTGAATATGGCTCTGACACCGGTAGCAAACGACTTGACATACGGACGCGAGTTTGTGAAGTTGTTGGCAAAGAAGGACAGCGACACATGGTCTCCTATTTCTTTCGTAACGCTGAGATTGGCAGAGAAATAAGGCCCGTAGCCATCCTGGGCGAACGTATATGCATTCGCTGACTTCAGTATAAGGTTAGCAAACTCTGGATTCGAGGCATGCTCATCCGTGAAAGGATGGACATTCCCGTCCAAATCCATATATGCAACCGGACGGACGGCAGTGTATGAATTTCCATCATATATGTCACCGCCTACGGGCATCTTGTCCGTCTCGCCGACCTTGTATGCATATGTGCTGCCATCATGCTCAGAAACATTCCTTTTCAGCTTCAGAAGCGACATCTCGAGACGGCAGGTTATGATGAGCCTTGCCTGAGGTATGTGGGTTATGGCTGTGAGGTTGGCGTCAAGGTCATGGGTTATCTTCCCGTTTACCACCGGATTATCATTGCCTCCGCTGGCATAGATTCCGACATACTGGTAAGAACGGTTTGGAAGCGAGGTATGAGACCAGCCCTCCTTGTAATAATAGGAAAGCCTGTCATTCAAATAAGAGGTATAAGCATAAGAAGCGTCAAGCCTGAAAACGGTACGCAGCGGCTTTATCTCAGGAAATTCCACCACAAGTTCCGCTCCGGCACGGTGCACATCAGTACCGTTGCCCTGACACTTTGACTTGGCGAATGTCCGGTCCGTAACTTTCACATCCATCGGCGTCCACACCCCGTCATGAGAACAGATATACACCATCCCGCTTTCGCTGTCAACCTTTATCTGCGGATTGGAAGGCATCTCGAAACCGTCAGGCCTCTGGAGGACATCGTATGAGAAAGGGTCATACATGTCAATGAACTGGTATGGAGACCTTGTGAGATTATAGAAGCCCACAAGAGAAATCTTAGTCCCGAAGACTTCCGCATCGGCCCCGAACTCAGAATTGCTGTTCCTCTGCCATTTCAGGTCCGGATTGTAACGGAGCGTGTAAGGCATTGTATAATAGACATAAGATGAGTTACTGCCATGTGAAATTCCGAAAGTCAGGATGTCCCTGTATTCGGGCTTCGGATACAATATATAATATGAGGGCAGCTTTTCCGTTATGCCCCAGCCTCCGCGCAGGGAGAAGCCGTCTGCAAGTTTCCATTTTGCGTTGAACCTTGGGGAGAGTGTCGTCATCCCGTCATAAAGCGAGCCTTTTATAAAGACATTCTCAAGGCGCAGGCCGGCCGTCAGTTCAAGCGTGGTAGCGGCGATTGGAACAGTGATGTGCTCCTCAGCATAGACGGAAAGATTGTACATGAAAGGATAGTCCCGGTATGGGCGCGGCCTGTATTTGTTAGCTGCAAGAGACGGGTCTTCATAATATTCTCCCTTGCCGACATTGCCGTTGGCCTTATACTGGACACCGGCCTTTAGGGAGCTTTTGAAAGCGTCACGCCTCCAGTGCCAGTTGTATTTGAGAGAAGCAGCGATGTCAAGTTCCTTCGAATCAATAATCTGGTCCGAGAAATATGTAAGGGGAAGCCTGTCCGCAAGAAAATAGCCTTCCTGTTCAGCATGCACCGCAGGCTGCTGCGAACCGTATGAATTGAATTTGTGATAGCGAGAAAGATTGTCGTTGAAGTTAACGGACGCGTCAAATTTCAGGTCAGTCACCCAGGACCTGTTCAGGAGCCATGTCAATGAGGTATTGCCACGTAGCACATTGTCACGTTCCTTGCGATATTCACCGGTGAATGCATCCGGGTCGTCCTTGGTGTTCATGCCGCCGATATTTCCGGAGAAGCCGGCCTCGAAACGCAGGACTTTGCGGAATGTGTTGCTATATGCCATCGTAAGGCCGCTGCGGGTGTATGACTGATATGGGGAAACAAGTCGTTTGACCGCACGTGCCCATTCCGCGCTTACATTCAGCACTCCGTTTTCTTTCTGCAGGTCTATGCCCTTTGATGCCGAGACCGAATATGTGCGCGGATTGACAGAGAACGTGACATTGACAGGGGTACGTCCTTTGCGCGTGTGTATTTTGACGATTCCGCTGTTGAGGTCACCATATTCAGCAGATGGAACGCCCGTGATGACTTCTATTGACTCTATGTTCTCTACAGCCACGCTTCTTGTACTGGCACCTGACATTTCGGAAAACGAGGCGTTGTTGCCGAATCTTACGCCGTCAACTTCCACTGCCGTTCCGAAAGCGGCATTTCCGGCAGAAGAGCCGCCCTCCCTGAGCGACATGGCGTTGGCCGTGGTAAGGTCAGGATTGACTGTCTTGCCTCCTGGAAGAAGTGCAGCGACATCAGTCATGCTGGACATCTGGAGATGGTTCAATGCGTCCCTGCCAAGTGAATGGGATGTCCCCAGCCCGTCCTTCGGCTTGCTTGCAGTTACCACGACCTCGTCCAGGGCAAGGGAATTTTCATGCATGATGACGCTTATGTCCGCGATATCGTCCGTGACATTTATGCTTATTGAAACCGTAACATATCCAAGACATGAGCTCTCAAGTGAATACTGGCCTTTCTGAACATTATCGAAGATGAAGCTTCCGTCCGGCCCGGTGGCGGTCCACAGATAGTCTTTTCCAAGACGCACGACCACTCCGGCCACCGGTGCTCCTGTGCCTGCTTCCGTGACCATGCCCCCGACGCTGTGCCTTTCAGGCGGAAGAGAAGCTGATGCGGATTGTGCCGCCTCGGCATGGAAACTGACAAGCAGGCTGATTCCTGACAGCAGGAGATATATAATCAAACGTCTCATAGGCAAAAGAGTCACTACATCATTTAAGGAAGGCAAAGTTATAAATTTTCTGTATTTAGATATTATCATTATTTGTTGGTATAGTCATTTACCGTCTCAGGTGCATGCATGCAGATAAGGACTCAGGCTGCAACTCTGGGGTAGCACATGGGCGACACAGGAGATGACACTGGAGACGGCACTGGCCGCAATTCAGGGGCAACACCGGAGACGGCACTGGGGCAACACCGGGTTCGAATAACAGGAGAAATCACCTCTTCTGACATTTTTTACAAAATTTTTCGCATTTTTTGTGCGGAAAATTTGCAAGTTCCGATTTTCTTCGTACCTTTGCAATCCCATTCGGAAACGATGCGGAAGTTCTTATAAAGATTTAATGCGGAAATAGCTCAGTTGGTAGAGCACAACCTTGCCAAGGTTGGGGTCGCGAGTTCGAGTCTCGTTTTCCGCTCCAATTGAGGCCATCATTTTTGATGGCCTTTTCTTTTGTATCAATCAGGTATCTGCCCGGAAGCGGGAAAACGGTAAAAATATCCTGCGATTTTTTAACCGAATTGCATTTCGGGAGCATTCGGTAAAAATATGGCCCATTTCTTAAACCGTTTTGATAAATATGCGACCATATGGCGGTCAAGCGCTCACCCCACAACGGGAACTTGCGGATTCCTGGAAGAATCTGAACAACTTTGGGTAATAGGGAATGCTATGCAGGAGATGGAGAGGGAACGTGGTTTGCAATGACGGGAAAAAATCATATATTTGCCAAATAAGATATGGAGCCATGATTAGAAGTGACATATTAAAAGAAATCAAGCGAATTGCCCGAAAGGCCATCCCAAAAGGCGGGCAGTTGATTCTGTATGGTTCACAGGCAAGGAATGAAGCGACAGAGGATTCCGATTGGGATTTGCTGATACTTCTTGACAAATCCGAAATTGAGCAGAGCGATTATCGCAATGTGCTTTATCCATTTGCAGCACTGGGTTGGAATGTTGGGGAAGCAATCAGTCCTGTCATGTACACAAAGGACGAATGGAAGAACAATTCTTTTACCCCATTTTACAAGAATGTTGAACAAGACGGAATAATATTGGTATGAAACTCACCGACGAAGAACGCCACATAATCGTAAATCTTGAATATGAAAAGGCCGTTTCTTGTCTGAGACAGGCTGAAAGCATTGCTGAAATGGATTTTTGGGATACGGTGTCAAACAGGATGTATTATGCAATCTTTCATGCTGTTTCAGCCCTCTTGATACACGACAGGCACGAAGTAAGCACACATAAAGGTACAATGACCATGTTTGGGCTGCATTATGTCAAGACAGGAAAATTCACCTCTGAAGAAGCATGGTTATATACAGAATTACAATCATTGAGAGAGAAAAGCGATTATAATTGTGTCTATGTTACGACTGAAAAAGAGATGTTGCCACTTTTTGAACCGTTGAAGCAGTTTATTGAAAAGATAGGCAGTCTTATATAAGGGGTTCTAATATAACTCTCTTCTTGCTTCAAAACATTGCAGAGTCGAGGCTGAATAAAAAGTATTTATTCAAGAACCTTGTTTTGAGTGGCTTGACATGCATAGGGATGAACTGCTGGAGAATTGGAAGCGCGGTGAGAATTGTGAAAGTTTTATAAAGATTGGGTCTCTCAAATAATTGAGTTATGGAAATTATTTGGGTAACATCGGCAAAGTATGTTTCAGGATATATCCTTGAACTTACATTTAATACAGGAGAGATAAAGACCTTTGATTTCTCAAAACTCTATTCAAAAGGAATATGCAAGAAATTGCAGGACATGACCTATTTCAAGAACTTCCAGCTTGACAGATGGACTGTTGATTGGAACAATGAGATAGGCATTGCCCCAGAATACCTTTATGAACATGGGGTTTTAATTTAACGGCATGACATTTCAGGAAGCCTCTCAGAAGCATATGCTTTTGGGAGGCTTTCTTTTTATATGGTATGCTTCTCCTGACTTGGCTATTGGGTGCAATTATAATCCCTGTGTTTTCTGCTTATTGGGCAATAGTCACTGGAGCCATGCCGTAAGGTTAAGCCACAGATTTCGCTCCTGACGAATGGGCGGTCATGATGGGACGAGATGAAAAAGGATGAGACGGGCAAAAGTTTTTGCACATTACAAATTTAAAAAATGAAATCTGCAATTTGTGATGGATTTTCCGGAACGCGCCACATTTTGGACACATATCTGATTTCCATGTTACATTTTAAAACCATAATTTCAAAATAAGAACAAAATCAACTGTGTGACAGTCGATTTGTCCTTTAAAAATTTTAAGCAAACCTATCAAAAGATTGATTCGTTTTGTTATATTTGAACTAAAGTTCATATATACGCTTTGTTTCGGCAATATTGCAAGCAAACTTGACATCTGCTATCGGCTTGTGGCAAGATTTGCTTTCAAACGCATATATGGCGGCGCTTCGGCAAACATTTCTTGGGCTTTGTTAAAGAGAATGCACCCGGTTACGAACAAATTTGATGTTTTATAATATTAAAAACTTTGCTATGAGATAATATGGCGATATGACATTCACATATACCGACATGTACCTGTACGCCTTGAGGACATACGACCAGACCGTGGAATACACGGCGTTCACTCCGGTGAGCTACATATGCCGCAAAGGAGAAATTCCGGCGCCATCAGCTTCAGCCACAGCGGCAAAGACATATGCCACTCCGTCACTTTCAAGGAGCATTTCAAGCAGTGCAACAAGACAGGAAAAATAAACGATCAAGCAGAGAGCAGAGGCAAAGTTTACTTTGACTATGCCGAGGCGGGAGTGATTGTAAAACATATGTTTAAAAATAAACACTACAAATAAATTTGATTTATGAACAGACTCGGACTTTTATCAATGGCGGCAATGGCTTCCATGATGGCATTCACTGCCTGCGACAAGCCTGCACCGGCAGACGACACTGACAACACAGAACCTGAAGGCATAGAGCAGACGGACATGGTTGAGGCCTATTATGTGGGTGATTATTATGAATCCGGCACAGGTAACGGCTGGATAAATTTCATAAACGGAGACCTGGTTCTTGACGAGGAGACGGGAGAGTATAGCGGAAACGGAATGATCCTGTGCATGGATATTAACATGGCCTTGCCATCGGATCCGGACTTCGCACGCCTTGAAGAAGGAACCTACACCATTTGTACAGACGAGACATATTCCGCGAAAACGTGGAATGCCTCCGAATCATACATAACATTACGAAAGAATAACATAACGGAGCTTGACGGCGGCATCACCGGGGGAACATTCACCGTAAAACAGATCGAGGGCGGATACGATATCGTTTTTGACATGGATGTAAACGGTGAAAAGTTCCGACATGAATTCACAGGTAAAATCTCATTCATAAACCATTCAGACGAGGGCGCACAGAGCAACCTTGAATCGGATGTTACAGTCTCCGGACTGACTCAGGGAGCGATGATATACATGGGCGACATTGCCATGGCGGAGGTTGCAGACACATATATGGTCGTGCTTGCCGATGATGACTATGACCTTGAGAGCAATTTCGGCACAGGCAAATCCATCCTTCTGTATCTGAATGTGCCGATGGGCAATGATTACGAACTTCCTGCCGGCAGATACAAGGATTTTGTCAGCCTGGAGGAGACAGAGGCACCGGCATGGACGGGACTGCAGGGCATGTATTATTGGGGAACATATATCGGAAGTTATTATTTCCATTATACGGAGCAGATTGAAGCAAGGATTGTTGACGGAGACGTGACCGTTGACAAGACCGGAGACACATATGAAATCAACGGAGTCCTTAAGGACGGAAACGGCAAAAAGGTTTCTTTCTCATACACAGGCGAGCTTCTGTACGGAGAGCTGGTTGAGAATTACAGCCTGGCTCCCGGGCGCGCGGCAAAGACCATCAAAAAATAATTTTTACATGTTGTGAATGATGCAGACGGCCGTATCAGCTGGAGATACGGCCGTCTGTACAGATCCGAATTGACGTGAATCGCACGCCGGATGTCCGGTGTCGCCAATCGCTGTCCCGATAGTCATGTACGGGCATATGGAAAGGAATTCGTAAGCCTCCGGTGAACTGCATCTTGTAAGTTTTATAAAGTTATCCCGACTTTGATAAAGTCAGATCAAAGTCGGGATAACTTTATTGAAGTCGTTTGACTTTACTCAAAGTAGATTAACGTTGATTACAGTCGTTGAAGTTGCGTTTCCAGTTCTTAGGAAGCAGAT
>OFFI01000258.1_pt1 | contig 43677 bp, 36 predicted proteins | sample 1521351 | NCBI WGS metagenome assembly OFFI01 (sample SAMEA3504119, study PRJEB24116) | mouse gut metagenome | biome: mouse gut; feature: mouse-associated habitat; material: faeces | place: Denmark | collected 2011
CCAGAAGACTGCCCGTCAGTCCCGCTCTTCTAAGCGGCGCCATGACCGCCCCTCCATCCGGCTTCCCAATTAGTCCAATTTGACTAACTTTATTTCGGATGCAATCATGGCAAAGAGAACATTGACATTTTGGAAAACCCTGCGCTTTCCCGGTCCGACCGGTCCGACACTGTCTGACCCGTCCTTCCCCGCGCTGATTGGATTAACCGGCGGCTACTCTTCAGTTATTTAAGCAAGCCGTTGAGATAATCTATGAGTTCCGGAGAATGGAAATGGGGAACGCCATCAACGGTAATAGCGCCGTCACGACTGATCATGTAGCATGTCGGGAAACCTCGCAACTTAAGCGCTCCCATCAGTCGGTTGGACATATCTTCGTCAGGTACAAAAATATGAATCGCATTGTTGATGTCCGGAATCAGCTTCTTCCACTCATCGAGGTCTGATTTCAGCCAGAGAACGACGAAAACGATGTCTGTATTCTTGAAATAATCGCGCAAGGTTTCGCTATTGGCAAGCGAAGCACGGCAGGGTCCGCACCATGTCGCGCTGACATCAAGATATATCGGACGTCCTGCAAACCGCTTTTTCATCCAATCGACCGGATTGACCCCGGTGATGTTATAGGTGGAATCTTTTTCTGCAATTATTATATCGCCTTCTGAAATGCCGCTAAGATTGAGTTCTGTGACCCGGTTCCCGAAAATGCGGTCATAGTATGCCGTATTGTAAAAATCCTCTCTTTTCGGGACGGATTCATCATTTTTCTCCAAGGATACATACATCAGATCTCTGACAATTCCTTTGGGCGCATTCTTGACATAATCCGGAAAATCTATTGTGAGCGCTCCGAGATGATAGGGAAAAATCATGACGCGGGCGTTCTTCTCGTTGAAAAGATCGAAAATGGAGTCGGTGAAGAATGCTAATTGTTCTTCTTTGTTCCTGCCACGATACAAGAGGGCCTGATTGGCGATGGTGAAGATATTTTCGCGTAACAGCATGTCCGCCACTTGCGGCAACAACGCATTTTCGCTGATATATTTTTCCAGAGCTATTTTTGTGCGCCCGGTTTCGCGTTTGAATGCCGCGAGATACTCAGAGAGGGCAGTTGTGTCAGCCGGAAGTCTGACATCGTAGAGCATTTTCATCAGATTCGCTGCGCCATGGGAATACTGTTCGTTTATCTCTGCCCTGTCCCCCGACAGCCGGAACGTAGCCGGATTTCCGGTCATGTCGATCTCCATGAATATGGAATCGCCCGGTTCTGCATACGCGTTGACGAAAACACCGTTGTAATTGACTGAAAACGTATGCCCGTAGGAAAACGGAATCTTCTCGTGGAATCTTCCCTCTGAGTCAGGCTCGGTTATGCGGCGTTCGCTTTTCTCCGAGTAGTCACATTCATTTATCGTCAGTGTTTTCGGATTGTTGCCGGGTGCTGATATGATGCGTCCCGCGACGATAATGCTGTCACTGGCTGTTCCCTGCGCGGATACGGATGTCAGTGAGCAGAATGCAGCGATAAAGAGAATGGGTTTAAGTGATATGATTGGATTTTTAAGTGACATGATCGGTTTTTTATGTGACAGGGGATCTGTCAGAATCCGGGTCTGTATTTTTCGTGTGACAGATCGTCGAGTATGGAGAGATATGACGCATATCGGCTTTGGGCTATGCGCTGTTCTTCAAGAGCCTGACGCACTGCGCATCCCGGCTCATGGGTGTGGGTGCAGTTGCCGTATTTGCATTCCTTGGAGGCCGCGAAGATCTCCGGAAAAAAATGGGCGACCTCATATCGGTCATAGTCTATCGTGCCGAAGCCCTTGACTCCCGGAGTGTCGATGATATATCCTCCTTCAGGCAGCGGGAACATCTCGGAAAAAGTCGTCGTATGCATCCCGGTGAGATGTGTGGCCGAAATTTCTGCGGTCTTGAGATTGAGCGACGGGATGATGTCGTTGATGAGCGACGATTTTCCAACGCCCGAATTGCCCGAAAGCAATGTTATCTTTCCTTTCAGTGCGCTCCGGAGCTGTTCTATTCCGGTTCTCAGACGGGCTGAAGTGTGGATGACCTTGTACCCTATGGAGCGGTAGAGATATGTGACTCCTTCAAGAAGTTCCTGCGACTCATCGTCGTCGAGAAGATCTGTTTTGTTTATGACGAGGGTGGCCGGGATGCCGTAGGCTTCAGCCGTTGAAAGGAAGCGGTCTATGAAAGTGGTGGAGGTGACCGGATGCGTAAGCGTTACGATCAGAAGCACCTGGTCGAGATTGGCGGCTATGATGTGGGCCTCTTTCGACAGATTGCTCGCCCGTCTGATGATATAGTTCTTGCGTGGAAGGATGTCTGTTATATATGACGAGCCGTCAGCCGATTCCGACACCGTGACGCGGTCGCCGACCGCGACCGGGTTGGTCGTGCGTATGCCTTTGAGCCGGAATTTTCCTTTTATTTTGCAGATGATTTCGCGTCCGTCATCGGTTATGACCGTATATTGGCTGCCTGTGTTTCGTATAACGAGTCCGTCCATTTTTTCTGTTCAGGGAAATAAAACAAAGTCCTGACAAATAATGCCGGGACTTCAGAATGAGTTAGATGTATGGCTTCCGGTTATTTAACCAGTGCCACCAGAGTTTCCTTCTTGTCGTCTCCGCTTTCTTCGAAAGTGATTTTGTTTTCGCGTGCAAGCCAGCCAAGTGCGGTGCAAACTTCTTTTTCCTTGAGCTTCGTCATTTTCTTTATCTGCTTCATGTCAAGGACATCACCTTCGTTAAGTGCGTTCCACACGAGACCGGCCCATGCGCCAATTGTGTCTGTAGTCATTGTAAATCAAAAATTTTGTTAAACAATAAATAATTTTAGGTTATTTTGCATAATCTATGCTGCAAATATACGAATAATTCGTAAATCACAACTCATTTGGATAACAATTTACGCACCCAAAAGGTTTGAAATCCGAATTTTGACCCCATTTTGAGTGTATTCTGTCAGGTTACACCCTTATTTGATGCTTGTTTTAACAGGCATTATAGCCCGAGGGCTTTGATGCGGTCGGACGCGACTCCAAACTGCACCGCCTTGAGAGCGTCGGCGTGTGCGTCTTCAGGGCGATAGCGCATTTTGTTGAGGATCGCACGGTAAAAATACAACTCCCCGTCCGTCGGATCGAGTTCGATTCCTCTGGCAAGATCCTCCGAGGCTTCAGCCAGTTGTTCGGTCATGAGGTAACACATGGCCCGGGTGCAATAGTCGCCGGCCGTGGGAGTGGAGGCGATCACCTTGTTGAGATAGGGGATAGCTTCCTTGAACTTTCCGGTGAAGGCATTGAATGTGCCTAAAGCGAGACTTGTCAGTTCGTTGTCGGGGAAGCGGCTTTGAAGCTGATCCATGTCGGCTTTGGCTTTATCTATGCTGTCGCTGTTGAAACAGAGCATGGCGTGATAGAACAGCGGTTCTATCTGCGTGGTATCGAGGCTCATCGCCATAGCGTAGTCCTCTATCGCCTCAGGAATTCTGTGAAGGGAGGTAAGTATTTCCCCTCGGTTAAGCAGCACGGTGACCGAGTTGGGTGCAAGTCTGTGGGCTGTCGAGAGATTGTCGAGGGCGAGAGAATCAAGTCCGTTGTAATGCTGCACCATCCCGAGATTGGAATGTAGAATGGCGTTCATGGGGTTGAACGGCTCAAGCCGAAGAGCTTCTTTGAGCGCCAGTTCGGCATCAGCCCATTTGTTTTCCGCTATGGCTTTGTCGGCCTGCTCCATGAACCCCAGATAGGCTTCAGAAGGCTGCGGTGTTTTGGCTGTGTCCGCAGGCTCGGTGGCTGAGGCTGCGCAGGTCGTGAAAATAAGGAGAATAATGCTTGTCAGGATTTTTCGCATGGCTGCAAAGTTAACCACCTCAACTCATTGAACCAAAAAAGATAATGATTGTTATAAAAGCGTAACACAAATTAAGACGATGATTATGAAACGCAACGCTTTCTCTTCTGTGGCTCTCCTTATAGTGTTGGCTTTTATGGGCGCATGTAACAGTGACGCATGGGACGAGTTGCCTTCTCCCATAGCCAATTTCATATCACAATATTTCCCTTTTGGAGAACTGGAGAGTTATAGCGAAGGCGACGGATATGAGATCGCCAAAATAAAGAAAGGAGCCACTCTGACGTTTGATTCCGACTATGAATGGACTGATGTCAATGGCAATGGCGCTGTACTTCCACAGCAGTTTCTCTACGATAAACTTCCCGAGAACCTCTACCGCTATCTGGAGTCGGTTGAGTTGCAATATTCGGTCTATCGGGTGGTGCGTACTTCTGAACTAATAACCGTTGATCTGCTTGACACCCGGATCACTTACAATCAGAAGACTGGCGTCATTTCTTATCCTGAGGGAGAAGGGAAAACCTCATCGACGATTTCAGAAGAGGAAAATTGAGTCGCAGAATCGCCGCTTGCTCTATGTCGGCGCTGCATTCGCTCGACAATTCTTTTTTAGTCGCGTCATACCACACGAGATCATAGTGGCCCGAGAAAATCGTCGGTTTCAGCCGTCCTTTCACCATTCCCGTTTCCCACTCTCCGCTGTTGGTCTGCGCGCCCGACAGATAGATCAGATCATAGCCGTTTTCAGCGTTTTTCACCAGAGCCAGCGTATATGAGCCGCCGGGCCGCGCGTATCGCGGGTCATTCTCCCGGTCCAGATAGCGGTAAATGCCCTCCGGAAATGAACTCTTCTCCAGATGTCGCATGAGCTTTTCGCCGGTCCATGACGTCCGAAGCATCTCTCTGTCATCCCTCTCGTATTCGCTGACAAGAAGGCGTATGTCGCTTTCCCCGTCTGAGGCTATGCCCATTTTCGATGAATTTATATCGGGCATTCTCCTTTCGAAAAGCAGCCGGGGCATTTCCTCTCCGCCATAAACCCGCACTATGGCGGAATCGGTTGAAATCTCTACCCCGAGAGTGTTTTCAGCGTCCTCCATGCCGAATCCTTCCTTTAACCGCGAACTGTGGAGGCGTTCTGTGCCCTCGGGCGTCACGCGGCAGACCGTGAACTCTATGTGGCGGTCGTCAAGCAGTTCGTCGCTGCGTCCCTCCGACGGTTTTATCGTGGCGCTGTAAAAAGAGCTGTTGTCCGGAGAGATATTCCACATAATGCTGAAAGAGGTATTATGTCCCGGAACGGCTATGCGGCTTTCCAGTGCCATGCTTCGCAATGTGCCATCCGGAAACTCGACTGTGGATATGGTGTCTTTCAGATGTCTTATGCCGTCATGATAGGTTCTTGTCGTTTCTGAAGCCGCCGATAAATGCAGCAACAGGGAGAGAACCGCTGTCAGAACCGTAATTTTCATGTTTCTGCCGGTATTAGTGATCTGACCTCTTCCACGAATTCGTCACGCCCCATGTCGTATGGCAGCCAATGAATCTTATGTCCGCGGCGTTCCATTCCTCTGAACCAGGTCATCTGACGTTTGGCGAACTGATGGATTGCTGTCTCCAGACCGCTGAACATCTCGTCAAAGCTCAGGGCGCCCGTCACAAACATTGTGATGAATTTATATTCCAGGCCATAGTAGATAAGATCCTCCGGCGCTATGCCGCTGCTAATCAGATTGCGGATCTCATCGACCATTCCCTCGTCAAGCCGCTGTTTTAGCCTCTGAGTGATTCTTCTGCGTCTGCTGTCGCGGTCTATGTCGATTCCTATTATCGTGACGTTGCGTAGGGGATGGGGAGTGGTTTCTGTCGCCTTCTCGGGATGTTCACGGTAATATGTCGCTATCTCGATGGCGCGTATGGCCCGCTGACATGAATCCACGTCCGTCACATTATGGAGCGTTTTCATCTGCGAGAGTATCTCGGTCAGTTCCCCGAGCGATTTATCTTTGAGGCTCTCCCTCAGCGTCGGGTTCGATGGTACTTCAGGCAATGAAAGGCCGTTGACCACAGCCTCGACATAAAGACCCGTACCTCCGCAGAGAATCGGGCGCCTTCCGCGCGCTATGATTTCCTCGCGCGCCCTCTTTTCGTCGCGCAGGAATTCATAAAGATTATATCTGTAGCCGGCAGGACAGATGTCGATCAGATGGCAGGGAATTTCGCCGTACTCTTCCATGTCCTTTCCCGTCCCGAGATCCATGCCCCTGTAGATCTGACGGGAGTCCGCGCTGATTATTTCTCCGCCAATAGCGCGGGCGACATCAACGGCCCGACGCGTCTTTCCGCTGGCTGTCGGTCCGGTGATCACTATGAGAGGAGTTTCACTGGTCATCGGTTTTCGTTGTTTGGCTCGGGATTGATTTCGTCAATGATATTCCCTACGCCGTTGATATATTTTCTCCAGAAACGTCGCAATTTGTAGAACGGCGTGTCCTCGTTGTTGTCGGCCACATACAGCCATGTAAGATCATTGAAGTCAATGTCCCATGTCTTGATGTCTTCCACATGGAAGGTAGGCTTGTAATGCTTTATTTTGTAACGCCGCTTCCCGGTGCGGTCGTAGGTCTTCCAGGCCATGGCCATATTGTAGAGCCTCATGATTTCGGCCGACATCAGCGGTGCGACGTCATGCTCGTTGATCATTTTAGCGAGATCCCGGAATGTCACCCATACGCAGTCGGGGTTGGCCGCGGAAAATTTTTCTTTCTGCGCAGGGCTCAGGAATGTCAGATAGTGGAATATGTTGCAGTCCGCGTTTCCTGATATGTTGGAATAGAAAAACCGAATGTCGGCGCCCGTTATATCCGTCTGGTTGCGGAACATCGTCATGGCGCTCTCGGTCCGGACTTTCTCTTGCCACGGAATGTAATTCGATTCCGGGGTATCGAAATAATGAGCCCCGGGTTCTGCGACTTCCGCCCCTATCTGTGGCTCGCGGAGGCATATCAGGTTGTCGCAGATGATGATGAAACGTACCTGTGTGGAACGCCCGTGTCGTTTGGCACTCCCTTCGATGTTCTGGCAATAATAGGCCCAGATCCCGATATAGCGCAGTCCGATATAGATGATGGATACGAGCCACAGGACAACCTGCATCCAGAAGAATACCAGTCGGTCCGGCACCGTCAGTGAATCGTTGACGTATGTCAGGAGGTAATAGGGCCATGCCACAGCGCAGACACCTATCGCTATCCACATCGCCACAAATATCTGATACTGGCCTTCGCGCGTGAAGATCATCCCGAGAAAACCTCTTTCGGCAGCCGTGCCGGAACGCATCTTGCAGTCGCGACAGAATGAAAGAGTCCTCTGGTGGGTGTGGGCCCACAGGCAGCATGCGAACGCTATGGGCGAAACAATCAGTGAACAGAGAAAGGGTATCTCATGGTTGATTGTATCCGGATCGAATACTATATGGGAAAACCATCTGGAATACAGAAGGTTGATCACCAGCATGACGTTGCCGCTCCAGAACAGGGTCCGCGACACCACAAAAGGATAGACATAGCAGACCGGAAGCCTCTGCTCGCGGTTCCATTTTATGAGCAGGAAGATTATGAATTGCAATCCGTAGGCGACGAATGGCATGTAGAGAGGCTTTATCCACAGGGACATCACGATCATCAGAGTCAGAATGCCTAATCCGAGGACCCAGTTCAGCCACAGAAGAAATATGCCTTTTCCGTTGTCAAGTTGTCGCTGCATCGAAAGTACGAGTGATTTCGTTTCTAAGAGTCTGTCTCATTGGGGGCCGATATCACATGTTCCGGCGCAGATAGTCTATGAGGCGTGCTATGACCACTGTACGGGCATTGCATCCGTTGATCGAATGGTCCATGTTGGGGAACAGAAGCATGTCTATCCAGCGGCCCTTGGATTCGGTGACGGAAGCATACTGGACGGCATTGAAGAAATGAACGTTGTCATCTGCGGTTCCGTGCATTATCAACAGCGGGCAGCGGCGAGTGTCGATATACGACATTGTGGATGATTCTTTGTAACCCTCTTCGTTTTCTTGAGGTGTCAGCATGTAACGCTCGGCATACACCGTGTCGTAGTAGCGCCAGTCGGTGACAGGGGCCACGGCTACGGCTGCGGCGTAGGGAGCGTCGGGATGTGAGGATGCCATTATGGTCTCGTAACCTCCGAAGCTCCAGCCGAAAATGGCAATGCGGTCAGGATCGGCGTAAGGAAGAGTCGCGGCATAGCGTGCGGCGGCTATCTGGTCGATCGTCTCGTAATGGCCCAGACGCTTATAGACTGCGTCCATGAAAGCGCGTCCGCGTCCGCCGGTGCCGCGTCCATCGACGCAGACAACGACAAAACCAGCTTTTGCGAAATAATTCTCATAGCCGATGTGCCATCTGTCAAGAACTTCCTGTGAGCCCGGGCCCTGATACTGATACATTATGACCGGATAACGTTTCGACGAGTCAAAACCGACAGGCTTCAGAATGTAGCCGTTGAGTTTGAGTCCGTCAGGAGTGTTGAAAGTGAAAAACTCCGGTTTCGAGGCGTCCTGCCAGCTTTTTTCGTATGCGTCATTGTCCACGAGAGTGCGGACGGTCTTGTTTCCGGCAGTTGCCATCAGGGTGTAGCGCGGCGCTTTGGTCGCTGTGCTGTAATTAAGGGTGTAGTAGGCCATATCCGGGCTGAAGGAAGCGGATGCTGTCCCGTTGCGGGGGGTAAGGTCGGTGACTTTTCCTTTTTTGTCAACTGAGCTAATCATGCGGTTGATTGCACCCGAGGCGGTGGAGCAATAGAAATGTGATCCGAGAGCGTTGCAGCCGTAATAGTCAGTCACATCGAAATCGCCTGAACTGATCTGGCGCAGCTGCGCTCCGGAATATGAATACTCATACAGATGCGTGAAGCCGCTACGGCATGAGAAAATCACGAAAGAATTAGGCAGATAATGGATGTTCTCATACGTGGCGGGATCGAGCCATGCCTTCCATTCTTCCACCAGAATAGACTTGCTTGTGGTGGTTCGCGGATTAACGCAGAAAAGTTCCATGCGTGTCTGGGCGCGATTGAGGGTGGCCACCATAAGCCGCTCGGGAGAATGGCCGAATTCTATGCGGGGGATATACTCCGTCTGGGAACCCGGAAGCTTGATATCCTTTATCTTGCGGGTTTCCACGTCATAGGAATGAACGGAGACTGTCGAATTTTTCTGTCCGGCAACAGGATATTTGTAAGTGAATTCACCCGGATAGAGCGCATATTCTTTCATCGGTCTGCAGGATCCTTCATAAAGAGGGAAAGAGAACGAGGGGACCTCTTCTTCGTCGTATCTGATGAAGCAGAGCGTCAGGTTGTCAGGCGACCAGCACATCGAGGACGAAGTAGTGAATTCCTCCTCGTAGGTCCAGTCGGGAATTCCGTTGATAATCTTGTTTCTCTTGCCGTCAGTGGTTACTGTTACTTCCGACCAATAATCAAGCTTCTTTATATAGATATTGTTATCGGCGGCGAACGCTACCATTCGTCCGTCAGGCGAGAATATCGGCGCCTGCTGGCGCGGATGTTCTTCCGAAAGTGGTTTCAGCAGACGCGAACGAAGTTCATAGACGTAATATTTTGCAGAATAGCTGCGTCGATATATCATCTCCCGGTCGATATAGACAAGAAGTTTGGACCCTTCGGGACTCATGGTAAATCCATCTATCCGGTTAAGCGTATTTTCGCGTGTCTTGTTGAGATCCATCACGGTCTCTATCTCTTTTCCGCTGCGTATATCATATTTTACAATCCGTTTTCCATCGGATGAAATCGCGAGATAACCGGAATTATCGGGTGCATAACGGAAACTTCCTTGCGAGGCCGGAATCTGCGCTCCGTTTATATAACGTTCTATTTCCGGAAAATCGTTTGTAGAATTAGCCTGGGAATATGCGGCCAGTGCGGATGTCACCGTTATGGCAGCGGTAATCAGTCGGGTCAGTTTCATTATTTGAGTCGTGGCTTTTATGTTAAATGGGAAATAAGGTTATTTTGTTCGTTTACCAGAGAGTGAGCTGGCGGTCATCATCGTGGCTTTCCGGTTTCTTTGCCGGTTCCTTGTAGCCGAAATTTTCCTCTACTTCAGGATCTTTTTTCAGTGGAACCGGATCGGGAGCCACAAACCAGTCAGTGTTGTCCATCAGTTCATCAATGGCGGAAATTCTGACTGTTGTTGCGGGCGCCTCGGATGTGCTTGGCGTGATGGCCGGTTTGTTTTTGCGGCTTTTTCTTTTTCGCTTGTCCTTGACAGGAGCGGGAGTATTCGGATCGGAAGCCGCGGAGGAAAGTTTTACCGGCGGAATCTCCATGAGATCGTCGATTTTTTTGCGGAGCTCAGTCTCGGCCGACGCGTGGGCTGATATGTTGGCTTCGATCGTGGAATTCAGAGTGTCTATCTCGGTTTTGTATTGCTCGGTTTTTATTGCGTTTTCCGAGAGTTGTTTCTGCAGCCTTTCAATTGTCGCGTTAAGTTCCCTGATCTCTTGGTTGAGGGCCGAGGTTTCGGCAGAGTGGCGTTCGTTGTCATCGGTGCTGTTCGCCGAATTGCGGGCTTCCTCGAGTTCGCCATTCAGCCGTTCGACGTCTGCTTTGGTTTTTTCAAGAGTTTCGTTGGCGATTTTCAGCTCTTTTTCCAAAGCCGCTTTCTCTTCTGCAATGCGGGGATCGGGCGTCGGATAGACCGGAGCCGATGATCCTCCGTTGCCGAGCGCTCTCAGGCGTGACGCCATGCTGCGGTTCTCCAACTGGAATTGCTCGCGTTCGGCCTCGAGAGCCATTACCTGCGATTCAAGATCGCTGATGCGGTCGTTAAGTGCTCGTTTCTGGCGTGTGGCCGAAAGCCGGGCTTTCTGAAACTCTTCATGCTGCTGTCTCACCGAGTTGTATTCCGACTGAAGTTTATGCAGCTCGCTGCTGAGTCGTTTCTGCTTTTCAGCCCATCGGTTTTCTCCGCTGCGGCAGGCTTTGTCCGCGAGTTTGCGGAGATGTTTGCGAAGATCCTCCGAGATGTTTCTGACGATGAGTGAACGTTGAGCTTCGATATCCAGACACTGTCTCACCAGTTCCGGCTGATGGGAGTTGAAATAATTCAGTACCGCGTCGAAAATATTTCCTGAGACATTCGCTAATTCTTCATCTGTAACCGGCACGTCCGACTTGGGTTCATCCGACAGATTTATGATGGCGTCGCCGGTTGATGCCGGTTCTTCGACAGTCGGATCGGGATCATCGACGAGATCGTTATTGCTAAGACCGTCGTTTTCGAGTTCTTTATCGTCATTGTCATATTCTCCCGGAAATCCCAATGCGCGTTTGAAAGATGAAATGAATGACATAAGCGGTTTATTTATCTGGTGTAACAATGGCGCTTTCGGCGGTGTAGAACGAGGGTTTGGCAACGACTCCATGTCCTTTCTTTCCATCTATGCCGATCTGCAGGGGAGTGTCGAATTCCACGATTCTTATGTTCTCGCTTTCATATACAGCCGGAAGCGAGTTGAGGAAATCCACGTCATAAAAACCTTGGTGGGCCGCAGGATCGATGGTGAAATAGCCAACTCCGAAAGAGGTCAGATTCTGGAAAAAATGGGTCCCCTGACTCGGCTCTATCCTGTAGTTGCCTACGGATGATTCCACAATCAGTCTGGCGTTGGCTATGTGAGGCCACTTGACAGGAATCCCGAGGGCCGGGTCGCTCGAGCCCCAGCGTCCCGGACCGATGAGGATATAATGGACGCCGCGTTCGGTCAGATTGCGGTTTATTTTCTCTATCTCGCGTGCTGTAAGCGAGTTGTTTGCCGAGGAGAATGATTCCGGACGGACATAGACGATGGTGTTGACATGCTCCACGGAGCCATGTCCGAGGGCCGTGTCTGACCTGAGTATCAGGGCAGAGTCATTAAGGGCCAGAAGATGCTCGTCAACAAGATCCTTCTTCTCCACAATCGGCCGTATCTGAAGCCAGTAGAGATGTCCTTTGGAGGAAGTCTTGCCTCGTTCGATCATTCCCGCGAATTCGATTTCAACGGGTCGGCCCATTTCGCGCTGACCAGTGGATAGCATGAAGTCGATGGCCATCGGCAGCGGATATGCGTCATGTTTCAGGATATTGTTGAATGTCACTACGCGTCGTCCTTCTCCAAAATCGGAATCCCGCAGTATGTTGTCATGGTAATTGTAGGTCGATACCATATATCGCAGTGCGCCGGAAGGAGCCACATCCTGAACGGATTTTTTCACTATGTTGAAACCGTCGTCAACCTTGAATGACTCTATGTCGGACATGTCGAGTGCATACATCCGCGTCTGCGTGTCACGCAGTGCCAGGCTGAGTTCCGAGGTTTGAAGAGCGTTGGCGGGATGGCGCGGCGAGAAACGGAGACTCAGGCCTCCGTCAACTATGTATTTGCCCAGTCCCACGGCCACTTCTGCCACTCCGTCTTCGGCCGTCTCGTTGCCGAGAGGATAGTAGTTCAGCGAACGTCCAACACCGGAGAATGACGGAAAATAAAGGTCGTTGACCCGATCTCCGACAACTTCCTGAAGAATCACGGCCATCTTCTCCTGATCGATAAGATTCGATGTAGCAGTCATGTAGGCTTTGCTGTCAGCGTAGAAAACCGATGCATAGACACCTTTGATGGCATCAGTGAGCATTTTGAGCATCAGATCGCGGTTCTCGGTGTGGGGAATCATATAAGTCGAGTAGATGCCGGCAAATGGCTGGTAGTGTGAATCTTCCAGAAGACTTGACGAACGTATGGCGATCGGCTTGTCTATTACGTCAAACAGTGCTGACAGATCCTCGCGTATCCGTTCGGGAAGTCTTGCTGCAAGAAAATGAGAGAGGATGGTGGCATTGTCGGCGTCGCTCAAGGCAATGGGATAGAGGTTGTTGTCAGCCATGAACTCGTCGAAAATGTCGGTGCAGAGCACAACCGTGCGAGGAATCGTGATCGAAATTCCGTAGAAATTGTCGCAGATGGGATTCTGCTTTATGATATGGTCGATGAATGCGAGACCGCGTCCTTTCCCTCCGAGCGATCCCTGCCCTATGCGCGCGAAATTGGAGTAATGGTCGAAACGGTCCTTGCGGAACACGGCCACAACACCGCGGTTCTTCATTTTACGATATTTCACTATGAGGTCGAAGAACAGCTGGCGCACTGCGGGCACTTCTTCAATAGAGTAGAAACGGTGTCCCTTTATGACGTCGGCTATAGGGAAAAGCGCGCGCGAATAGAGCCATCGTGAGATGTCGTTTGACGAAGCATGGTGTAGCAGCGCTGAAGCGGGTATGTCGAAGATGTGATACTGGAGGTCCTTGAGCGATCGGATTCTTATCTCTTTACCTGTCTCGGGATCAGTCATGACAAAATCACCGAAAGAGAACTGCTGTGTGATGGCGGCACTGAGGTCAACAGGAAATTTCTTGGAATTCTTGTCAATGAAGACACAGTCTATCTCTTTGGCCTTGGTCTCGTTTTCGCTTTCGGAGGATTCGAGAATTATAGGAAGGTAGGGATTTTCTTTTCGCAGTTCCTCGGCCAGCTTGAATCCGGCGTGTTTGTCTTTCTCTCCGTTTCGGTTGAAGGATACGTCGCTGATGACGCCGAGCAGATTCTGGCCGTAGCGCGAATAAATCTCCATCGCTTCTTCGTAGTTACGGGCGAGCATCACTTTCGGACGTCCGCGCATGCGGAGCATCTGTTCATGCTCGTTCAGAGCTTCGGTGGATGATTCGTAGCTCTGTTTGAGAAGATTTTTGTATATGTGGGGGAGGACGGACGAATAGAATCGGACTGAATCTTCAACCACGAGAATCATCTGGACCCCTACTTCGTTTATGTCCTTGTCGGCGTTGCGGCGGTCCTCCAGAAGCTTGATGATTGCCAGAAGAAGGTCAACGTTGCCAAGCCAGCTGAACACATAGTCAACCCCTGTGAAATCTTCGTTGGCAAGTCGCCGGGAGACTTCCTTGGAGAAGGGGGTGAGGACAACTACCGGCATCGTGGGCCGCAGTTCTTTCAATTTGCGCGCTCCGGCAAAAGTCTCGCTTATGTCGGACCCGGGCATCATTATCGTCAGCCCGAAATGCTTTTCCTCCATGGCTTCCATAGCCTGTTCAGTGGTGGAGACTTTTGTGACGCGCGGAGGCGAACTCAGGTTGAGGGCCACATATTCGAAATAGAGCTGTTCTTCTATGCGGCCGTCTTCTTCCATCATGAAGGCATCGTATGGCGACGCCACCAGCAACACATTGAAGATGCGTTTTTGCATCAGGTCCTGAAATGCTGTGTCTTTTAGATAGAGCTGACTTAAAGCGTCTTCGTTCATGATTGGCTTTTTTACGGGGGTGCTTGAAATGAGAGCCGGATTTTATCCGTTTGAAAAGCAAATTTAATGAAAAATGGTCAGATTCAGAGCGTTTGTTCTCGAAAAGTTTTCGCATAATAAAACAGGCTAATCACAACTGATTAGCCTGCAAATGGTTATGTCGTCAAAAACTAACGTTCGGCAAGAAATCTTTCAACGTCGAGAGCTGCCCGGCATCCGCTTCCGGCTGCGGTTATGGCCTGGCGGTAATATGGATCGGCCACATCTCCCGCCGCGAATATACCGGGAATATTTGTCGAAGTGTGTGGATGGTCGGTCACCACATATCCTTCTTTGTCCAGTTCGATGGCCGAGGAGAACAGCGAGGTGTTGGGCGTATGGCCTATAGCGAGGAAAAATCCGTCGATCGGCAGGTCGAAACGGTTCTCTTCCGGGGTTCCGACAAATTCCACGAGATGGGCGCCTTCAAGGAATTCCTCTCCGTAAAGACCTACGGTGTTGGTGTTGAAAAGTACCTTGATGTTAGGTTTGTCGAAGACGCGCTGTTGCATGACTTTTGACGCGCGCAGATAGTTTTTGCGAACAATCAGATATACTTCCGACGCGAGGTTGGAGAGGTAGAGCGCTTCTTCGCATGCAGTGTCGCCGCCGCCTACAACGGCAACCTTTTTTCCACGGTAGAAGAATCCGTCGCAGGTAGCACAGGCGGATACTCCGAGACCCATGAATTTCTTTTCATCCTCGAGCCCGAGAAAACGGGCCGATGCTCCGGTGGCGAGGATTATGGTCTCGGCATTGACTACGAGGCCGTCCTCGGTAGTGGCCTTGAAGGGGCGCGACGAGAAATCTATAGAGGATACTGTGCCCTGGCGCATATCGGCGCCGAAACGCAGGGCCTGACGCCGCATGTCGTCCATGAGGCCGGAGCCTGTGGTCCCTTCGGGATAACCGGGGAAATTCTCGATGTCAGTGGTTATTGTAAGCTGTCCTCCCGGCTGCATTCCCTCGATGAGAACAGGAGCGAGATTGGCGCGGCCCGTGTAGAGCGCAGCAGTGTAGCCTGCCGGTCCCGAGCCTATTATGAGACATTTGGTGTAGAGTTGGTTGTCTGTGGTTGTCATATCTTGAATTTTTTTTGATCGTTAACGCAGATCCACAATCTGTACTCCCGGATAGTTGGGAGCGTGGAACTGGAAGGCCTTGATGTTGTATTTCCGTCCGGTGGTAACTGAAGTGAGCAGAATGGTTATCTGCTGTTTGTCATGATTTGTAAGCTGGATCTGGGTCGGCATCATCGTGCTCTCGTTAAGGGTGACGACGGCCTGTTTTATTTCCGATTTGTCGTTCTTGGCTTTGAGCTCTATTTTTTTGAAGCCTTTCGGAGCCTGGAGCGACGTGGCGTCGAACTCGTTGCGGAAGCGGTTGATGACGACAAACGGATTGATCTGGCTGAGTTCGGCGTCGGTGGGCTCTGTCACATTGACTTCGTTAAGCTCCTTGTTGTATGACCATTGCGTCTTGCCGTCATACCAAGTCAGAATCTGGGGAGAGGTCATGGTGAATTTGTCGCCGGCAAAAGAAACTCGGCCGGTATATTTGCCTTGTGGCGTGGTGATGGTATATGCGGCTGAAAGTGAAGGCGCTTCAGTGAATTTGGCTGCTGCCTGATCGAGTATTTCCGAAGCATTGTCGGAGGCGTAGGCCCAGATGGAGACGAAGGCCGCGCATATTGTCAGAAAAATCCGGTTCATGGTGTATAAACAAATTTATTGGTTGAAAGTTGAAAGAGAATTATCGGGGAGTTTCAGGATTCGAGGTAACGTTCGAAAGAGTACATGTCCATCAGCACGGCTCTCGGTTTGGCGCCTTGTGCCGGGCCGATTACTCCAGCCGCTTCGAGCTGGTCAATGATTTTCCCGGCGCGTGGATAGCCTATGTTGAATTTGCGCTGGAGCGAGGACGCCGAAGCAACTCCGGAGCTGATGACCTCGCGTCCGGCATCGGCGAACATGGAGTCGCGGTCGGCAACCGCGTTGCCTGATGCGCTGCCGTCGGAGGCTGTTGTCAGTTCAGGCAGTTCGTAAGCCATCGGATAGGCCTGCTGATCGGATATGAACCGGCAGATATCCTCAACCTCGGGAGTGTCTATGAACGCGCACTGCACGCGGTCAATGATTCCGTCGCGCGAAATGAGCATGTCGCCCCGGCCAATGAGCTGCTCCGCTCCGGGACGGTCAAGAATCGTCTGGGAATCGTTGCGCTGGGTGACACGGAAAGCGATGCGGCCGGGGAAGTTGGCTTTGATTACGCCGGTGATCACGTTGACCGACGGGCGCTGCGTGGCGAGAATCATGTGTATGCCTACCGCGCGGGCTTTGGCTGCTATGCGTGAGATCGGCGTTTCGACTTCCTTCCCGACAGTGAGAATGAGGTCGGCGAACTCATCGATGATCACCACTATATAGGGGAGGAATCGGTGGCCTTTCTCGGGGTTGAGCTTTCGGGCGACGAATTTCTCGTTATACTCCTTTATGCCTCGCATTCCCGCTTCCGACAGAAGCAGATAGCGGTCGTCCATCTCTTTGCAGAGGGAGTTGAGGGTGGCGACGACGTTTTCAGGCTGCGTTATTATGGCACTCTCTTCTTCGGGTAGCTTCGCGAGGAAATGACGTTCGATGCATTTGTAGAGGCTGAACTCAACCATTTTCGGGTCAACGAGAACGAATTTGAGCTCCGCGGGATGTTTCCGGTAGAGCAGGGAGGCGATAATGGTGTTGAGTCCCACGGATTTACCCATACCAGTGGCTCCTGCCACAAGCAGATGGGGCATTTTCGCGAGATCGGCCACATATACCTCGTTGGAGATGGTTGTGCCGAGTGCCATCGGGAGCTGCGCCTTGGAATTGCGGTAGGCCGCCGAAGAGAGGATGGATCGGATGCTGACCACGCGAGGATTCTTGTTAGGAACTTCCATGCCGATTGTCCCTTTTCCCGGAATCGGGGCTATGATGCGGATTCCCATCGCTGCGAGATTGAGCGCCACATCGTCGCCGAGACGTTTGATCTTCGCTATGCGGACTCCCGGCGCGGGAACAATCTCATAAAGTGTTATGGTCGGGCCTATCGTGGCGCGGATACTCGCGATCTCCACTCCGTAGGAGCGCAGGATGTTGGTAATCCTTTCCTTGTTGGCCTCCTGCTCCTCCTCGTCAACCGGTATCTCTGTCTCCTGAATGTCATTCAGCAGGTCGAGTCCGGGGAAACGGTAGTGAGACAGGTCAGCTCTCGGATCATAGTTGGCCGAGTCGTTACGGGTTGTGTCGGCGCTTGGCTGTAAAACAGGAATGTCGGCCTCGGAGACAGGAGGCAATTGCGTTGTCTCAACCGTCATCGGTATGTCTATAGCGGGAAGATCGTAATCTTCTATGTTGTCGTTTTCCTGTGTGGTCACGACATCGGATATATCGGAAAAATCGTTCTCTGCAGGAGCTGAAATGTCGGTGAGGGCCGTGACACCGGTCTCGGCGGTGTCGAGCGAGAGGCTGACGGTTGCAGGCGACTCTGTGTCAAGTGTCAGTTCCGGCTGTGAATCGGCTGCCAACGAGTGGGCTGATTCTTCTGTTTCATCATTTTCAGGGCTGAGTGCTTCTTTTTCTTCCGCTTTCGGCAGTGAAATATCTCCGATTCCTACGAAGGGCAACTCGATATCTCGCTCCGCTTCCTCAGAAGGAAGTGCGTCAGCCGGACTTTCGGTTTCTCTTGTCACCAGAGGAGTTTCGGAGAGGGTATTTCCCGAAGGTACAGTTGTGATGCGGTAATTTGGAGCTACGTTAATCTCGGCGCGTTTTGGCTGTTCCTGCTCTGTTTTGGGAGCGTTGAGCGGGGAGTAGATCTCATCTGCGGGAGCCGGCTTATCGAAAGCGGCTTCAGCTTCGCGCCTTTCCTGCTCTTCTTTTTCAGCTTTTACACGCGCGCGCTCGGCTTCCATTTCTGCCTGCTGGCGCACTTCGGCCCTGTGGGCTGCGGCTATGGCTTCGTCATGACGTCGTGCCATGCGCTCCCTGATTGTGGATAGATGGCGGCCGATCATGGAGAAGATGTAGGCAAGCGGCTTGATGAAAATGAGAATGAGAGCTGTCAACATAGCTATGCCGACGGCAACAGCGCTCCAGAGTGAAGCATTGTCTATCAGCAGCGCGTTGATATAGTAACCGTGTTCGCCTCCCCAGAATTCGGGTGACTCGGAACGGAATGTGACCAGTCCCGCTATTAGCGAGACGGCGACAGCCGAAACAAGCGACTTGAATGTCAGGGGCCAGAAACGGAAATTACATAGTTTCACAAGGGTCAGACCAAGCGCGCCTATGTAAAATATAATTATGAAGCCCCCTAATCCAAGCCAACGGTAGATGAGGAAATGGGAAAGAAAAGCTCCTACCCATCCTGTGGTGTTCTCAACGGAGGCAGAGCGTTGCTTCAGCAACTCGGCCGACGAGTTGACGAGCACGCTCTGGTCGGCTGAAGCGTTTGCAATGTAGGAGATCGACGCTACAAGCAAGTAGGCGGCGAAGAGAATAAGAACGACTCCGGCAAAGATGGCAAGACGACCGTCGGCAAAAAATTTTTTGAATGACGAGAAGTCTATGGAAATATCGCGGATGGCATCTGCTGCCGACGGTTTATGATCGGCGCTAACGGTGGCTTCTGCCGCTTTCGGCGAGATGTCGGGCTCCGGTTGCCTTTCAGGTCGCGGTTTGATGCGGGGTGCGGCAGGACGTCGAGCGGCCTTGCGCTCGGGGCGCGGCGCGGGCTCGGGCATGAAATCGTCGTCGGGGGTGACAGGCGTCCTCGGCGATTCTATTTCTTCAAGCTCGGGCGGTTCTGTGTCGTCGGGCTGCACGGGCTTGCGTCTCGGCCTGTTTCGCAGGCTGCCCGGATTATATGAGTCAGTGGAGAGTTCAAAAGAATCCATTGCTTCTGTCAATTCATTAGAGAGTGTTTTTTAAAGAGCGGAAAGATCGGATATGGCTTTGACCGGTTCCGGAGCCTTGAAAACAAAATTGCCGGCGACAACGATGTCAGCTCCGGCATCGACCACAGCACGGCCGGTCTCGAGATTTATGCCGCCATCGACCTCGATTTCGACATTTACGCCATGAGCGGCGATCATTTCACGCAGTTGCTTTATTTTTTTCAATGTGCCGGGGATGAATTTCTGTGCGGCGAATCCGGGGTTTACCGACATTATCAGCACCATGTCAAGGTCGTCGATAATGTCTTCGAGCATAGCTACGGGAGTAGAGGGATTCAGAGCCACAGCAGGTTTCATGCCGCCCTGACGTATCTGGTTGACAAGTCTGTTGAGGTGTGTGCAGGCTTCATAGTGGACACACATTATTTCGGCGCCGCAGTCGCGCACCTGGCTGACATAGCGTTCAGGCTGGACGATCATCAGATGCACATCGAGCGGTTTGCGGGCTTTGCGGTTTATAGCCTGCATTACGGGGAATCCGAATGATATGTTGGGCACGAACACTCCGTCCATAACATCGATGTGAAGCATTGCAGCTTCCGAGCTGTCAAGCATTTCAATGTCGCGGTCGAGATTGCCGAAATCGGCAGAGAGGAGTGATGGTGAAACTTTTGTCATGATTTTGTTCAATTATCGGTTTAACGATTGCTTTGCTCCGTTTTTTGCTGCACGTAAGTTATTCGTGCTTTGTTTTCAATGCGTTCCAGGCGATATAGGCCACGCAGATGATGCCCAGGGCAAGCCCGGCGTATGTCAGATAGTGATTATATTTTTCCACGGCTGCGGAGAGGGCGTCGCGTGAAACGACTGTTCCGAGCCAATAGCCCATTGCCGCAAGCACGGAATTCCATACGGCCGCGCCGAGAGTGGTGAAAAGCATGAATTTGTAAATGTTCATCCTCGCTATTCCTGCAGGAATGGAGATAAGCTGGCGCACGGCCGGAATCAGGCGCCCTATGAAAGTCGCCGCGGGTCCGTGGTCATCGAAATATTTTTCGGCTTTTTCCACTTTCTGCCTGTTTATCAGACATGCGTGACCGAAACGCGAGTCGGCGAATTTATAAACGAGCGGACGTCCGATCCACATCGAAAGATAGTAGTTGATCAAAGCACCGCCAAGCGCGCCCGCAGTCGCAAGCAGAAGTATGACAATAATATTGACTTCATGTGAAGTGCATGCGAGATAAGCCGCGGGAGGAACGATCACTTCCGAAGGAAATGGGATGAAAGAACTTTCCACCACCATGAGCAGGAAAACGAGCGTATAGACCATCAGAGGGGTGGCGTTGAGGACACTGTCAATCATCTGGACAGGGTCAATGATAGCTAAAAGAGTAATATCCAATAACATAGGAATGTCTGCATGTTTCAGAAAGCAAAGTTACAGATAATTGCTCAAAATTCATAATTACAAACTAACAATTTACAATCATAAATTTGTCAAATTTTGCGCTGACCGTGTGTGAGATAAATTTTGCGTTTTTTTCAAATTTTAGTATCTTTGCAGAAAAATTTCACAGAATATAATTTTATGATTAACGCTCAAGACATCAAGAACGGCACATGCATCCGCATGGACGGCCGTCTTTACTTCTGCGTGGAATTTCTCCACGTAAAACCAGGCAAAGGCAACACATTCATGCGCACCAAGCTCAAAGACGTCGTTGACGGACGCGTTCTCGAACGCCGCTTCAACATCGGCGAGAAGCTTGAGGACGTAAGAGTTGAGCGTCGTCCCTTCCAGTATCTCTATGCTGACGGCGGCGATGATATTTTCATGAATAACGAAACTTTCGAGCAGATTCCCATCAGCAAGGAGCTCGTGACCGGTGCTGCCTTCATGAAAGAGGGCGACACCGTGGAAGTTGTCAGCGACGCTTCAACAGAGACTGTTCTTTATGCCGAGATGCCTGTCAAGACAGTTCTCAAAATAACTTATACCGAACCGGGTCTGAAAGGCGACACCGCTACCAACACCCTCAAGCCTGCAACCGTCGAGACCGGCGCCGAGGTGAGAGTGCCTCTTTTCATCAACGAAGGCGAACTCATCGAAGTCGATACCCGCGACGGTTCTTATATCGGTCGTGTCAAGGCTTGACAGAATATACTTTTAAAGCAAGGACCTAATCTAAATTAATAATAGTTTGACCGCAATCGAATTCCCCTACGGAATCGGTTGCGGTCATTCTTTCCAGCCAACAGGTATATAAAAAATCGCCCGTCCGGTGTCAAGACAGGACGGGCGATTCATGTGATATATTTTTTCAGATGGTCACATCAACGGCGGCGGGGAAAATGCGTTCGGGATCGAAGAAGATTCCGCAGCTTTCCACGAGCCAGCGGGTGTCAGGCGTAACGGTTCCGTTGAATTTTTCAACGCCGTTGACTTTGACAACCACAGGTTTGGAGAGGTCAACGAGTTTGCCGTTAAGATAGATGCGGACTTTTCCTTTGGTGGCCTGAGTAAAAGATTTTTCCACACCTATCTGCATTTCCCAGTAGGTGTCTTTGACCGATTCGGTCGGAGTGACTTTCACGGTGTTCACATTGAGATCGATCGTGTTTCCGTTGATTGTCATTTCATAGCAGTCGCGGACAAGATTGTCGTTGCGTTCCGATGAAGGTTCGAGCACGAGAAGGTTGTAGAAGCCTTCGCGATAACGGTAACCTTCGCCGAGCTGTCCGCCCATGCCGAAGTTTTCCCAATAGAAGTATTTAGGCAGGGGATTGCGGGTCTGCTTGACAAGGTCGGGGACAGGATTATAGTCATTCATGTACTTCCATTCGAAATGTCCCACGCCCGAGAGCATTTTGAATGAGTGCTTGTAATGGCCGGGATGGGCTTTTTCCAGACGGTCCAATTCTTCTTTCGCTTTGTTCGTCAGCAGGTAACGGCCATACATCGTATCCTCTGAACCGTTTACACTGCGGTAGAATACGTTCGCAAGATTCTCGGCGGGTGCGTTGAAAAGCTGGTCGCCTCCGGAAATCGGCGAAACGCCTGCGAGATAGTCGGCATAGAACGACGCGAGACGCTGTGAACCGTATGCGCCCTCGGAAATGCCTGTGAAATATATCTTGTTGGGATCGGTCTGTCCGCCCACAAGGGCCTGACGGATGGCGCGCTCCCAGTATTTCTGACGAGTCGGCGGGAACCAGCGGCAATTCGTTCCTCCCTTGGGGCTTTTCGGAACGATGAAGGAAGATGGAATGGGATTGTTGCCGGTGACCGTACCGTCAATGAGGTAGAGGATGTTGGTCCATTCCATATATGCGTCATCGCCCGAGCCGTGGAGGAATATGAACATCGGATAACCTGTAGCGGGTTTAGTGCCTTTTAGGGCATAGGTCGAGTTCATTGACTCGGAACCGACCTTCCATGAAAAAATGAACGGGAGCTTTGTCGGCCCAGGATACCGTGATGGTTGCGGGAGCGGGGAGTTTCTCGGTCTCGGCGGTGCTGACGGCCTGTTTCCATAGTCCCCACACATATTCTGAGGCTGCCGTTATGTTTTCCGTTGTCAGTTTGCCGGAAACCTCATATTTCGGAGAAGTCTCTTTTATCCGGCCTTCGAAGTAGGCATTAACTTCGTTAGGTTTAAGTCCGAATTTTCCATCTTCTTCGGGAACATCGGGTTTGTCAGGAGTCACAGGGGTGTCAGGTTTTTTCGGCTCTTCAGGGCCGTCGGATGAACAGGCTACCGCCGAAGTAGCCAGACATGCAATGCATAATAATAATGATGAAAAAACAGAATATTTCTTCATTGTAAAAGATTTTGGGGTAAAAGATTAATCTGTAATGTTATAATGTATAATGCGACAAAGATAGCATCTTTTGGCAAAATATACAAATTTGTCCGCAAAATGAATAAATATTCTTTGATTAAAGAATATTATTAGAAAAAATGGTCAGATGATATTGAGATGACGGAACATTTTTGCATAGAATTCCGCTTTTTTATCGAGGGCGAGGGGATAGGCCCGGCTTGTAGAAGGCATGCGCCATATCTCGAGTCCGTCGGCTGAAGTGACCATCTCTCCCATTTTAGGCGCGTCGGTGTCAGTGAGCGAAGCGATTACTCCGGCAGCTTTTTCGCCGGTTGTGGCAACAGTCCTGCATAAAGGCATCTTATCCAGAAGCTCGCTAAGGTGAACCGGCTCCACGATCTCGAGAAATTTGTCGGAGGCGTTTCCTTTCAGACGGCGAATGACAAGCCCCGTGTCATTCAGCGCAATTCCTTTTTCCGTCAGCAGGCTCTTTATTGCATCGAGATTGAAAAGTTTCGTTTCCTTGTCGTATAGGGCGAAACGGTCTCCGGCAAAGATCAGTCCCATCATGAACCAGAAATCATTGGTGCGGTTGGGATAGTAAAAGTCCATGCTCCATCTGTGGGAGCCGGGAGGGAACGTTCCCATTATGAGAACCTTTGCATTCTCGGGAATAAATGGCGGCCACGGATGGCGTTCAAGCGGAGATGTAGAATCAGAATAATCCATATAGCGTAATAACGGATAAAAGTGCGGTTATGTTGTATGGGTTATGATGTATAAAGGAAAAAACAAAACCATCAGCGGGGGGAATGCGTTTTGTGTGTATGAAAAACGAAGTCAAACAAGTGAGTGCGCGTTCCCGTATGTTACGGTGGTGCTCGATCTATCTGACCGAGCGGCCGCTTGTTTTCATCCTGGCGGCTACAGTAGGGCTCGGAGCGGGGTGCATGGCGTGGCTTCTGAAAATGGCAATCAGGTACATCTCTGAACTGGTCATAGCCACGGTCCATTCCGTCGGGCCAAACTGGTGGCTTATTGTCGTTCCGGCAGTAGGAATACTGATCGTGGTGTTTCTATTATATAAGGTGTTTCGGGTAAATGTGGCCCATGGAGTGCGCCACATGCAGACCGACATGGAGCACCATATTTCATACGTGCCGGCGAAAATCACCTATATACCTCTGGTTACTTCGGCCATCACTCTCGGGTGTGGAGGTTCTGCCGGAGCGGAGGGCCCTATCGCCTACAGCGGGGCCGCGCTTGGAAGCACGGTGTCACGACTGTTCAAGCTGTCGGCTCCGATGGCCATGCTGATGACCGCCTGCGGGGCCGGGGCCGGCATAGCTGCCATTTTCAAGGCTCCGATTGGGGGCGCGCTTTTCACTCTGGAGGTGTTGAGAATGAGTCGCGGCGCCTACGGGACAATGGTACTTTTCGTCGCCACTCTTTTCGCCGGCCTTACAGCGACAGCTCTCGGCGGTTTCAATCTCGACATGGTGTTCACTCAGGCCGTCACATATCACACTTCTATTATACCTTGGGCCATTTTGCTCGGTCTGTTCTGCGGTCTTTACTCGCTTTATTACAGTTACATAATGAAGCTTGTGGGCAATCTTCTGGATCTGATGAAAAACCGGTGGATAAAAGGAGTGGTGGCTGGAGTGCTGTTAGGCGTGACTTTGCTTCTTTTCCCGGCTCTCTACGGTGAAGGGTATGACGTGATGGGTAAGGTCCTCAACGGGGATTTCAGCGCAATGACCTATGGGACGGTGTGGAACGACGGCATCGATAACGATGCGTTGAGAATTTTTGTGATCGGATTGTGCATTCTATTGATAAAATGTTTCTCGACTTCCCTGAGCTACAACGGAGGCGGAGTGACGGGTGAATTCGCGCCGACACTGTTTGCGGGATGTTTCGCGGGATATGTTTTCGGGACTGCCTGCAACTGGCTGTTCGGTGCGGATCTTCCGGTAGGGCAGCTTGCCTTTATGGGAATGGCGGGTGTCATGGCAGGAGCCATACGAGCGCCGTTCATGGCCATGTTTATAGTGGTGGAGATGTCGTCGGCTTACTCTCTGCTTCTGCCGCTGGCCATCGTTTCGGGAATATCTTTCGGAGTCATGCGGCTTTTCACATCCGACAGTTTCTTCTCAAAGGAGATGGACCGCAACAACGGCGTGTTGCATTTCATCAAAGCGCATGCGCATAAAAAAGCGTGAAAAAAACTTCCTGCAGGCAAGGGGTGATTGCAGAAATGGCGGCAAAGAAGTAAATTTGCAGTCATGAATGTCATAGAAATAACCTCTCTTGACGACGAACGCGTCAGAATGTTTTCATCGCTGACCGAGGCCCAGCTCAGATCGCGTCTCGATCCGGAAAAAGCAGTTTTCATAGTAGAAAGTCCCAAAGTGATTCATGTGGCTCTGGATGCAGGCTACGAACCGGTGGCCATGCTATGTGAGCGTCGTCATCTAACAGGTGATGCGGCCTCGATCATAGAGCGCTGTCCGGCAATGGAGGTGTTTACCGGCAGCCGGGAGATGCTTTCGACGCTGACAGGCTATGTGCTGACCCGCGGCGTTCTCTGCGCAATGAGGCGCCCGGCCGACAGGAGCGTGGCGGAGGTGACTGAGGGCGCGAAAAGGGTAGTTGTCATTGACGGAGTGACTGACACCACCAATATCGGGGCCATTTTCCGTTCAGCGGCTGCCCTGGGAATCGACGGAGTGTTGCTCACGCGCCAGTCGTGTGATCCGTTCAACCGGCGCTCTGTCAGGGTGTCGATGGGATCGGTTTTCCTTGTTCCCTGGGCTTGGCTCGACGGACCCGTTTCGGCGCTGCGAGAAAGAGGATTCTCCACGGCGGCTATGGCTCTCAGAAAAGATTCTGTGAATGTCGATGACCCGCAGCTGATGGGCGAGCAGCGGCTCGCAATAATAATGGGGACCGAGGGCGACGGGCTGGCGCAGGAGGTGATTGACAGCGCCGATTACACGGTTTGTATCCCTATGGCCCACGGCGTGGATTCACTTAACGTTGCCGCGGCTTCGGCTGTTGCGTTCTGGCAGCTGTGCCGCCGTTGAGTCAGTCCTCGCGTCGCGAGAGCGCTGCGAGCATCCGGTGGCCGATGCGGCAGTAGAGGCATTTGTGGGTCTCGCAGTAGTTTCGGCGCAGCTGGATGAGCGCCTGTGTCATGAAAGCGTCGCTGGCTTTTATACCTGCGCGTTCGAAGAGGGTCACGATCGAGTTTTTTTCAGGCGGCAGCGTGTGGAGGAGTTCCACGGCCCGATCGCAGAGACTGTTGTCGTCATGGGTGAGTCCGTAGGCCATCTGAAGGGGGATTACAGAGTTGATGACGAGTCCGGCGACGGAGGCGCGGCTGAATGCACTGACAGCCGCTTGTTGCTCGGCACCGAAATTATAGTGGCAGTTCCAGAATGGCGATAGATCAGGCGAGAAAAGTCTGACAGCATCGTCGAGCGACTCGGTCTCGAGTATGGCCGCAAGCATGCGGAAGCCACCGAAGAGCATTGCCGCGAGAGTCGCAATCCGGCGATGGGGAAATCCCGCAGGACGCATACGCGACATTTTCCATATCATTCCTTCGGGGCGTTTCAGGCCGAACTTGTGGGCGAGATAGCGGTATTCCTGCCGCAGACGGTCGGCGTAGGGCCCGAACGCCCTTGGATCGTCAAGCAGTCCGCTCTGGCCGAAAAGCAGAGCTTCGATGGATGTCAGCGAATCGCTGTGTTTTCCAATGAGGACGAGCGGGAGCGACATGGCGAGGCGTTCGAACGGATCGCCGTTGGTGCCGAATCCGAGCGAGCGGGCGATGGTTACGAATGCAGCCGATTCCCAGTCGCCGTTCGTGCGTCGGAGGATGCTTTCTATTCTTTCCGCTTTGTCATAGAGGCGTTCGTAAGCGAGCGAGTCAAGCCACGCCCCAGAGTGGAGTGCGGGAATCGACCGAAGTTCGGTGGCACACGGCAGATCGATGTCCGAGCGGCTGACGAGCATGTTGTAATGCTCTCTGAACTGTGGCTGACACGGCATCCTCATCTGTGGAATCAGTTCGCCGTTCGAACGATGGATAATCGTGTCGTCGCGGTCAACCACGTGGAGAATGACTGAATCGTAGGCGCGGTCGCCGTCATGACCGTGGCGGTGCCAGTCGCTCGCCCTGACGTGTATCTCGACGTCGCCTGCCCATGTATGGCCGTCGATGGCTATTTTTGCGTTGAAAAAGTCGGGACCGGAATCAGTGTTGAGCCTTCCCGGATCGAGAATTCTGACGCGCCGTCCGTCAACCGTGGACAGATTGTGCTGGATCCACAGTCGGTGTTGCCATATATATTGCATCAGGCGCTCCATGCGCAAATATAACCATTAAAATCAACAAACCGAAATCCGCTGCTGCTTTTCTTGGATTATTTTCTTGAAGCGGCAATCTTTTTTGCAAAATTCAGCGTTTAATTATTGTAGATAAGCGAAATAATTGTTATATTTGCAGAAACAAAGGGTAGTTTCCCCTTGAAAGAAATACTTCGAATGCGAAAGCAACGATTTTAGGGATCGGTTTTGCCCGGTCGGAAAGAGCTGTCGTAAGGCCGCTCTTTTTTATTTAGTGAGGTATTATTTTTTGGCCCAGCAAAACACCATTATCTTGAAAAATATTGTGCTTTACAACTTCGTATGATGGATTTTTTCTTTCGGGGTAAAGCAAGTGTATTGTTACGGGATACGCGATAAGATCCGCTATCTGCAACCCGATGATATTGTCTTTCTTATTTTTGAAACCGAAATCGCTTATCCTTGTTCGCAGCCGTTCAGCCGTGACCCACTTGGTGCCACGATTGCGCAAACCATTATAGTAATTGAGCAATTTATTGTCTTCTTTTTTCCCTCGTCTCTCCACGACAATAGAAATCTCAGGTAAACCGTCATTTATCTCATTGTCAACGCAGAAAATGCTACGTTCTATAAGATATGACAAGGAAAGGCCATAAACATCATCTTCTTCGCCACGAACACAAAATTTATTGAGCTGTTCTTTCAATATTGTACAACTTACAATTACGTATGCGTCATGTCGGCTCAGTATTTTTTCAATATTATCAAAGAATTTCTTTTTCAGAGATTCATCTGCAAGGACAGAAAAAGGTCCTCTCCATTTACGAATATCAACCGAATGAATGACGATTTCCTTGGTCCCGAATATCTCGATTTTTAATTCCTCAAATGCTTTGTTTAATGCATTGAGATTTTGTCGTGACACAAGAATGCCACACAAAGTGAATACCGGAAACCCGGGATCAAACTTTGCCAGATTATGGTCCCCACATTCGTCAATGAAGAGATAAAATTTAGATTTCTTTGTTATCTGCAGATGCATATTATAATACAAAATTACAGTTTTTTGGATGATAATATTCAGATTTCAAATATTTTTATTCAAAATTTGCTAATCCCGGAGTCGGATTGAAAATAGAGTATGTTAAAAAAAACAAACAATTGCTGATTTTTTTAATTTTCTTTTAAATCAGTATATTTGTTGTCATAAATCAACTCATAAAAAATTCGGATATGTCTATCAGATTATTACTGCTAAGTCTTCTTTTTATCAGTGGATTCTCATACGCGCAGCGTAAGGATACGGATGCAAAAAACTCACGGGATTATTTCCGTTACGGTTGTCAGAACCGCAAAGAGATAGGCACGGCTGATATCCGTGTGCTTTATGCATTCAATCCCACCGATATTAATGACAAGGACACCTGGATTGACGAGGGCCAACTGAAGATAACAAAAGGCATGACGCAATACAGCAGCCATTTCGAGGAAGTCAACGAAGACAATCTGAAGAAGTGGCTTGAAGATCATCCCAACTCCGACGTGTATCCTCCGCGGAGATGGCTGAGGGGGCATAAACCTGACCACTGGATTGAATATCAGTATTCCAATATAAAGGTGAAAGGAAACGTGCTTGAAGAATGGGCCGCAATGCCGAGTGCTATTCAGGAAGACAATATGATGTATTCCGAGCCGTTTCCGCTTCAGAAATGGCAGCTTGGCAAGGAGACCAAGACGATATGCGGCTACAAATGTCAGAAAGCTACCTGCACCTGGCGCGGCAGGACTTATACTGCTTGGTTCACTCCGGAAATTCCCGTTTCGGCAGGGCCGTGGAAATTCGGCGGTCTGCCAGGTCTGATAATGAAGATAAGCGATTCGACCAACGATTATTCATGGGAGGCAGTGGCTGTCAATAAGGGCAAGTTTCCTATCTATGGGGCCAGACGCAAAAAATATGTCAAATCGACGCGCGAGAAGGTGCTCAAGCTTCAGCGGGCGCTGAACGAGAATTATTTCAAGACCACTGGTACGACCGTGATAGTCTATAAGACAGGTCGTCCGATGTCTTCGAGACAGCACCCCTACAGACCGCTCGAACTTGAATAACGGGGAGGCGCGAACGAAATGATACGTTACATACTGTCATTGCTGTTTATTGCAGCAGGCATTCTCTACGCGTCGGCCGACATTGTCATATCCGGAAAGGTGACCGACCGCAAAGGCGCTCCTGTTGCGGCTATGGTGACTGTGACTGAAGGCGATGCTATCTGCGGATTTTCAGCTGCTGACGATAACGGGAAGTATTCGATTACGCTGACGCCGACATCGGACAAGGTGACGGTGCGCGCATCTTATCTCGGTTTCGAAGCGGTTGAAAAGATCGTGGCAGCACGGACGCAGACACTCGACATCACCTTGGCAGAGGGAGAGAAAGGTATCGAGCTTAAAGAAGTTGTTGTGGTTGCCGACAAAATAACTCAGCGTGGCGACACGCTGAGTTACATGGTGGATGCCTACAAGGACGCAGGCGACAGAGTGATAGGCGACGTGATCAAAAAGATGCCGGGACTGGAAGTTTCGGAATCGGGCCAGATCTCATTCAACGGAAAAACGGTGAAGAATTTCTATGTTGAGGATATGGATCTTCTGCAGGGACGCTATGGCATCGCTACAAACAATGTTTCAGCCAATGACGTGGCGTCCGTCCAGGTCTATCAGAACCATCAGCCGATAAGGGCGCTTCAGGATTGGAGCCCTTCGGAAGAAGTCACGATAAACATAAAACTGAAGTCATCGGCCCGCGGTACTCTGACAATGAACGGAATGGCTGGGATAGGTTACAAGCCGACGATGTGGGCGGCGGAGGCTGTAGCAATGTTTTTCGGTAAGAAATTCCAGACAATCACTACCTACAAGGGTAACAACAGCGGCGATAACGTGATGGCGGAGCAGAATGATCTCATAGGTGACGGTTCGTTGCAGTTTTTTAACAGCGCACCGCTCTCGGTTGTGTCGCCAGGTTCGCCGGGAGTGGCCCTTAAACGTTATATGAGAAATCGTTCCAATACTGTCGGGACAAACAACATATTCAAGTTCGATTCGCTATCGACGCTGAACATGAGTCTCTCGTATCTCGACGATATCCAGAGAAAAGAGGGCGGCTCGGTGACGGAACAGTATCTTCCCGCGGGTGATTACCGCCAGATAACACAGAAGATCGCTACGAAAAGCCATTCCCATAAGCTCAATGGCTCGGCGACCTATAAAAAGAACTCATCGGCGCTTTACGTGTCCAACACTCTCAACGTCAAAGCCGGATGGAGTAAGGATCGAGGACGGAGTGTTACTTCCGCCAGTTTCATGGATCGGGAGACGGCTGTCGATCAGTTTCTTGACAATCCGTCGTTTACGATCGACGACAGACTCTCCATAATCGCCAACACCGATTCCCATGCCATGAAATTCAATATAGCCGCCGGGTGGAATCATCGTCCGCAGACGCTGACCGTCAGTCCGACATCGATATTCGGCATTTCGACAACCGGCGAAGAGGTCACGCAGGATTATACGACCGATGATTTCCGCGGAGAGTTTCAGACCGGGCTGATGTACAGTTTAGGTAAAGTAAAGTTGTACGGAACCGTATTCGGTGATGTCGATGTGGAGAGGGTAACATCCGCGCTTCACGGGTTCAGCCCTGAAGCCTTAGGCAATACGGCCAACGATTATACTTTCGGGAAAGGGACCGTAGGGCTGGAACCGCAGCTGAGTTACGCTGCGGGCGATGCATATTTCGAGCTGACTCTCCCGCTGAGCTATAACGGCCAGTGGCTTCGCGACCGACTGGACACCGATCGCAACCGTGGCTGGAATTATCTCAATTTTTCTCCATCGTTAAAAATGACATATACGTTCGGAAAAAGCTGGTGGCTTATAAGGACGTCCTATTACAGAATGCGCGACAATTCAGGTCGCGTGGCTCCCGGGATAGTGATGACTGATTATATGTCGTTCCGGGAATATCTCGTCGATAAGACAATGACTGACAAGACATGGTTCAGCACTCTGGAATATCATTATTCCAATGCCTTGCAGCAAGTGTTCGGCAATGCTGAATTCAACTGGCTTCGTAGCAGCAGAAACACCATGACCGGTTATGAGTATGACGGACTTGTGACGGTCAGAAATGTCTATGACATCCCCTGTGTCTCCAACAGATATGCGGCTACGGCCGGTGTTAGCAAGGGATTCGGTTTCTGGAATTCCACGCTGAAACTCGGAGGAAACTACAGCCTCTACACGAGCAGCCAGATACTGGACAGGAAGGCGGTCGATTACAAGGCGCAGTATTGGAGCTCGAATCTGATGTTGGCACTGACTCCGGCTCAGTGGATGGGTGCAGCATTGGGATTCGCTTATGGCGAAAGCCGCAGCTATACCGAACTGAACAGAGCCGATGCTGCCACTGTCAGGCAATATACCGGTCGGCTTGATCTCAACTTCTTTCCATGCAGACGTCTTGCCGTCAATGTTGCGGTGGGGGATAACTATACAAACATGACTTCCGGGGCGAAACACGCATGGTTCGGCGATGTGCGTCTGAAGTATGGAATCGGAAGATTCGAGTGGGAGCTGGAGTTCAACAATATTTTCAACCGTCGAGAGTTCACCCGTGTCAATTACACGGACATGAACATCTATCGGAGCACTTATCAACTGCGTCCGCGCAACGTGATGCTCAAACTGCGCTTCAAGGTTTTATAGCGTTTAAAATTAGGCTGATAAGCCGAATCAATGCTGTCGAGTTAAGAAACTTATGTCATGTTTTCCAATCAGAGCCCGTCAGGGCGTGCTGAAAGGAAACATCAACTGAAGCACTCCTTTTACATCGCAAAGCGATGCCCCTCCAGTCAGATACGCCAATTTATTGAATCCATGCAGAGAATCGCCAACTTGTAGGGGCGTGCCTTCGGCACGCATAAAGAGATGTCCGATAGACAATTACATTCACTCCTCGTTTTTAATCCTATAATGGTAAGAGGCTGACGAAGTCCCGGCGTCCCGGAGAGAGACCTCAGCGGCAGACTCTTTCCGGGCACTCCGCTGTGCTTCATGCCCGGAAGCTAAGTGCGTCCTCCGGACTTGTCTATCAAGCTTTTCCTCTTAATTCAACCGCATTAAAAAGCCGAATTGATCTAAGTTGGTCAGTGGGGGATTTTGCCGAAGAGGATGCCGGCTTTGACGGCGCGGCGGTAGTCGAGGTAAAATTTGAAACAGCAGGCGAAAATGGCGGCGGAGCTGACAGGTTGCCACCATTCGCCTTCGCCCATGGCGAGATCGAAGATGCGTGCTGCGGTAACGGCGATGCCGATTATGCTCAAGGCAAAAAATATGTTGCGTTTTACTCTGTTGCTTGTCATATCTGTGGTTTTTATCTTATAAGACGCCACTTCCAAGAAAAAATTTCACCGCCAGCAGAATTTTTTTGAGATTTGTAGCAACACTGCCACGGGACTTGGGAACAACATGATTTTAAAACGGCAAGCGCAACCTGTTTGAAATCATCGAGGCTGCGCTTGAACGAAGTATGCCCATAGGGAGTCGAACCCTAATCGGCGGAACCGGAATCCGCTATTCTATCCATTGAACTATGGGCACAGAATAAGAGTGGTATGGTGATGCAAAATTAGTTTTTTTTTTGTAGTTTTGCAAACAATATGAATGTAAAGATTGAACCTTCCTGGAACCGACGGCTGAAATCGGAATGGGAAAAACCTTATTTCAGCGAGTTGGCGCAATTCGTCCACAACGAATATCGTCAGGGTGTCGTTTATCCTCCAGCCTCGAGGATTTTCGCTGCCTTCGACGCATGTCCTTTTGAAGATGTAAAGGTTGTGATTCTCGGTCAGGATCCGTATCACGGTCCCGGTCAGGCCAACGGTCTCTGCTTTTCGGTGGCCGACGGCGTGGAGATTCCGCGGTCGCTGCAGAACATATTCAAGGAGGTCAATGCCGACACGGGAGCGCCGATTCCTTCGTCGGGCAATCTCGAGCGGTGGGCGCGACAGGGAGTCCTTCTTCTCAACGCCACTCTGACAGTCCGCGCCCACAATGCCGGGTCTCATCAGAATCATGGGTGGGAGACGCTGACCGACAGCGTGATCCGTCATCTCTCTGAAGAGCGTGAGGGACTGGTGTTCATTCTCTGGGGCGCCTACGCCGGTCGAAAGGCGGAGCTGATCGACAGCTCGAAACACCTTATCCTGAAATCGGCCCATCCGTCGCCTCTGAGCGCCTCGCGCGGGTTTTTCGGCAACCATCATTTCTCGAGGGCCAACGATTATCTGAAGGCTCACGGTCAAACGCCCGTCAACTGGTGATCGCCCATAGGTATATAGCAGCGGTCCTGTTCTTTTTTTGCGCCATAGTTGCAGCGGCGCAAACCGAAACGACTGTTTTCAACCCGGCTTTCAAGTCGCTTCAGACCAAGGTCAACGGCAACGATCAGCTGCCCCCGGTGATTGTCCTCGGGAGCGATGACGTGCTTGAAATTGAATTCGACGAACTTTCCTCGGAAAGACGATATATCCGTTACGAACTCTATCACTGCGATGCGGGATGGCAGCGCGACACGTTGTTGCCCTCGGATTATCTCGACGGCTTCAACGAGGGGCATGTGGATGAATATGAAATGAGCAGCGCCACCCTAATACAGTATATCCATTACCGCATAGAGGTGCCGAATCCCGACATGCATATCCGCCTGTCAGGGAACTATCTTCTGCGTGCTTACGACGAGAATGATCCGGAGGAGACTCTTTTTCAGGTGAGGTTTTCGGTTGTGGAACCGCAGTTGAGCGCCTCGGCTTCGGTGACTACACGAACCGACATTGATTATAACCGCGAGCATCAGCAGCTTTCGCTGACGGTAGATATGAAGGATCTGCCGGCAGGCAGTGCAATGAATGATCTGATTGTCACGGTCGCTCAGAACGGACGCGAGGACAATCAGGCAGTGGCAAAACACCCCACGCGCATTTCCGGACGGACGGCCGTGTGGGAACATTGCCGTGAACTGATTTTTCCCGCAGGAAACGAATATCGCCGCATGGAGACTGTGTCAACCAATTATCCCGGAATGCATGTCGAGGAGATAGGTTTCGACGATCCGTACTACATTTTCCGGCTTGTGACGGACTCTCCCCGCCGTGAAGAGCCTTATCTCTTTGACGAAACGCAGAAAGGAAGGTTCAGAATCCACAGGTTTGACTGCACGCGACCGGAAACGGAAGCGGAATATGTCATGGTCCTTTTCACTCTCGACATGCCCGAAACGGAGGGAGCCGATATTTTCATCGACGGCGACATGTTCCAGCGCCGTTTCTCGCCGGAGAGCCTGATGGTCTATAACCGCGCCACGGGGCGCTATGAAGCGTCGGCTTTGCTCAAGCAGGGCTCATACAATTACGGTTATCTCGCCGTCAGCCACGGATCAATGAGAGGAGACGCGGGTCTTATCGACGGAAATAAATATCAGACGGCCAACGAATATCTCGTCAAGGTTTATTATCGGGAACCGGGAGGCCGTTATGACAGGCTTGTGGCAGTAACGACAGCCTTAGCCGGAAAATGAACTGAATGAAAAGATATTAATGGAAGAAACATCGGAAGAAATAATGTTGCAGATTAAGGATACTCTGGTCACTCTTGACATGGCCGAACGATTTTTTCAGTGTGATCTGTCGAAATGTCTCGGCGAATGTTGCATCGAGGGCGATGCAGGCGCACCCATAACCGAAGAGGAACTTGAAAAACTCGAGAAGGTGAAGGAGATTGTCTGGGACGACCTGCTGCCTGCTGCCCGCGAGCGCATAAAGGAAGCCGGAGTCGGGTATGTCGATGAGGAAGGCGATCTCGTGACCCAGATAGTTGACGGGCGCAACTGCGTGTTCACCACCTATGCTCACGGAGGGATGTGTCTTTGCGCCATTGAGAAAGCCTATCGCGAGGGGCGTTGCGACTGGCGCAAGCCTATGTCATGCTATCTCTATCCTCTGCGCCTGACGACTTATCCCACGTTTACCGCCGTCAATTACCACAGGTGGAAAATCTGCAAGTGCGCCGAGATTCTCGGGCGCGCCAACGGAACGCGCCTCTATCAGTTCATGAAAGAGCCGCTTATCGAGCGGTTCGGGCAGGAGTGGTACGATGAACTGTGTGAGGCTTGCGAGGCCTATCTCGAAGAGTACAGATAAATACCTGTCAGGGTCAGGCTTCTGACAAGAAGATAGCTCAGAAACGCTATCCATAGGCCGTGGTTCCCCATCGAAGGGAAAAGAAGAGCATAAAGGGTGAAATAGACCGCGGCACCGATGGCCATGCTTGCCAGCATTGCGCGCGTACGCGTCAGTCCGATCATCACTCCGTCCATGACGAACGCCATGACGCTCACGAGCGGAATGGAGACGGCCCACCCGAAATATTCCTCGCTCCGGGCCACAACCTCGCGGTCGGAACTCAGGAGGCTGAGAAAGGCATCGCCGCCCGCGAAATAAATCACCGTGAAGAGGACCGAGCAGACGAGCCCGAGAAGGCAGAGCGCTCTGACAGTTCGCCGCAGCTCGTCGCGCTTTCCGGCGCCGGCATTCAGTCCGCACAGTGCTTCTCCGGCAAAAGCTATTCCGTCCATCATATATGAGAAAATCGTGAACAGCTGCATCAGCAGAGTGTTGACGGCAAGCATTACGTCGCCCTGCGTGGCGCCTACGCGCGTGAACCAAAGCGTGATGGCGACGAGACAGACGGTGCGCAGGAAAATGTCGGTATTGATTCTGAAAAACCGCTTCAGTCCGCTTCTCTCGATGACGGCGCTCCACGCGGCGCGCGGACGGCCATATCTGCGGATTGCGGCTCCGGCCGTCAGCAGGAATCCGGCCCACTGGGCGCAGAGCGTTCCGGTGGCTACCCCCCGGATACCCATCCCGACGCCATAGACGAGCGTGAGCGAGAGGGCTATGTTGAATACATTGATGAAAATGGAGACCCACATCGGAATCCGGCTGTTCTGCATTCCGAGCAGCCACCCGGTCAGGGCAAAAGTCCCGAGTACAGCCGGCGCGCCCCAGATGCAGATGCCGAAATATGTGGCCGCCAGGGCGCGGGTCTCCCCTTCGGCGTCGATCAGAAGAAGCAGTCCCGAAGCGAGAGGTCCCCGCAGCAGGATCATCATAACACCGGCAGCGGCGGCCATCAGCAGACCGCGGTGGAAAATGGTGTTGACCCCGGCCTTGTCTCCGGCACCGAGCGCCTGGGCCGTGGTTCCGCTCGCACCCATGCGCAGAAAACCAAACAGCCAGTAGAGCATGTTGAACATGGTTCCACCGACTGCTATGGCAGCGATATAGACAGCGCTGCCCATGTGGCCCACAATGGCCGTGTCACACAAGGCAAGCAACGGCGTGGTCACGTTTGTGACCACAGCCGGGATTGCCAGTGAAGCTATTTTCCTGAGACGGCTTGACATCGGGAACATTTCCGGAGTGTCGGGCGCCGCGGCGTCAGGCGTTTGTCCGGGCGCGCATAGCGTCCCAGATAAGATATGCTATAAGTCCGATATAGACGATCAGGCCGAGCGCCTGGTTGAGCCAGGTTTCCATCTCGACTGTTCCCTCATAGCCTGCGAAGCGGGTCAGCGCCGAGAACACACCGAAGAGAGCGCCTCCGGCTATCATACCCGAGGCAATGAGCGTTCCGCGGTCGCGGCGTGCGTTGTTGACGGCTTCGTCCTTGCTGCGCGAGCTGACAAACCAGGAGATGGCGCCGCCGACGAGCATCGGGGTGTTGAGCTGCAGCGGAATGAACATGCCGAGGCAGAAAGCGAGGGCCGGAACGCCGAGCCAGTTGAGAAGCAGGGCGAGGATGGCTCCGGTCATGTAGAGGATCCAAGGCGTGTCGCCTCCCATCATGATAGGCTCGATCACGCCGGCCATGGCGTTGGCCTGGGGAGCCACCAGAGCGTTTTCGCCCGTGAAGCCATAGACGTTGTTGAGCAGGAGGATCACGCCTCCGACAGTGGCAGCCGAAACGAGGGTGCCGAGGAATTTCCAGCTTTCCTGTTTTTTAGGAGTTGAGCCAACCCAGTAGCCGATCTTGAGGTCGGTGACGAAGCCTCCGGCCATCGAGAGAGCTGTGCAGACAACGCCGCCTATAATCATTGCGGCTACCATTCCGGAGGTGCCGTTGATGCCGATAGCCACGAAGATGGCCGAGGCGACGATGAGCGTCATGAGCGTCATGCCCGAAACGGGGTTGCTGCCCACGATCGCAATGGCGTTGGCGGCCACGGTGGTGAACAGGAACGCGATGACGGTCACGACTATCCATGCCACGAGAGCCTGTGGGAAGTTATGGAGCACTCCGATCCAGAAGAAAAGCAGCACCACGACGAGAGCCAGCGCCATGAAGAATACGACATGTTTCATCGACAGGTCGAGCTGCCAGCGCACCGGTTTTTTCGTCGTGTCGGCGCCTTTGAATTCCTTGACGGCGAGTCCGGCTGCCTGAGCTATGATGCCGCGCGACTTGACGATGCCGATGACGCCGGCCATGGCTATGCCGCCTATGCCTATCATTCGGGCGTAGGTCGAGAAGATCGAGGCGGGTTCCATGGCTGCGATCTCAGCGCTGCCGTAGGTCCCCATCAGCGGGATGACAACCCACCAGACGAAGGCGGAGCCGGCGAAGATGACGAAAGCATACTTGAGGCCGACTATATATCCGAGGCCGAGAAGTGCGGCGCCTGTGTTGCAGCTGACCACCAGACGGGTCTTTTCTGCGAGAGCGTGACCCCACGAGGTCATGTAGGTCGAGATGTTCTCGGCCCAGAGACCGAACGTAGCGACCACATAGTCATATATACCGCCGATGAGCGCAGCCACTACGAGCAGTTTTGCCTGTCCTCCCGATGCCTTGGCGTTCTGGCCGCTCATGAGCACCTGGGTTGTGGCCGTGGCTTCGGGGAAAGGATATTTCCCGTGCATGTCCTTCACGAAATATTTGCGGAAAGGAATGAAGAAGAGTATTCCGAGAACGCCTCCGAGCAGCGAGCTCATGAAGATCTCGAAAAAATTCACCGTGATTTCCGGATGGGTTCCCTGAAGGATGTAGAGGGCGGGGAGAGTGAAGATGGCGCCGGCCACGATGACACCGGAGCAGGCTCCTATCGACTGGACGATCACGTTCTGGCCCAGCGCGTTGTTTTTCCTGAGCATCCCCGACATGCCGACCGCTATGATCGAAATGGGGATAGCGGCTTCAAACACCTGTCCGACCTTCAGGCCGAGATAGGCGGCCGCCGCGCTGAAAATGACGGCCAGAATGAGACCGAGGGTGACGGAGTAGGGCGTTGCTTCCGGATAGTCGTGGGCAGGATGCATCACGGGGCGGTAATGCTCGTCGGCCGCTAATTCGCGGAAGGCGTTGTCGGGAAGTTCTATGGGATCGGCGTCCTCATAGACTTCTTCGGGCAAAGATTCTTTCTGTTGCATGATATGATTGGTTTTATGATTGATTTGAGTCCGACGGACGCGAGAGGAGCTCGAGAGTATCGACGTAAATTTCAGTGACGGAGTGCTTGATTGTGTTGCGGTCCTCCCAGACGCGGGTACGCAGTTTTCCCTCCACGTAGATCCGGGAGCCTTTGCGAATGTAGCGCTCGGCAACCGAGGCATTACCGTCCCATAGCACAAGGCGGTGCCATTCGGTGCGCTCCGGCACTTGCTGGCCGTTCTCGGTGGTGCGCGCTCTTTCCGAGGTGGCGAGCGTCAGCTCGGCCACGGGGCGGGTCCCCACGTAACGTATCTGCGGGTCGCGGCCCACATTTCCGAGCAAAATGACTTTGTTGACTGACATATCCTGTCTTTTAGCTGTTGGATTAAAGATTCTTTTGCAAATTTAATCAATAAAAATGAGTTTTTGATGCTTTTTGCTCAAACTTATCTCCTGTGACGCGAAAGGGTGAGCTGTTAAACCTGGTGGAACCGTTAAAAATCTATCACGGCGATAAAGTTTTGACAACTTGGACTGATTGGAATTATCATTGCTGTAACGGGCTATGGAGCGAAGCGGAGTGACCGGAAAGAGTCCGCCACTGAGGCATCCCTCCGGGAGGGAGGGAAGCCTCTTTCCATTATAGGATTAGAAACGAAGAGTGAATGTAATTGTCTATCGAACATCTCCTTATGCGTGCCGAAGGCACGCCCCTACAAGTTGGCGATTCTCTGTATGGATTCAATAAATTGGCGTATCTGACTGTACGGACATCGCTTTGCGATGTAAAGGAGTGTTTCAGTTGATGTTTCCTCTCATCGCGCCCTGACAGGCTCTGATGGGAAAACATGACATAGGTTTCTTGACTCAACCGCATTGATTGGAATTATCGATGCTGTGACGGGCTATGGAGCGTAGCGGAGTGTGGGGCAGGCAATGATAAATAAAAATGAGTCGCGGAGGGACGATTCTGTGGAACAAAACGTTGTATCTACCAAAGAGGCTTCCCTCCGGGACGCCGAGGTATAAGTACGTCTCTGTCCGTGCACTCCGCTGCGCTTCATGCACGGTTAAGCGTTGCACGTCCTGCGGACTTGTTTGTCAAGTAGATTCACCTTGACTCAACCGCATTGATTGGGCGAATCGGGGTAATGGAGCATCTTTAACATTATTTTCCTTAAATTGCAGCAGGTTGAAACATCCTATTGCCGAGAATTGTTTGTATTTTTGCAAAGGTCAATCTGTAATAAAAAAGAACTTACACATAACGATAATGTCGAACGTAACCAAAGAAGCCGCCCTTGAATATCACCGCGAAGGGAAGCCCGGCAAGATAGAAGTGGTGCCTACGAAACCTTATTCCACCCAACATGACCTGGCGCTCGCCTATTCACCGGGCGTGGCCTATCCGTGCAAGGAGATAGAGGCTCATCCGCAGGATGTATATGAATATACCAACAAAGGCAATCTCGTGGCCGTGATTTCCAACGGCACGGCTGTGCTCGGGCTCGGAAACATCGGCCCTGAGGCAGGAAAGCCCGTGATGGAGGGTAAGGCCCTTCTGTTCAAGATTTTCGCCGGTCTGGATTGTTTCGACATAGAGGTCAACGAGCATGATCCGCAGAAATTCATCGATGTGGTGAAGGCTATAGCCCCGACTTTCGGGGGCATCAATCTGGAGGACATCAAGGCTCCGGAATGTTTCGAGATCGAGCAGAAGCTGCGCGACGAGCTGGATATCCCGGTCATGCACGACGACCAGCACGGGACGGCCATCATTTCGGGCGCGGGGCTGCTGAACGCCCTCGAGCTTCAGGGAAAGAAGATAGAGGAGATAAGGCTCGTTGTCAACGGAGCGGGCGCCGCCGCCATTTCATGCACGAAGCTTTATATGGCTCTGGGCGTGAAGAAGGAAAACATCGTGATGTGTGACAGCCGCGGGGTCATCAACCGCAAGCGCACCGACCTCAACGAACAGAAACGGGAATTCGTCACAGACCGCGACATCGACACTCTGGCGCAGGCCATGGAGGGCGCCGACGTGTTCCTCGGCCTTTCGATCAAGGATGTGGTCACGGTCGATATGGTGCGCTCGATGGCGCCGAAGCCCATCGTCTTCGCACTGGCGAATCCGGATCCGGAGATCGCCTACGAGGCGGCGATGTCATCGCGCCCCGACCTCATATTCGCCACGGGCCGCAGCGACTATCCCAACCAGATCAACAACGTGCTCGGATTTCCCTACATATTCCGCGGCGCTCTCGACAGCGGGGCTTCGGCCATCAACGAGGCGATGAAGCTTGCGGCCGTGCGTGCCATAGCCGCATTGGCCAAGGAGCCGGTTCCGCCGGTTGTGAACACGGCCTACGACATGACCGACATACATTTCGGCCGTGAATACATACTTCCGAAGCCTCTCGACCCGCGCCTGCTGACGACGGTGGCTCCCGCCGTGGCCCGCGCCGCGATGGAGAGCGGAGTGGCCCGGCGTCCGATAACCGACTGGGACGCCTACGAAGAACATCTGCGCAAGCTGATGGGCTATGACAACAAGCTCATGCGGCGCATATTCGAGCAGGCCAGGAAGGAGCCGCGCCGGGTGGTGTTCGGCGAGGCGAACACGGACAAGATGCTCAAGGCGGCGGTCATCGCCCACAAGGAACATCTGCTCGTGCCGGTGCTTTTAGGCAACGAGGAGATGATAGAGAAACGCGCGGGTCGTCTGGGGCTCGACATCAGCGGCATAGAGATCGTGAACCTGCGTCATGACCGCGAGGCTGACCGACGCCAGCGTTATGCCGCTATTCTCGCCGAAAAGCGTCAGCGCGAGGGCCTGACTATGCCCGAGGCGCTCGAAAAGATGTTTGACCGCAATTATTTCGGCATGATGATGGTGGAGACGGGCGACGCCGACGCTTTCCTCGGAGGAACATACTCGGCCTCGAACACGATAGGCGACATTGCCTCGGAGGTCATAGGGATCCGTCCTTCCTACAAGCATTTCGCCGCGCTTCACATAGTGAACACCCAGAGAGGTACATTCTATATGTCGGACACGCATGTCAACAAGGAGTATGACACGGAAACGCTCTACGACGTGGCGCGCCTCACCCGAAACTCGGTCGAATTTTTCGCCGAGAAACCGGTCATGGCCATGCTCTCCTATTCGAGCTTCGGTTCGAGCAAGGAACCTGTCTGCCGCAGGGCACACGACGTTGTGGAGATGATGCACAGTAATTATCCCGATCTGCTGATCGACGGCGAGATGACTATACGCTACGCGCTCAACAACGAGCTTCGCGACAAGACCTATCCGTTCAACCGTCTTGCGGGCGAGAAGGTGAATACACTCGTGTTCCCCGATCTGACTTCTGCCAGCTCGGCCTACCGACTGCTGCTCGAATTCGGGGTAGGTGATACGGTAGGCCCCATCCAGATGGGTCTGAACAAGGCAATCCACTATATAGGCGTAGATGCTCCCGTGCGCAGCATTCTCAATCTTGCCGTAATCGCCGCTCTCGACGCACAGGTGGCGGCGACCGGCGTGGGCTCACAGGACAAATAACGGCGATGAAACGGATCGGAATCCTAAGCGACACCCATTCCTGCTGGGACGAACGCTACCGGAAGCATTTCGCCGGCTGCGACGAGATATGGCATGCCGGGGATCTGGGCGACATCACCATTCTTGAACGGCTGGAGGAGATCGCGCCCGTGCGTGCGGTGCGCGGCAATATCGATCACGGCGACGTGGCGCGTCGCTGCCCCGAGGTACAGGAGTTCGAGGTGGAGGGAGTGAAGGTGTGGATGACGCATATAGGCGGCTATCCGGACCGCTATTCCCCCGGAGTGAAGAAACTTCTGGCTGAGAAAAGGATAAGGCTCATGATTTCGGGCCACAGCCACATCCTGAAAGTGATTCCCGACCATGAGCTCCATCTGCTGCATGTCAATCCCGGCGCCGCTGGTCATCACGGCTGGCAGAAAGTGAGGACGCTCGTGCGTCTCGTGATAGACGAGGGCGATATAAGCGACCTCGAAGTAATAGAACTTAGTCCAAACTCACAAATCACCTATATATGAAGAAACTTGTTTTACCGCTTGCAGTTCTCCTTCTTCTGGGAGCGGCAGGCTGCAAGACAACGGAGGCCAACTACCGGACGGCCTACGAGAAAGCGAAGGAGAAAAAGATTTCGGAAAAGGATGAGGATGACGATAAGCTCATGGATCTGCAGCGTCCGAGAATGACTGCGTTCGGAGCCGATACTCTTCCGGTAAGGTCGTTTTACATCGGTTATACCCGCGACGGCGGCGCTGACAAGGATCATTCCGTAGTCAAGGGATTCTGCGTTGTGGTGGGGCAATTCAAGCAGGTTTTCAACGCCCGTTCAATGAGGCAGCGCCTGATCGCCGACGGCTACGCCGACGCCCTCGTTGTCAATGACAATATGAAGAACTACTACGTCGTGGCAACGACTTCCAACAATGCCCATCAGGCGTCGCTTGACCTCGAGAGAGTTAATGCCGATAAGAAACTGGTGCTGAAACCGCCGTTTCCCTACGTTCTCCTTCCGGGCCATCTCCACAGAAGATAGCGCTGCAGCTGCGGTGAACAGCGGGCATTTTAAGCAGGGCTGGCGCATGAGATTTAACTTTCCTTAAAAACCTTGAGTAAATAGTCAA
>OFFI01000267.1_pt1 | contig 43059 bp, 47 predicted proteins | sample 1521351 | NCBI WGS metagenome assembly OFFI01 (sample SAMEA3504119, study PRJEB24116) | mouse gut metagenome | biome: mouse gut; feature: mouse-associated habitat; material: faeces | place: Denmark | collected 2011
TGGCTACCTTAACCCATCGTCTAAAGCCAGTGGGATTGCGGTAGCCTTATTTCAATATACAAGTAAATTCTGTCGGGAACCTGCCCCGGCAGAATTTACGTTTCATTTACTATTCTACATCATAGTTCGATAAACTCTTATTGGATTTAATCTAAGCCATCGTTTCCACCATCACCATTGCCTTCATCCGGTGTACCTGTGTTGCCTTCATCAGTTCCTCCAACATTGTCTCTGTCTATGAACTTATCCTTCACACTACTATCGTATCCTGTTCCAAGGCTATCTTTCTCGTGAGACAACTGAGTTGCATTTAAGTCGATATTCAATGTCATCTCGTAATCTTTAAAGTTGTTATCCCAATTATCTTTATCAAAGCTATCTACTGCTTCCCAATAAACAACTACTGTCCAAGCCTCTTTTGTACTTGACTGCTCAGCTCCTGGAACTTGCTCTGCAGCTACGATTTCGCCAATCTCCTTACCAAAGCCTTCCTCACCAAAGCCTACAAAAGTGAAATTTTCTGTTAAGGTAGCTTCCGTTACCTCTTCTGGAACTGCCGGATTAGTACATTTCTTCATTGCGACCTTCATATGCTCCCGCAAATATGCTATTGTCCCATAATCATCAATTGGTCTTCCCTCTTCCGCAAAACTCAAAGCTAACTCATAAACTATAGCTAAATCTCCAGCGTTCTCTACAACAAATGTCTCAGTAGCCATAACACCTGGCTCCCATTGTATTGGCTTACCTTCTGTATTCAAGAATAACTTTGTACCTTCCAGAACCTCTTCTTCTGTATAACTTCCATCTGCGTTCTTTGCCAAATGCTTAAGTTTTACATCTAAATTCCCTGTATTAATCGTATTGCTACCCTCAGCGTGATCACTGAACCATGCGAACGTAGCGCCTGCCAGCATTGCCAGGCAAAGTACGATAGACATAATGTGCATTATTAATGACTTTCTCTTGTTATTCTTACGGATTTCCATAATTATAATCCTCCTCCAATTTCATTTTCTTTTTTCATTTTGGTTTCTGGTTGTCATTAATTTTATATTTTGTTATCAGGTTATACGGTATTTTCAGGTAACTGATACACTCGGGAAATACCGTCAAACCCCAGTCGCATCACTTGTTCGCTTCTGCTCCTTCTGCTATAAAATCACCTTCTATTTTTAAATCTCTTATTTCTTTTGGCTGCACTAACCTTATACACCGCATTTATCATTCCTTCGGGATATCTTCCTCTGACTTCTTAGCAACTAGCTCTTCTCTTAGTAGCTTAATCTCTTCCATAAGCTTCATCGTCTCTTCATGTTTTTGCTGAAGTTTCTCTCGCTCGCTCTCTAATTCCTCAAGCTGTTCTTTTCGGTATGCCCGGAAAATTCGAACGGCCTCGATTCCCTGCAAAACAATCAAGATAAAGAACGGAAGGAAAATACACAATATGTAACCTGGCACCGTCTTTAAGAAATGGATAAATTTACCTACTCCCGGAATCCGGAACTGGTATTTTCCAAGCAACCTTGCAACACTTACCGTCGTTAAATCATCGATATTTGTCGTTGTTCCATAAGTCACAAAAACAGGATACCCAAGATTATCTTCTCTTATCTCCCGAATCTTATGTGTAATCACACTGCCGTAGATGTCTGGATTGGCGGACTGGAAAGTAATAATATCTCCTACTTCTAATGTTCTAGGATCTACTTTCTTCGCCACCACCAAATCGCCTGCTTCAAAGTCCGTTGCTTTCATGGAGTTAGAAAGTACGATAAATATCTGATATCCAAAAAAGCTTCGGTCATGACGATTCACGGTGCTCATGGTAATAATGGTAAAAAGCATCATTCCCACAGAGGTTATTACAACTAGATAAGTCAATATGCTTTTGAAAATCGCTAACGCTCTTTTCAAGTTTATCACCCCCTTTACCCATGATTTTGGGCAAAATAAAAACGCCAAAAAACGAAAGCGGGTAATAAATGCAAATTGCTACCACGCCTACACTCATAGACGTTGATACATTCAAGTTAGTTCCTGAACGGCAATCGGCTGTCATGCCACCAACGGTGGTTTAGACCCTTTGACTTTGCGTCCCTGCATTTCTACAGGTTTGCCAAAATATAAAATTAAATGTTTCACAACTCAGCTCACTTGCGCTTCGTTGTGACTTTATACTACCAAATGTTTTTTCACTTGTCAACCATTTTTTCACATTTTTTCACCATTTTTACGCAAAAACTTTTACAGCCTGGCCATTCGGCCAGGCTGTAACAAAAATTTTCTAATACTTTCCTATAGATATTTTCCTAATATCCGGGAAACTTCCCTTATATCGATCGGCTTTGCAATATGGGCATTCATACCGGTTTCCAGACACTTATTCACATCCTCTATAAAAGTATCTGCTGTCATAGCGATAATCGGAATTGTCTGCGCGTCTTCCCTTGGCAAAGCGCGCAGTGCCTTTGTTGCCTCATAGCCATTCATGACAGGCATTCGGATATCCATCAAAATTGCATTATAATACCCTTCCGGTGCCGCAGTAAACTTCTCCAGGCAGACCTTACCGTTTTCTGCCCACTCCAATATCAACCCCAACTCTGATAACAGTTCACTGGCAATCTCCCAGTTTAATTCATTATCCTCTGCAAGCAAAATTCTCTTCTTTATAAAATCAGGTTCCTGTTCTTTCTGCTTTGGCAGTATCTCACCGGACGCATCCGCAAACTGTTTCAGGCTATGGAACAATGTAGACTTAAAAAGCGGCTTGGCAATGAATCCCATTACTCCCACGCCATGCGCTTCTTTTTCAATTTCACACCAGTCGTAGGCGGAGATTAACAAAATCGGCACCTCCTCACCCAGACACTGACGGATGCGCCTTGCTGTTTCCACACCGCCCATGCCAGGTAATTTCCAATCCAAAAGGATAATCTGATAGTCATTTTGCTGCTGATGCCGCTCCATTGCCATCCTCACAGCATTTTCCCCATCCAATACCCATTCTGCATTCACACCAATAGATTTCAAAGATGCCACCGTGCTTTCACAAAGCTGACGATCATCATCTACCACCAGCATATTCCAGTTAGGAAGAATCATATCCTCTTCCTGCACTTCTGCTTTGAGAAAATCCAGTGTAATATAAAACTCTGTACCTACGCCCTGCTCGCTTTTCACTTCAATGGTGCCGCCCATGGCATCCAGAATATACTTCGTAATGGCCATACCAAGACCGGTGCCTTCCGTTTTGTGCACCCGAGTACTGTCTTCTCTGGCAAAAGCTTCAAAGATAACCTTCTGAAACTCCGGCGGCATTCCAATTCCATTATCCCCTACACAGAGACGGATACGTATGTAATCCTCTCCCTTTGGAGAAGGCTCTTCCTGCAAGTCCATACGTATGGCTCCTCCTACCGGCGTAAATTTCACAGCATTTGATAATAAATTCAAAATGACCTGATTCAGGCGAACGCTGTCACAAAATACGTTCTCTGCCGAAATATCATGAACCGACAAATCAAACCTCTGATTCTTTTCGTTCACCTGAGGCTGGACAATACTGACAATTCCATCCAAAACTTCCCTCAAGGATACTTGATCTATGTTCAGCGTCATTTTCCCATTTTCAATTTTCGACATATCAAGTACATCATTGATAAGTCCCAAAAGGTGTTTGCTGGAAAGGGTAATCTTCTTCAGACAATTTTGCACCTGTTTTGTATTCTCCAAATTGGCCGAAGCAATGGATGTCATACCGACAATGGCATTCATAGGCGTACGGATATCATGACTCATATTGGATAAGAATTCACTTTTGGCTTTGTTCGCCCGTTCTGCCTCCTGTCTGGCATAATCCAAATCTCTCAACTGCCGCCAGGTCATGTACAGATAAACCGCAAACACTACAAGCAATACCAACAAAATAACCGTACAGCTTACAAATGCCGCCCGAATCCATTTCTGCCCCAAACTATCTATCGTGCGGTCCAAATCACCATAAGGCAAAAACGTCAGCAAATACCACTCCGAGTAGGACAGCTTTGTACAGAACATATGCCGCCGTACCCCATTCATGGACAGGCTTGTAGAATAATCTGTCTCCTCCCCCATTGCCTGCTTCAGTTCCTCTACATACATCTTGGGCGGTTTCTTTTCCACATCATCATACAGATCTAACGCTCGATCAAAATAATTTCCGCGAACTACATCATCCGTACACAACACAAAGCTGCCATCTTTACGGATAATAAAGGAATATGCTTCATCATCGCTGACATTCAATGACAATGCTTCATTGATATAGCTTACAGGAATCCCTGCTACCATCGCAGTACATTCCTGTCCATCTGTCATAAGATACTCACAAGGCACTCCCAGCAACACGACAGAACTTCCGGTACTGTCATACCCCAGCGCCGCTTTCCTTTCACCCGCATTCAAAGAAGACAGATATGACACAGGATCTGCAATACGAAGCGGCTCCCCGTAGAACATTTCAAATTGCCCATCCTCGGATAAAAGAGCCAGATGCGTAAAGTCACAGTCTCTTGCGTTGCTTTCCATCCGCTGACGAACCTGCTGCAATTGCTCCGCATCTTCCGACCATGTCTCTTCTGTCAGCATGCTCACCTGATTCAAACGCATTTCAATGGTGGTCTCAAAGTATCTGGAAATCTGTTCGCACATGCTTTCCATATATAAACCGCCCACTTGATTGATCGTTTCGGAACTCTGCCGCTCCATAAAAAGCGCTAGGGAAGAAAACACAATCACACACAGCAATACGACACAAATCAAGCTGATTTTCAAAAATCGAGGCGTTCTATGATTTTTCATAAGCACATTCCTCCTTATATGCAAGAATTGCTGCTGTTGTTCTCTCATAGACCGCTTCTACTTGCCGTACCAACACTGCGACACTCTCGCCCCAATCCTGCCGCAGTTCCTCCGTCAGGAGGTTGCTGACCTCACACAATTTTGTAAACCCCAGATTCTGTGCAACACCTTTTATCGTATGAGCCGCCCGAAAAGCGGTCTCTCGATCTCTTGTTGCAATTCCCTGACGCAGCGTCTCAAAACTTGAATCGTTCAAGAACTTTAGCACAAACTTCTCAACCAGCGCTTCCTTTCGCATCCGCCCCAGCACATCCTCATAATCTCCTTCCAGCAGTTCATAGCATTGTTTCAGCGTCATGTTATCCACCCCTTCTCTTATTTGTAAACTTATCCTTTTATATCTTCTATAGGAGAAATCACAGAAAAAGTATCCTGCATTCCCTCATCGTAAAAACAATATCCTCCCCGGCCGCTCCGCTTTACCGTATACAGCGCCTTATCCGCAGCCTGAAATAACACATCGTAATCTGCGCCCAGCGTCTCCGTGAGCGCCACACCCAGACTCACCGAAACTGTAAAATCTCCATATTTTCCGCACAAAGCCGAAAAAATACGTCGGATAGTAGGTTCCAGTTCCGAAGTGTACTCCAGAAACAACAGATATTCATCCCCGCCGACTCTGGCTGCAATATCATTGCTGCGAATACTCCGCCGCAGCCGCTTAGCTGTCTGCACAAGAACTTCGTCCCCAAACTGATGACCAAACGTATCATTTGCCGCTTTAAAATCATCCAAGTCGAAAATTGCCAGTGCAAATTTCCCTGTTGGATTCTTTGCCAATAATGCTTCCACCCTCTTTTTGCTACTGGCATGGTTCAAAAGACCGGTAAGCTGGTCAGTAGACGCCATGCGCTCCAAATCATCCGTTTTTACACGAGAATCATGAATGTCCATGGCTTTTCCCATGGCACCGGTGCATTGCTGTGTCTCTTCTGACCAAATTGTCCGAAAAACAATACGAAACCATCTCTCTTCTTTCTCCAGACACAGTTTACACTCATAGGCAACTTCGGGCTTCGCAGGTGTGGCGGATTTGAGCAAAGCTACCAGACTGTCCAATCCGCAAGCCGACAGAACCGAAATTAATTGTTTATCATGGTAGGGATCCTTAATCACCTCCGGAAGATCCAGCTGACTGGCGCCGGCCGGAGACAAAACAAGCACAGACGGTGTAATGGTATACTCAAACTGAATCTCGTTAGTCAGTGAAGCAAAAACATCATATTTCATACGCTCTTGCTCCAAAAGACGCAGTGTACGGTCAGAGGCGGTCAATTCCTCCCGCTGGAGCAATTCCTCTACCACACTGCGAAGCCTCCTTGGGTCATCCGCGAAATCATCCTCCGACAGATGTTCTTTTAGCATATCCGCCACCTCTGTCAGGCAGGAAAGCAAAAGCGGATGAAAAGCACCGCATTCTCCATCCAGAATCATCTGTACCGCTATTTCATGAGAAATTGCTTTTTTATACACGCGGTCGCTGGTCAGTGCGTCATACACATCTGCCAGCGCCACCACCTGCGCGGCAATGGGAATTTGATCTCCTTGCAGACCATCCGGGTAACCATTGCCATCATAACGCTCATGATGCCAACGGCATATACCATAAGCCGTTTTGATCAATGGATCTTTCTGCTGTATGGGCAGATTGTCCAGCATCTGGGCGCCGATTTGCGAATGGGTTCGCATGACCGCAAACTCTGCTTCCGTTAATCGTCCCGGTTTATTTAAAATTTCTTCGGGTATGGCGATTTTTCCAATATCATGCAATGCAGAAGCCGTACATATGCTTGCAATTTCCTGCTGCGAAAAATGATACTCCTCGGTACGTTGATTTAAATGCCGAAGCAACAGTTCTGTAAGTAAGCGTACCCGGCGAATATGTTGTCCGCTTTCTCCGTTACGAAATTCCACAACATGACTAAGGATTTCAATCATAAGCCTGCTCTGCCGTTCTTTCTCGTAAATCTGCCGTGCCGCCAGACCTATGAGTTTTTTCTGTTTCGCATATAATAAAATGGTATTGTCAACTCGTCGACGGACAATCAATGCGTCAAAAGGACGGCTGATAAAATCAGCCACGCCGAGTTCATAAGCCCTCTCTACACAAGAAGCACTATTTTCCGACGAGATCATAATAACCGGAATGTCCGAAATATATCCCTTATCATTCATTTTTGCCAGCACATCAAATCCATCCATCTCCGGCATTACGATATCCAGCAATACCAGTGAAAGATTTTGCTGGTAAGCATCGATGATTTCCATTGCCTGCATACCATTTTCCGCTTCCAGAATTTCATACTCATTTTCTAATATGTCTGCTAAAATAGAACGATTCATTTCAGAATCATCTGCAATGAGAATTTTGTATTTTTCTCCCTCTTTCCCTGCCAAAAAAGCCACTTCCTTCTCTTCCTCAAAATTACCGTTATCATAGCATATTTCCTCAAAATTGTATAGCATTTTTTCCTCCCACAATTATCAAAACCCCAAAACGTCCACCAAGCTTTTTTGTCCTATGTTTAATAACGAAAAACAGCACAGTAATCCTTGCAGGAATCACTGTGCTGCATTTATAACATAGAACTTACTTTATACTTTATCTACGCAGCCATTCTTTTATTCACTGAATGGGTCCTGCATATCTCCTTCATCAATCTCAATCCCCTGATCATTCAAAAGATCCGAGCCATTCTCATTTGAAATATCCATGGAGTTATTCGTATCCTCTGTCTTCCGGTGAGATTGATACTGGGTGTAACCTATGAGCACACCTGCCGCAAGGCATAACACCAGACACAGGATTAAGACACGCCGCTTCTTCATAAGCTATCTCCTTTCCGCCTATTTGCTTGGAGTTGTCACCTTAATAGTGTTCGTACTATAGATTATTTGCTCTGCGCCTTCTTTATCTTTGTACTTAAGGAAAGCACGACCAATTCTATTCACACCCGCATTAACATTATTGATATTAAAGATAAACTGAGCAGCCGTTCCGGTAACTATACCCGTAACATTTTTTACACCATTAATTGCTGTATTCAATTCAAATTTATCTAAATCTGTTGTTTCTGCACTCACCTGATTTGTATAAATAATACCTCTTTGTACCAATTCGCATCCTTCCGGAAGAGAATATGCACAGGAATAACTGATACGATATTTTCCGTTGTATGGTGCACATGTAGCACCGTTCAAGACAACAGAAGCTGCTTCTTCTACCACCTCTTCCTCAGCAACAAATTCCGGAATCAATGATACATCAGATGCCACTACAAAAGAATACTCCTCATCATAACTCACAATATCACCCAATGTGACGTTTCCTTGATCATCTTTTGTAAAAAGATGCCAGCAGGAGAACTTCTGACCTTCTGGTGCTTTTGCTAAGACAGTTGCTACTGCACGAGCTAGGAACTCTTTCTTTGTACCAGCATCCTTAATTCTTGCATTCTCACCAACTGTAACAGTGTATTTCTCCTCAACCTTTTCGAACACTGCTTTTACTCCGATTACACTCTCCATTTCGAATTTGAAATCGCCGCCAAGTTTAATTTTATTCTCTTTATTATGTTCATCAATCAAGAACAGCGATTGCAAGCGATACCCCTTTGCAGGGATTGCACTTAAACGAACAATTGAGCTTTCGGCAACTTTGCCGTCTTCATCCAACTCTTCACCGTCTTCTGTCACGACATAAGCTTTTACCGTACCTTTACCAAGCACTTTAATGCCTAAAGGAAAGTTAACAGGTTGGCCGTAAACAGCTCCATCCACCGGAATCTCAAAATCAGCTCCGAATTCTTCTGCTACTTCTACTGCGTTCATTCCGGTATCTACAGTTATAAGATCACCGTCGTTATCGCTTAGAACGATTTTGAACGGATTATTTCCGCCCTTTGCTTTGTCAACAGATACCGTACCAATCGGCAGTTTATTGCTTACATTTCCGTTTTCATCTTTTCCAAACTGTACTAAATTCTCTGCTGCTGCTACATAGATTTTCATGATCTGTGTCTCAGGATCAAAAACAGATTCTTTGATTTTTGCCTTCTCCAGCGCTTCATCAAACTTTAAAGTCATTCCTCTGCCTGGAACCGCAGAACCTTTTTCATTTTGCAGCTGAAGCGAAATCTGGTACGAAGAAATACTTTCCGCTCTTGTCGGATCCAGTTCCAGCCAAACACGAACCTTATTGTTGTCATATTCATCTTGCCCCGGCATCTGCTCCGTACGCAGAGTGTAAGGTACAGAAGTAGCTGTTTCCGTAGTTTCAGCAGAGCCTTCTGTCCCCTCTTCTGCATAAACCGCAGTTGGTGCTACGCAAGATAATGTTAAGGCTGCCGTAAGCAGCAATGCCATAAACTTTATTTTTCTCATAGTAACCTCCATTTTTTTTGCGGGCACGCCGCCTATTCAAGAGGCGTGCCCATTTCATTTATCTAATAAGAATGTTTCCGTTTCATTTCCCGTCAGGAATGTCTGCGATTATTCTCCTTCTACATTTTCAGGTGTCTCGTTAGGTGTTTCATCAGGCGTACTGTTGGACAATGTGATTCTAGGCAAGTTCTCCTCAGCTGGAACTTCAACCACAAATGAGTCGCTGACTAATCGTTCTCCTGCCAATGTTAAAGCATTGTCTACACGGTATAACTCTGCATATACGCTGGTTGGAAGTTCTACAATGATATCTTCACCATTTTCCCCTGCGTCAGGCAAACCAAACTTACCTTCATTTTCTCCGCTGAGAGGTTCTAACCAGTAAACCCAGGAGCCATCCTTTACATTGGCAATCTGCCAGTTGCCTGTTCCCATATCCGGTAGGTCTGCAAAGAATACCTGATATCCATTGATAATGCTGTCACGTTTATCTTCAAAGGAGTCGTTATACATTTCATGGTTCTGATTATACAGTTTTACTACGTTGTAAGCTGCATTTCCGGCATACTTACCAGTAACGATAAAGGAACCTGCAGGAATCACGCTGCCTGCTTCGGCATCCAACACATAATCTTGGTCCAGAATACCAATCGCATTGTCTGTGTTCCATGTTTCGATTCCGGTTTCTTCATCCACCGTAGATACACCGATATCTACATTATCACCAGAAGGACCAACCAATGTTATTTCGGCAAATCCCAGTTTCTTGATATTATTTGGAGCCGAGATTCGAACATGAGTTGCTGCAAATGCTTTAATATTGCCATTGTTTCTGAAATACAGAACCTTTCTTCCATCGTCCAATATACCTCCTGTACAAGAATTCATCCTAGTGAATGTTGCACCACCGTCGCTACTGAATTCCAAAGCAAAACTCCATGGTTTCGTATGGTGATCTGTTACACCCTGTGCAGGATCGGCAGGATCTGGCATTACCATTCCAATTACTTCCTGCTTGCTTCCCAAAGAAATAACTATCTGTGCGGTACGAGCAGTCGTTGTTCCATTGTAAGCTGTGCCATTGTCACCATCGAACATAAGATTAGCACCAGTATCGGTACGTAATGTTTCTCCGGTGTCTTCGTCCAGATAACGTACATCCATCATCGTGCTGTAGGTTACAGTTTCTCCGGTAACAGCATCTTTGTAAGAGTTACCTTCCACCACTTCGACATTATCATAGACTGTCAATAATCCGGCATCGGAAACCATATTACTGCTGGTCACAGACCAGTTGTCAGTAGGAAGATCTCCTTCATGACGAATCTTAATAGGCTTCATCATAGTCGTTTCAGTTTCATTCAAGTACTTGTCATAAGCCACAACGCCATAGGTCATGACGCGGTTGTTCTGAGTCTCAACTACATCCGTGTAGACAGTGCTTTCTGCATATCCGCCATCTTCATTCTTATCAGGTTCAATGAAAGCTACCGGACGACCGTTACGAATGATTTCATAACCCAGAATAGAATCCATATTAGACTCATTCGGCAGAGTGATTGTTAATGTCACCTTTCTTGCATCGGCTTTTGTCCCCTGTTCCAAATCAACCCCTACAGAAGTAGAACTCATAGGATCTCCGCCTGCCAAGGTGTACTCATGTGCTCCGTCATTGAGGTACTGAAGTTTTCTTTCTTCCTTCGGGAATTGCCCTGCATAGTTTACAGTATATGAATCCGGTACCAGCCCCCATGCAGTAAAGAACTCTAAGAGGTTCTTCTGTGATGCCGCACAAGCAGTACGGATGATGTTCTGATCCGTAGAACCTCCGCTTATGTTTGCTAGACGAAGTGCTTTATCACTATCTGGCGCTAAAGCCGGACTTCTTCTGTACAGATAGTAACGTGCGAAGAATTCATTTGCTAACATGTTATTGTAGTTTGCTTGATTGAACACATTGCCACTCTCATCCGGCTCTTTGTAATAGTCATAATATGCATAATTGTTATCATAAGCAAGGTGAAGCTGCCAGTACATTCCAAGCTGTGCAAATACACCGTTTGCCTTACCTACCATACCAGATGTTACATGATCATATACCTTTGCATATGGGATACGAGTTGTTGCTGCAGTATCAAATGTCTTTTCAAACTGAGACCAGATATTATTCGTAACCTCGGCATAGCTTACACCGGATGCATCAGCGTTGTGACCCATCTCATGAGCAATACCCCATCCGAACATAGTACCTCCGGTACGTTTACCATTTTCTTCAATCTCAAGAGGTGTTCCTTGCGCAAGACCAGGTACAGACCCCCATTCAATACCAAGATGGAGACCACCGGCGTACATAAATGCACCTGCAAACATTCTGTGATAACGTATGTTAAATCGTGCTGTAGGAGTACCTTTTACTGTATTGGTAACTCCAGGGTTGAAACCACGTTCCTTATAGAACTGTTTCAGCATCTGGTTCATAGAAACCATGCTGCCACGCAGCTGCGCGGTCATCTCTTCTACAGTTTTTCCTTTATTGCCGCCCAAGGCGTTGTAAATCTGGCTTGCCGGTACAGACATCAGCACATTATCTACTCCGATTTCAGTACTGTTCAAGAAACAGTTATCGCCACTTCCAAATTTGAAACCACCTACAGCTTCCTGATGTTCAGCATGAGCTGCTTGCAGATTCTCACAATATGCTTTCAACTCTGTTACATAAGCTGTAATTTTTTCATCCCAATCTTCTGAGTAATCTGTTGCACGATCCATACCGATTGTTCTGTGCAAATCTAATACCGGAATCTTCGTAGCGCCGCTTACACGAACCTTTATCGGGTTATTCTTTACATTGGCAGACGTATGCACGATATATAAAGAACCACCTTTTTCAACATCGAGCGTGTTCACATTTGGAATTTCAATTTCATTTTTACCTTGATACAAGGTAACTTCACCGGCACGCCATGCAGCAGCTTCCGGATGGTACTGGGTAAATACTAATCTTGCGTCTACCCTCTGACCGATTGTCTTGCCCTTCTGGCCTACATAAACATTAATCTTATTGCCTGTCTGTGCTACATATCCCAAAGGCTGTAATCCACTTAAGCCGCCCTGGAAGTTGTTCGCCAGACCTGTCTTGGTAATATCAGGTTTTACATTAAATACGCTCTGGTCTATATCACCGTTAGTCAACAATTCTTCCGCATACTCTAACTCTGACAACAACAAACTCTGTTTCGGATGATACTCGTGATGTACTTCATCCTCTGTATTTGCACGTGCAACCAAAGCATCGATCTTAGTCTGATCTACGTCATCCCTCAAAGTTACATGCATATCGTCTGTATAGAGATTGTATACATCATCCTCTAAAGAATCATACTTGAAGAATTTAATCTCAGAGTAGTTGCAGGCAGCATTGTAATACTTGTGCAAACCAAAATGGATTCTCTTTGCTCTCACCGGCTTAGAAAATACATAGCGCGTCGTGTTCTTCGCTGTCGGATGCATTGATTGCATTGAACACTTTATGTTTTCCCTCACCCATTTTCCAGTTGCTTCATCATATGTTTCTGCCCATAAATAAATCTGGTAAACGCCGCCTTCGTTATAACCATCTTCCAAACGGTTGCTGACAACAATATCTTTAATCATCTGTTCCTCTTTAAACGTCACAGTCGGACCAATATCAGCATAACCTATACTATGATAGTAAGTCGTATAATCATCATCGACAAGCCACCAAGGATCAAATGTAGTACCTGCCGGATATTTTGTGCTATCTAATATCTTCGTATCTATCTGAACAGACTCAATTTCGTCCCTTTCAACCATCTGATATCTTGCAAACTTCGGAACCTCAGTGGTTGTCTTCGCTGCGGAAATGATAGAATACGCTCCATGGCGCCAGTTATCATTATCATCGTGATTCCATCCGTAAACGCGAACCTGATAAGTCGTATTGTCTTTCAGCCCAGTAATTTTATAGGAATTTGTCATAATGTCATGAACTTCTGTCCATGGTGTCTCTTCTTCATTCGCTGGTTTCTCACGATATTCCAAACTATACTTTTCAGTACCAACCATGTCCTTCCAAGATACATCTACTTGACGGAACTTACCGTTTGCGCTCACATAATCTGGCGCGTCAGGTGCTTTTCCTGCAAGTTGATGATGGTCTACTGTTTCACTGTAAGGGCTGGACCAGTTACCGTTAGTAGATTTCACTTTGACCTTATAGTCCCAAAGAGGTGTTATCTTATCCTTATGTCCGCCTTCAAAGCTGCTGACCACAACCTGATTGACACCAGGTTTGTAATATTGCCAATCATAATATTTGCCCTCTTTTGAAACTGCGGATACAGCTACTTCATAGCCTGTTACATTTATTTCCGGATCCCATGATACCGTAAAGCTATCGCCGGAGCCTTCTACTTCAATATTTTTCGGAATATTCAATTCCGGTTCCGGGATACGGCTTTCCATATCGTTCAGGAATTCTACCTTTGCGATCTCAGTCAAGTTTGCGCTGGTTGCAGTCGCTGTAACTACAATAGTAACTTTCTTAATCGCGACCTGTGTACCCAGGTTGATCTCAATGCTTCCATCTGGTTTACGAATTGCGGTAGCGCCTGCTCTTGCCTGACTCCTCATTTTTGAACGTCGCATCTGCGACTGAGATTCGGCGCTGTCCACGATAGGTACCTCGATCATTTCACCCTCGCCATTTGGATCATCTGGATTAACTGTTTCTACTTTAATAGTACCTGCAGTAGGACCGCTCTCTGCCGGTGCGGAAATAACCATACCTCCGACCTCTGCCGTGTTCGCCAGTTCCATCTCGATTTCAATCGGATTTTCTTCGGAAATATTTCCTCCTGCCTTAGAAGCAATCTGAATCGGCTCTTCTGCATCTTCCATGATGGTATCAAGCTTACGATCACTTGTAGCAACTGCCTTTTCCTGTTCCGCTTCTACCTTAACAGCAGACTTCATAACCGTTAAGATCGGTGTTGCTTCCAGCTTATCTCGTTTCATATTGTAAGCCAGAATGCTCAGGTCGCGAATGTCAGTCTTACCATCCAAGTTCAAATCATAGATAGCTTCAAACTCTTCGTTTTCACCTTCTCCCGGTGCATCTGGAGTCGGTGCATCTGGATCTGCAGGTCCTTCCGTATCCGGAGTCTCAGGTTCTACCGGCTTCGTGTTTTTCTGATCCATATATTCTACAAGAATCTTAGCATCCTGATCGTCAATCGCACCATCTCCGTTGACATCTCCTAATGCAAATACACCTGGATTAGTCTTTCTTTCACTATGGTAAGATGTGTAGCTGTTGCTGAACACCAATGTGGTCTTCGTACCTTGCTCGATCTTAACATCCTGTGTAAAATCATTAAAATAATACTCTGCACTCATATGTAATGTATAGTCACCAGCTGGAATATCGAGTCCCTGGAAAACAATAGTATCTCCAACCACGCTGGTAACCGTATGTTTGTGAGTTTCCTCACCCTGTGCAACATCCTCTTGATTTTTGTCGATCAGTGTAACCTTGAACAATCCTTTCATCTCTTCAAGGTCTGCATTGATAGGAAAATCATTCTGAAGCTGCAATTCAAAATTCACAAGATTCGGTTCCTGCGGAGTGTTATTTTCCTCTTCGCCAGCCGTAGGTGTATTAATATCACTACCGGTTCCGCCACCTACATCCACATTTCCGGAATCTCCTGTGGAACCTGCATCCTCTGTGGAACCTGTCCCATTTTCAATATCTGCTCCGTCTGTAGAACCTGATTCGTCTGTGGAACCTGATTCATTTCCATCTAAATTCTCTTCGGTTTCTGCTGCGTTCGTATCATCCTGAACTGTTGTAACATTCTCAGGATCCGTAAGCGTATTCACATCAGCCGCTAATGCGGATGCGGGTGCTTGAACCAGCATAGCCATTGCCAACAAAATTGCAAATAGTTTCTTTTTCAAATCATCACTCTTCTTTCTTAAAATAAATTTTTCTTTTGTTCTTTGTTTCAAAGAAAGGTAATCGGCTGCCATACTGCATCTTGCAGTTTAGGCTTTTTGACTTTGCTTCCTGCATGTTTACAGGTTTGCGTTTGGATATTATGATGAACTTTCCCAGAACTCCTCCTTCCCAAATTTTACTTGTTGACAACCAAAAAAACGCCACAATCTAAGAACGAGCAGCAAATGCCAAAGACAATTACAACTATGTTCGCAACTGTGAGCGTAACAAATACATCCAAGCTTAACTTGAACGGCAATCGGCTGTCATACCACGACTTAGTGGGTTAGACCCTTTGACTTTGCGTCCCTGCGTTTCCACAGGTTTGCCAAACATTATTATTTTTGTCTCTTTATTCTAGCAAGAACTTTTAGGGATGTCAATCCCCTTTTTCAAAATATTGGGAAAACCTCACCCATTAATTTGGTCAATTGAAAAAGTGAATTCCACTTTGCAAAATTAAATTCAATCGAAATATAGAAAAATAGAGATTTAATATATGAAATACCCAAAATCAGAGTTAAAATACAAGTAAAAGCTGTGGTTTTGGGTATTTTATTGCATGCTGAGCGGAAGTCGAATTTACGTTTGATTTTTTGGGAGGAGTAAATTCCACCTCTGGGGAGATTCTGCGATGATGGCTGTAATAGATTCCTGCCCAGCTTTTTGACTATGTTTTAGAGGTTATTTTAATAGTTCAGGGCTTAAGATGATATCATCTGCCGAAATCTTTTGCAGATGAAATACATCCAAAAGTTCCTTTCCGTATTGAAATTCAAATATCTCATACGGGTTCTTATTTCCAAGCTTCTTCCTTGTATAAGAATTGATATGGCTCATCATAAGATCAATCTGTTCCTGCGTATATTGACCGATATCTTCACCTTTCGGAATGATTCGCCGGATCATTTCATGATTGTTTTCGCAACTGGCTTTTTGATAAGGTGCACTGGCATCACAATAAAACATTTTTGTGCGAGGATTTCCCTGAGCATCGAATTCAATGGCGGAAGGATTTGAAAACTCACTTCCATTGTCTGCTAATAAAACAGGGAACAGTTCCATAAAAATGTCAGGACGCAATTCCAGATAAAGCCGGTTGAAAATATCGATCACAGACTGGGAGTCATTGTGTTGTCTGAGAAAGGCAAGCTGCAGTCCCTGTTCCACGAAATGTATGGTGAGGAGAACCGCACCGCCTTTGATGCCTTCTACAGAATCAATCTGACGAACAGAGAGATCGGGATGTTCTTCCATATATGTTTGGAAACAGGAAAAATCACGTCCCAGGCGGCATGTTTTGTCCACCTTGAGATTTTGGGAAACATTCTTTCTTGGACGCATGCGGACGGTTCTTGGCATATCTATGTTTCTGGCGGTAAAAAGACCATTGTTTATATAGGCATACAGAGTTCTTTCAGATTTCATGAGTGCATCTACATGGTGGACAGCAATGTGATGAAGAGACTGTCCTTTTATTAAAAGAGGCGAAACAATGTCGTCTATCTGTCTGAGTTCACTTTCTGAAAGGGCAAAACCGGATCTGGATTCGCTTCTGACCAGTTCATACTCTTTTTGAGCATAAGAGGCTTTGTATAGATGTTTCTCCAGGGAACATTTACTGCGTTGTGAACAGCCATTACAAACATAAGGCGGTTTGGAGAGTTTAGGGCAAACGTATTGTTCGTAGAGAATACAAGAAGAGGAACATTTGCCACAGGACCAGCAAAACCGATTTTTGCGAGAGGTACATTCCTGACATACCTTTTGAGCGAAGCATTTCCGTTGGAAAGCCAAGAGACAATCATTGAAAGATTTGCCGTAGGCTCCGCTTTTTTCAAAAGAGATGTGATTTTTCACCTCCTTTGAGATGGTGGTGCAATCCTTATTTAATAGTCTGCCGATAGCTTTAAAACTTTCTCCTTCGTTCAGCTTTGTTTCAATGATAATTCGGGAATCAAGAGTTAAATGTTTTTGTTTATTCATAAGTACTTCCTTCCTGCTGGTAGGAAACAGTCATATTTATAGAAAGGATTTTAACAGATAATTCGGAAAGATTAAATTCCATCATTGAGGGAAGGAAGATTTGCAGGTTTAAATTCCATATAGGGGTGGAATTTAAATTTGCAATTGAGTCACCCATTAATTTCCGCCCATTTTTCAAAAAACCGCTTGACAAATTAACTATTACAAGATATACTATTTAAGTGTCTGAGGACATTATAGGGGATTGGTCAAATGGTATGATAGGAGTCTCCAAAACTTTTGGTGGGAGTTCGATTCTCTCATCCCCTGTTAAGAATGAAGCTGTTGCACAGATTGTGTGGCAGCTTTTTTTCATGATATAGGAAAGTATGAACTTTCCTATATCACGCTATATCAATCGGATCGCTTCATTAATATTCTTTACTCCGATGACTTCAACTCCTGTAATATTGCTTACACTCTCAAGCGAAACCGCCGGCAGAATACATGTCGTAAATCCTAGCTTTTTTGCTTCTGCCACCCTTTGTTCCGGCATACTGACCGCACGCACCTCTCCGCTTAAGCCAACCTCTCCGAACACGATCGTCTTTTCCTCAATCGGACGGTTTTTATAGCTGGACACAATCGCCAATACGATTCCAAGGTCAATCGCCGGTTCATTCATTTTAATGCCTCCTGCGATATTGACATAGGCATCACAATTCGATAGTGGCAGTCCGACCCGTTTTTCCAATACTGCCATCAGAAGATTGACCCGATTATAATCCGTTCCTGCAGCGGTTCTTCTTGGCATTCCAAAATTCGTCTGGCAGACGAGTGCCTGAATCTCTATAAGAATCGGCCTCGTTCCTTCCATAGAACAAGCGACCACAGAACCGGTTGCATCCTCCGGCTTACCGCTTAGCATAAACTCAGACGGATTGGCCACTTCTGCAAGTCCATCCCGGCGCATCTCAAATACTCCTATTTCATTCGTAGAGCCGAAACGGTTTTTCACGCCTCTAAGGATTCGATAAGAGGCATGTCTGTCCCCTTCAAAATAAAGTACCGTGTCTACCATATGCTCCAGCACTCTAGGCCCTGCCACGGTCCCTTCTTTCGTGACGTGACCAACGATAAAAATCGTAATCCCCAAGCCTTTTGCAAGCTGCATAAATACATTTGTAGATTCTCTTACCTGGGAGACGCTGCCCGGGGCAGAGGTCACTTCTTCGCTGTACATAGTCTGTATGGAATCAATGATCACAATCTGCGGCCTGTTCTTCTCTATCACCGCACGGACTGTCTCCAGATTAGTCTCACAGAACAAGGATAAAGTTTCTGAAAAATCGCCGAGCCGTTCGGCGCGCATCTTGATCTGCTTCAAGGACTCTTCCCCGGATATGTAAAGCACGCTTTTCTTTATATTAGAAAGATTCCGGCACACCTGCAAAAGCAATGTAGACTTTCCGATACCCGGGTCTCCGCCTACTAAGATCAAGGAACCCGGTACGATGCCTCCGCCAAGCACCCGATCTAGCTCCTGAATCTGCGTCGTCATACGCAGTTCTTTCTCCATGCTTACCTGAGAAAGTGTTGCGAGTTTACTCTCATTAAGACGTACCGCCCCAGCTGTTTTTGCCGTTGTAACGCTGATTTTCTCCTCTACAAATGTATTCCATTCCTTGCATGCCGGACATTGTCCCAGCCATTTATTTTCTTCGTGCCCGCAATTTTGACAGAAAAAAACGCTTTTCTTTCCTTTGGCCATCTTTCTTTCATCCCTTCTTTGCTGCTCATGACTGAACCATTGCTTTTATATCTATAATCAAAATACACTCCTAAATGCTAGTTTTCTAACATCCGGGAGTGTACTTATTGTTTTAAAACATACTCGAAGATATATCTGCTTTTATACTAACTCGATGAGTACTTCCATAGCAGCGTCACCTTTACGCTGTCCGATTTTGATGATTCTTGTGTAACCACCTTTGCGGCTCTCGTATTTCGGTGCGATTTCATCGAATAATTTTGCTACCAAATCAACTTCTTTTGCAGAGTTTTTCTTTCCGTCTTTTACTTCTTTTACAGGGTAAAGAACTTTAAGCATTTCACGTCTTGCATGAAGTCTGGATGGCATATCCTTTTTGATCTTCTTTTCAACTTCGTCGTATACAGTTACTTTCTTACCATCTACAACTTCTTTTACTCTTTTGCCATCACTGTCTTTTTTAGCAACTTTTGCCATAACAGTTACTTCTTCGTAATTATCTTTTTCTTTTACTGCTAAAGCAATAAGACCTTCTGCTACTTTGCGGATTTCTTTCGCTTTTGCTTCTGTGGTAACCATTTTACCGTTTGCCAGTAATGATGTTACCTGACCTCTGATTAAGGCCTTTCTCTGACTTGATGTTCTGCCAAGTTTTCTATATTTTGCCATGATTCTTATCCTCCATTATTCTGACGTACTTCCGCGCTCTTACGGTCTTATCGGAAATACGCTCTGGTTATGCTTCTTCGGGCTTACTAGCCAGATATTTTACACACAAAATTTTTATTCCTCGCCTGGGCTTAATTCCAATCCGAGTTCTTTTAATTTTGCTAATACTTCTTCTAAAGATTTGCGTCCGAGGTTACGAACTTTCATCATATCTTCAGGAGTTCTGTTGGTCAGCTCTTCCACAGTATTGATGCCTGCTCTCTTCAAGCAGTTATAGGAACGAACAGACAATTCCAATTCGTCAATACTCATCTCGAGCACTTTCTCTTTCTCATCATCTTCTTTTTCGATCATAACTTCCGCAGCCTGAGCTACTTCTGATAAATCAATGAATAATTTAAGATGTTCATTCAGGACTTTGGCAGCCAAGCTTACTGCTTCGTCCGGAACCAATGTACCGTTTGTATATACATCAAGTGTGAGTTTGTCAAAATCTGTAATCTGACCGACACGTGTATTCTGTACGGTAAGGTTTACACGTTCTACCGGTGTGTAGATGGAGTCAATCGGGATTACACCGATTGGAAGTTCGTCATTTTTGTTCTTATCAGCGCTTACATAACCTCTTCCTTTTGTAATCGTTAATTCCATGTACAATTTGCTGTCTGCGCCGCCGTTCATGGTTGCGATAACAGCTTCCGGATTCAAGATCTCGATGTCAGGGTCCGCCTGAATGTCAGCCCCTGTCACGATACCTTCGCCGTCAAACTCAATATATGCAGTCTTTGGTTCATCTGTTTCTGAAGTATTTTTGATTGCCAATGTTTTCAGATTCATGATAATCTCTGTAACATCTTCTTTCACTCCCGGAATAGAGCTGAACTCATGCAGCACGCCTTCGATTTTCACCTGACTTACTGCTGCTCCCGGCAATGAAGAAAGCATGATCCTTCTAAGTGAATTACCAAGTGTTGTACCATAGCCTCTTTCGAGCGGCTCTACAACAAATCTTCCATACTTTTTGTCTTCTGAAATCTCTGTAATTTCAATATTCGGTTTATTAAAATCAAACACTACAAAGGCCCTCCTTTTTGGCTTGTTATATGTTGAGGGATTCTAAAGCGTCTTACGGCTTATTTAGAATATAATTCGACAATCAACATTTCATCTACAGGAACGTCAATTGCTTCTCTTGCAGGAAGCTCTTTTACAGCACCTTTTAAGTTGTCTGCATCAGCTTCTAACCACTCCGGTACTAATCTTCCGCCTGTTACTTCTAAAATGTCTTTGTATCTTTGTGAACCTTTGTTCTTTTCTTTGATTTCGATCGTATCTCCGGCTTTTACGAGGTAAGATGGAATATTTACCTGTTTGCCGTTTACCAATACATGTTTGTGATCAACAATCTGTCTTGCTTCACGTCTTGTTCTTGCGAAACCTAAACGGAATACGACGTTGTCCAATCTTGTTTCAAGAAGAACCATCAGGTTTTCACCTGTCATACCGCTCATCTGTTTTGCTTTTTTATAGTAGTTTCTGAAAGGTTTTTCTAATACGCCATAGATGAACTTTGCTTTCTGTTTTTCACGTAACTGAAGACCGTACTCGCTCATTTTTCTATTAGCTCTTTTTAACTGTCTGTTAGATTTTTTATCAATTCCTAAATAGATCGGATCCATACCAAGAGATCTACATCTTTTAAGAACAGGAACTCTGTTTACTGCCATGTTCTTCTATCCTCCTATTACACTCTTCTACGTTTTGGCGGGCGACATCCATTGTGCGGTACTGGTGTTACGTCTTTGATGCTTGTTACATCAATTCCGCAAGCCTGAAGCGCACGAATTGCTGCTTCTCTACCTGAACCTGGACCTTTTACCATAACGTCTACGGATTTCAACCCATGTACCAATGCTGCCTTAGCCGCTGTCTCAGCTGCCATCTGAGCCGCATAAGGAGTAGATTTCCTTGAACCTCTAAATCCAAGACCACCGGCACTTGCCCATGATAAGGCATTTCCCTGTGCATCCGTCAATGTTACGATCGTGTTATTGAAAGATGACTGAATATGTGCCTGTCCGCGTTCAACGTTTTTCTTGACACGTTTTTTTGTTACTTTTTTTGCAACTTTCTTTGCCATTTAAACTAACCTACTTTCTTTATTCTTGTTATATTGTTTCTTCATAATTTTCATAAGGTAGTTCTTCTTACTACCCTTCGGTATGTTCGCTTAACTAACCTCATGCTATGCATTCGCTAAGGTTCGCGAACGACCTCGCGCTAAAATTCAATCTGCGCTTTCAGCTTGATTTCATTAAGCTGCTTTCGGTCTACTTTTTCTTATTTGCTACAGTTCTCTTAGGACCTTTTCTTGTTCTTGCGTTTGTCTTAGTCTTCTGACCACGAACCGGAAGTCCTTTTCTATGACGGATACCTCTGTAGCATCTGATTTCCTGAAGTCTCTTGATGTTAAGAGCGATCTCTCTTCTTAAATCACCTTCTACCATCTGTGTTTCATCGATCACTGCACTGATTTTCTTTACATCATCGTCAGTTAAGTCTCTGACACGAATATCTGGATTAACTCCAGCATCTTTTAAGATACGGTTTGCACTTACTCTACCGATTCCGTAGATATAAGTTAAGCCGATTTCGACACGTTTGTCTCTTGGTAAGTCTACACCTGCAATACGAGCCATGTGAATTTCCTCCATCTTTCTTTCAGCGAAAAGCGTCTGGCAGCCCTCATCAATAATATAGATGAGTCTGAAATGCTGTGCCCCCTGCTTCGCCTCTTGTTAATATTGTCTCAAATTGGGATGCGGCGCACTGCGGAAGTACCCGTACATCCAGCCGCTAGATACTACGGCCTTTCCCAGCACCGGTCCTGCCGGTCCATCGAAGCTTCTATATGCAAATAAGAAAGTGCGCACTTACGCCTTCCTTTTTGTATCTCATTTCTGCCTTGCTCCTTATGAAAATGACACTGGGTATTATAAGCAATATATAAATGTGAAGATGTTCCTCACTTTATATTTTAATAGCCTCTACACGCATCCTAGCGTATCGGGGCTACAGCCGCCTAAATAATAACAAAAACAGTTCCGCTTTAATAAGTGCTTATTCCTATCCCTGTCTTTGTTTGTGCTTCGGGTTCTCACAGATTACTCTGATGCTTCCCTTTCTTTTAATGATTTTGCATTTTTCGCAAATCGGTTTTACTGATGATCTAACCTTCACGTCAAATCCTCCTTTCCCTATATGCATCGCTATAGTTCCAACCGCGGGGCATACTTTCCCCGACAGTTCGCCTAATATTATAGCACTTGTTTTTCTACAAAGTCAACACCTTTTTTTATTTATCTCTCCAGATAATTCTGCCCTTTGACAAATCATATGGGGACAATTCCAAAGTCACTTTATCTCCCGGAAGGATCTTGATAAAGTTCATACGTAACTTTCCGCTGATATGTGCCAATACCTGGTGTCCGTTTTCCAATTCTACCTGAAACATCGCATTTGGCAATTTTTCTACTACAGTTCCTTCGATTTCAATTACATCAGCTTTTGACATACTTTTCCTCCAATTAAACGTCTTTCTTCTCTACTTCTTTTTGATACTGTTTCAATATATATTTGATCTTCACATCATCACAGTCTGAAAGTTCAAACTGACATCCTATAAGCTGTATATGCTTTTTCTTTTTCTTTTTCGGATTTGCAAGTTTTCTTAAAAAGCCGTCCGCCAGATATACATATGCGTCTTCCACTGCTGTTATGACATAAATTTTTTCTTTGTCATGTCCTGCTTTTGATTTTGCAAGCATGCCTACTTTATATTCTATCATGTCCCAAACCTGCTTCTTCCTTTATTATATTACCGTTAAAAGCTTCGGTTCATCTTCCGTGATCAATACCGTATTCTCATAGTGTGCTGACAGCGAGCCGTCTCTTGTCACAACCGTCCAGTCGTCGTCAAGCCAGTCTACCTGCCATGTTCCTATGTTGATCATCGGTTCGATCGCCAGCGTCATGCCTGCTTTTAATCTCATCCCTCTTCTTTGCATCTGATAATTCGGTATCTCAGGATCTTCATGCAGATGCATGCCTATGCCGTGTCCGCATAAGTCTCTTACCACACCATAACCGAATTTTTCTGCATAAGCTCCAATCGCCCTTGAAATATCAAATAGATGATTGCCTTCTTTCGCATACTTTATACCTTCAAAAAAGCTTTCTTTTGTAATCCGTATAAGGTCTTTGGCTTCTTGGCTGACCTCTCCCACCGCGTGGGTCCTGGCTGCGTCAGAATGATACCCTTTATAGATAAGCCCTGCGTCGAGACTTACGATATCACCTTCTTTGATGATTCTTTTCTTGCTTGGAATCCCGTGCACCACTTCATGATTTAACGAAACACAGATAGATGCCGGATATCCATTGTAATTAAGAAAGGAAGGTTCGCATCCATAGCTTCGTATTACCTCTTCGCCAAGTCTGTCTACATCCCAGGTAGACATCCCTGCCCGAAGTCCTTTTTCCAGCTCCTTATGGACAAGCGCGAGGATTTCCCCCGCCTTTGTCATTAGTTCGATCTCTCTTGCTGATTTTATCGTAACCGGCATGATTACTCACCTAAAATATCAACAATTGCTTTAAATACATCTTCTAAGTCGACCGTTCCGTCTACTGTTTTTAAGATGCCTTTTGCCATATAATAATCGATCAACGGCTGAGTCTGCTCGTGGTATACGACAAGACGCTTTTGCACTGTTTCCGGTTTATCGTCATCACGGAGGATTAAGCTTCCGCCGCAGTTATCACATATGCCCTCTTGTTTTGTGGACGCGTATACAATATGGTATGTAGCGCCGCAATCTACACATGCTCTTCTTCCTGACATACGATTTATGATATTCTCATCCGGAACGTCTACGTCGATTGCGTAATCCATCTTCTGTCCAAGTTCTTCCAATGCTTTGTCAAGCGCCTCTGCCTGCGGAATTGTTCTCGGAAAACCATCGAGAACGTATCCGTTTGCACAATCTTCCTGATTCACACGGTCTACCACAAGGTCTACTACAAGCTCATCCGGAACAAGGAGCCCCTGGTCCATATATGTCTTTGCTTTTTTGCCTAATTCTGTACCGTTTTTAATATTTGCCCTGAAAATATCGCCTGTAGAAATATGAGGGATCTCATATTTTGCGGCAATTTTTTTTGCCTGAGTACCTTTTCCTGCACCCGGCGCCCCTAGCATGATAATTTTCATGATATCGCCTCCTTAATAGCATTTTAACTCGTATGATTTCACACGCCATGCAGGAAATAATACGAGCTAAAATAATTAATTATTTAAAAATCCTTTGTAATTACGAACAAGCATCTGAGATTCAATCTGTTTGATCGTCTCAAGTACAACGCCGACGATAATGATCAGTGAGGTACCGCCAAATGATACGTTTGCTCCAAATACACCATTGAATACAAATGGAATTACCTGTACGATAACAAGTCCACATGCTCCAATGAAAATGATTTTTCCTAAAATCTTGTTCAGATAATCTACCGTTGGTTTTCCCGGTCTGATACCTGGGATAAATCCACCGCTCTTCTTCATGTTATTTGCAATTTCCAATGGGTTGAATGTAATTGAAGTATAGAAATATGCAAAGAACACGGTGAGGAGGATATATACGATAAGTCCCCATGTATACTGAATGTTTGCCGGGTTACACCAGTTTCCTGAATTCAGTCCCCGTAAGATCTCGCTTCCGATTCCTGTTCCTTCGCCTTTGCCAAGGAAACCTGCGATCACGATCGGTGTCTGCATCAAAGAAGATGCAAAGATAACCGGAATAACACCTGCTGTGTTAACTTTCAGCGGAATATTTGTTGACTGTCCGCCCATTGTACGTCTTCCGACAATTTTCTGTGAATACTGGACCGGAATTCTTCTCACGCCATCCTGAAGACCAATAACGAATACAACCAATGCAAGGATAATTGCCAAAATGATCAAAGCTGCAAGACCGCCTGAAGCAAGTCCTTTTCCTTTTATGAACTGATTGTATAATGTTGTAAGGTCAAGCGGTACTCTTGAAATAATATTAATAAGAAGTACTACAGAGATACCATTTCCAACACCTTTTTCTGTGATACGCTCACCAATCCACATAAGGAATGCACTACCTGCTGTAAATGTTAATACTACAACTGCCGCATTTACAAAATTATACTCGTAAAGTAATCCCTGGCGCCCAAAACCAACTGCCATTGCTGTTGATTCTATCAATGCAAGCGCTACTGTGACGTAACGTGTCATTGCTGCAATCTTCTTTCTTCCGTCTTCGCCTTCTTTTTGCATTTCTTCCAATTTCGGAATTGCAATCGTAAGAAGCTGCATAATAATGGAAGATGTGATGTACGGTGTAATGCTCAGTGCAAAAATCGACATTTTTTCAAAAGAACCTCCTGTAAAGGCGCTAAAGAAATTGAATACATCGCCTGTCTGACTTGCAAAGAAATTCTGAATATATTCAGGGTTCACTCCCGGTGTCGGGAGCTGTGAACCGACTCTGATTACAACCAACATCAATAATGTATAGATGACTTTCTTTCTGATATCATCTATTTGAAATGCTTTTCTAACTGTCTTAAGCATTTTAGATCACCTCTGTTTTTCCACCAAGAGCCTCAATTTTCTCTACGGCGCCTGCGCTGAAAGCATTTGCCTGTACTGTAAGTTTCTTAGTTAATTCGCCGTTGCCAAGTATCTTCACACCGTCTTTAGGATTCTTAACGATTCCTGTTTCGATCAATGTGTCAACTGATACAACAGCACCATTGTCAAATACTTCTAAAGCACTTACGTTAATACCAACAATAGATTTTGAACTTGGGCAAGTAAATCCTCTTTTTGGTATTCTTCTGTATAATGGCATCTGTCCACCTTCAAAGCCCGGTCTTGGAGCTCCTGAACGAGCTTTCTGACCTTTGTGACCTTTACCTGCAGTCTTACCATTTCCTGAACCGTGTCCACGGCCTCTTCTGAAATTATCACTTTGTTTTGAACCGTCTGCTGGTCTTAAGTTTGATAAGTCCATCATGACACCTCCTTATCGTTTTTCTTAAATTATGCTTCTTCTACTTTTACTAAATGCTGTACCTGTTTTACCATACCTCTTGTTGAAGCATTGTCCGGTAAAACAACTGTTTTGTTTAACTTCTTAAGCCCCAAGGCTTCCACAGTTTTTTTGTGTTTTGGCACTGCACCGATTGTAGATTTTACTAACGTAACTTTTAATTCTGCCATTTCACTCTACCTCCTTAGCCTAAAATCTCTTCCACAGATTTTCCACGGAGTTTAGCTACCTGTTCTGGAGTCTTTAACTGACTTAAGCCGTTAATCGTAGCAAGTACCAGGTTCTGCTTGTTGTTTGAACCTAAAGATTTTGTACGGATGTTCTTAATACCTGCAAGCTCGATAACCGCACGCGCCGGACCGCCGGCGATAACTCCAGTACCTTCCGGAGCTTTCTTAAGAAGTACAGAAGCGCTTCCGAATTTTCCGATAAAATCATGAGTAATACTTTCATTTTCATCTAAGGCAACGGTTACTAATTTTTTCATAGCATCTTCTTTTCCTTTGCGGATCGCTTCCGGAATTTCTGTTGCCTTTCCTAAACCTGCACCAACATGGCCATTTCCATCGCCAACAACTACTAAAGCTGTGAATCTGAAGTTACGACCACCTTTAACAACCTTGGTAACACGCTTAATTGATACTACTTTCTCTGTCAGCTCAAATTGGCTAGCATCAATACGATTTTGTTTCATGTGTTCCTACCTCCTAGAATTCAAGACCAGCTTCTCTTGCTGCGTCTGCTAATGCTTTTACTTTTCCATGGTATATAAATCCACCTCTGTCAAAAACAACTGTGTTAATACCTTTTTCGATTGCTCTTTTTGCAATCACTGTTCCCAAGTATGCTGCTGCATCAACGTTGTCAGTTTTTTCCAGTTCTGCTTTCACTTCTTTTTGAAGAGTGGAAGCGGAAACAAGAGTATTTCCAACTGTATCGTCAATAATTTGAGCATACATATGATTATTGCTTCTAAACACTGCTAAACGTGGTCTTTCAGCGGTTCCGCTGAAACGGTTACGTAATTTTTTGTGTTTGTTAACGCGAACTTCGCTTCTAGATTTTTTACTAACCATTTTCACACTCTCCTTACTTATTTCTTACCAGTCTTACCAACTTTACGTCTAATAACTTCATCAGCATATTTGATACCTTTGCCTTTGTATGGCTCCGGTCTTCTCTTATCTCTGATTTCAGCTGCGTACTGGCCAACTTTTTCTTTGCTGATACCCTTGATTGTAATCTTGTTCTGACCTTCAACGATTGACTCAATGCCTTCCGGATCGATCATCTCAACTGGATGGGAGTATCCTAAATTTAATGTTAACTTATTTCCGGATTTTGCTGCTCTGTAACCTACACCGTTTACTTCAAGAACTTTCTGATATCCTTCTGTTACACCAACAACCATATTGTTGATCAATGTTCTTGTAAGCCCGTGTAATGATTTCATTTTCTTTAAATCATTTGGTCTTGTAACAACAACTTCTTCACCTTCAACTTTAATTTCCATCTCGATTGGGAGTTCTCTTTCAAGAGTTCCCTTTGGACCTGTTACAGTCACTTTGTTGCGTTCCGCAACCGTTACAGTAACGCCTGCCGGAATGCGTACTGGCTGTCTTCCGATACGTGACATATCCATCTTCCTCCTAAAACTTAAATTTTCGGAGCGGCGGCTTGGCCGCTCTGTTTTCAGCTACGCGGGCATTCGCCCATTTATACGGAAGTTCTTTTCCCAAAGCTCAATACCTCGCCAAGGTCAAAGAACGGCCTCGCACTAAGCTCAAGCTTCGCTTAAAGCTCGCTTTCACTAAGTTGCTTTCGGTCTACCAGATGTAGCAAAGTACCTCTCCGCCCACCTGAGCTTTTCTTGCTTCTTTGTCTGTGATAACACCCTGGTTTGTAGAGAGAATAGCAATTCCAAGTCCGCCAAGAACTCTTGGAAGATTTTCTTTACCAGCGTATACACGAAGACCTGGTTTGGAAATTCTCTTGAGACCGGAAATAACTTTTTCGTTTTTGTCTGCACCATATTTTAATGTGATATGGATTGTTTTAAATACGCCGTCTTCTACAAGATCATATTTTGCAATATAACCCTCGTTTACGAGAATATCAGCGATTGCAAGTTTCATTTTAGATGCCGGAACATCTACTGTATCATGTTTTGCAGTATTTGCATTACGGATTCTTGTAAGCATATCTGCAATTGGATCACTCATTGTCATGATAAATTTTCCTCCTTATTGATGTCCGCGCAGCGCGACATGCATATGATCTGTGAGCGTTTTCTGTCGCCACCCACACACTGCGGCATGCGCCTGCCCCCGCGGGTATCTCCTTACCAGCTTGCTTTTTTCACGCCCGGAATCTGTCCTTTGTACGCCAGTTCCCGGAAACAAATCCTGCAGATACCGTATTTCCTTAAATATGCATGTGGGCGTCCACAAATTCTGCAACGGCTGTACTCTCTGGTAGAGAATTTCTGTTTCCGCTGCTGTTTTACTTTCATAGATGTTTTTGCCATTAAAATTCCCTCCTATTGTTTTGCAAATGGCATTCCGAACTGAGCCAGCAATTCACGTCCTTCTTCATCTGTTTTTGCTGTAGTTACGATAATAACGTCCATACCTCTGATTTTATCAATCTTATCGTATTCAATCTCGGGGAAGATTAACTGCTCTTTGATACCGAGCGCATAGTTTCCCCTGCCGTCAAATGCATTAGGATTAATTCCGCGGAAGTCACGTACACGAGGCAGTGCAAGGTTTACAAGACGATCCAAAAACTCATACATTTTTTCTCCTCTTAACGTTACCTTGCAGCCGATTGCCATACCTTCTCTGATTTTAAAGTTAGCGATGGAATGTTTCGCTTTTGTAACGATTGCCTTCTGTCCGGTAATCGTCTCCATATCTTTTACGGCAGCCTCTAATATTTTTGCGTTTTCTTTTGCTTCGCCGACACCCATATTGACAACGATCTTGTCAAGCTTGGGTACCTGCATTTTATTTTTATATCCGAACTTCTTCATCAAAGCGTCTACGATTTCGTTCAGATACTGATCTTTCAATCTACTCACCTGTTTTGTCCTCCTCTCCGATTAATCAATGATATCACCAGTTGATTTGGCAAAACGAACTTTTTTATCTCCGTCCATCTTAAATCCTACGCGGGTAGGTTTTCCTTTGTGGAGATACATTACGTTTGACGCGTCAATTGGTCCTTCCTGATGAACGATACCTCCCTGCTGGTTCGCCATGCTCGGTTTCGCATGTTTGGTGATCATATTGATACCTTCTACAAGAAGCCTGTTCTTTTTTCTGTCAATGGAAATTACTTTTCCGTCCTTGCCTTTGTCTTTTCCGGCGATTACTTGTACCGTATCGCCTTTCTTAATTTTACTAGTAGCCATCAAAGCACCTCCTACACTACAATACTTCCGGAGCCAAAGAAACAATCTTCATGAACTGTTTCTCTCTCAGCTCTCTAGCTACCGGTCCAAAGATACGGGTTCCTCTTGGAGTTTTATCGTCTTTGATAATCACAGCAGCATTTTCATCAAATTTAATATAAGAACCATCTTTACGACGGGCGCCTTTTTTTGTACGAACAACAACAGCTTTTACGACGTCGCCTTTTTTTACAACGCCGCCTGGTGTTGCGTCTTTAACCGTAGCAGTAATCACATCACCGATATTTGCATATCTTCTGGTGGATCCACCCATAACACGGATACATAAGATTTCTTTCGCTCCCGTATTATCGGCTACTTTCAGTCTGCTTTCCTGTTGTATCATGCTAAAAGCCTCCTCTTTATCGCCCACGCAGTGCGGCATGGGTTATGCCCTGCGGGTGCTCCTCTTTCCTGCAATTATTTTGCTCTCTCTATAATTTCTACAAGTCTCCATCTCTTATCTTTCGATAAAGGCCTTGTTTCCATTACTTTCACTGTATCGCCAATTTTACAGTCGTTGTTTTCATCATGTGCCTTTAACTTATAAGTCTTTTTTACAATCTTGTTGTAAAGCGGATGTCTTACATTATCACGGACAGCAACCACGATCGTCTTTTCCATTTTATCACTTACAACGACGCCGGTACGTGTTTTTCTAAGATTTCTCTCTTCCACAGCCTATATTCTCCTTCCCGTCTTACTCTGCCACATTAGCCTTTTGGGTTATAATGGTCTGAATTCTGGCAATATTTTTTCTCACTTCTTTGATTCTGCTTGTGTTTGTCAACTGATTGGTCGCATTCTGGAATCTCAAATTGAAAAGCTCTTTTTTAGCTTCAACTAACTGTGCATTTAAATCTGCAACAGACTGTGATCTTAAATCTTCTAAATATTTTTTAGCCTTCATTTTATTCACCGCCTTCTAAATCTGCACGTGAAACTATTTTGCATTTACAGGGTAATTTGTGTGTAGCAAGACGCAGCGCTTCTCTCGCAACTTCCTCCGGTACACCGGAAATCTCAAACATCACGCGTCCTGGTTTTACCACCGCTACCCAGTATTCTAAAGTTCCTTTTCCGGAACCCATACGAGTCTCAGCCGGTTTTGTAGTTACTGGTTTGTCCGGGAAAATCTTAATCCAGACTTTACCGCCACGCTTTACATAACGGGTCATGGCAATACGGGCAGCTTCGATCTGATTAGACTTGATCCAACATGGCTCCATTGCAACAATTCCGTATTCGCCGTTTACAATTTTATTTCCTCTCGATGCCTTTCCGCGCATGCTTCCGCGAAACTGCTTACGATGTTTTACTCTTTTTGGCATTAACATAATTAACGAGCGCCTCCTTCCTTATTTCCCTTTGTCGGAAGAACTTCTCCTTTATATACCCAAACTTTAACACCAACTTTTCCATAAGTGGTATCTGCTTCTGCAAAACCATAGTCAATGTCTGCACGCAGTGTCTGAAGCGGAATCGTTCCTTCGCTGTAAAACTCCGTACGGGCCATATCCGCTCCGCCGAGACGTCCGGAACAGGATGTCTTGATTCCTTTTGCTCCCGCTTTCATGCAGCGTCCCATACAGGATTTCATTGCTCTTCGGAATGAAACACGGTTTTCCAGCTGCAGCGCAATATTTTCCGCTACTAACTGTGCGTCTTTATCCGGTCTTTTTACTTCCTTGATATCTACAACCAGTTTCTTATCGGTCAGCTTCTGTACTTCTGCTTTGACTTTCTCAATTTCTGCGCCGCCTTTTCCGATTACCACACCCGGCTTTGCCGTATAAATGATTACTTTCACGCGATCAGATGCGCGTTCAATTTCAATTCTGGAAACACCTGCTGCGTACAATTTTTTCTTAAGAAATGTCCGGATATTGTAGTCTTCGATCAAGAAGTCTGCAAAATCTGCCTCCGCATACCATTTCGAGTCCCAATCTTTAATAATACCGACTCTTAAGCCATGAGGATTTACTTTCTGTCCCATGTTCGCCCTCCTTATTTCTCATCCAGCACAATCGTGATATGGCTCATTCTCTTCTCAATCCTGTAAGCCCTGCCCTGTGCTCTTGGTCTGATTCTCTTCATTGTTGGTCCTTTATTTGCATAGCATTCTGCAATATAAAGGTTCTCCGCTTTCAATCCGTTATTGTTCTCTGCGTTTGCAATCGCAGATTTTAATAATTTCTCAGTCACACTGGAAGCATATCTTGGATTGTACGCCAAAATAGCAAGCGCAGTCGTGACATCTTTTCCACGGATCGCATCTAACACAAAACAAGCCTTCTGAACGGATACTCTGGCATAAGATAATTTTGCGGAAGGCCTGGTATCTTTCTTTGCATTTCTTTCTCTCTTTATCTGGGATCTATGTCCTTTAGCCATGGATAAAACCTCCTTTCAAATTATCTGACGCCTGATTTCTTTTCGTCTTTTCCATGTCCGCGATAAGTTCTGGTTGCTACAAACTCACCGAGCTTGTGTCCAACCATATCCTCCGTCACATATACGGGCACATGTTTTCTTCCGTCATGTACTGCAATTGTATGCCCAACAAACGATGGGAAAATTGTGGAACGACGGGACCATGTCTTAATAACCGTCTTATCCCCGGAAGCGTTCATTGCATCAATTTTCTTTAATAAGCTTTCGTCTGCAAATGGTCCTTTCTTTAATGAACGAGCCATAATTACCCCTCCTTATTTGATTGCCTTACCGTCTCTTCTTCTTACGATAAGCTTGTTAGATTGTTTGTGTTTCTTTCTGGTCTTTAAGCCGAGCGCCGGTTTACCCCATGGCGTACACGGACCGGAACGTCCGATCGGAGCCCTTCCTTCACCACCGCCGTGCGGATGGTCGTTCGGGTTCATAACGGAACCGCGAACCGTGGGGCGGATACCCATGTGTCTTTTACGTCCTGCTTTACCGATATTAATAAGGTTATGGTCGCCATTGCCGATCACGCCTATGGTTGCCCTGCAGTTGATCGGAACCATACGCATTTCTCCGGACGGAAGCCGAAGCGTCGCATATTTTCCTTCTTTTGCCATCAGCTGTGCCGAATTGCCGGCAGAACGAGCCATCTGTCCGCCTTTTCCGGCATATAATTCAATATTGTGAACCTGTGTACCTACCGGAATGTTCTCAAGCGGAAGGCAATTGCCCACTCTGACTTCTGCTTCCGGTCCGTTCATGACTTTCATTCCGTCCGTCAAACCTTCCGGAGCCAGAATGTATGCTTTCTGTCCGTCCGCATAACAGATCAGCGCAATATTTGCCGTTCTGTTCGGATCGTACTCGATGCCGATTACAGTAGCCGGGATTCCGTCTTTTCTTCTTTTAAAATCGATGATTCTGTATTTTCTTCTGTTTCCGCCGCCATGATGTCTTACCGTAATCTTACCCTGGTTGTTGCGGCCGGCATTTTTCTTCAATGAAACACACAATGACTTTTCCGGCGTTTTCTTTGTGATCTCAGAAAAATCCGATCCGGTCATGTTTCTTCTGGAAGGTGTATATGGGTTATACGTCTTAATTCCCATTGTAGTTCTCCTTTCTCTGATCTGGCACGTTTCCCATGCCATGAAAGTATACCCGAAGGGTATTTCAATGCTTTTTTATCACGCAAGTCTGCGTATATTCTGCTAACGGATATCTGCGTTTACCAAACGACTGCCGCGTCTGCGGCCAGACTGTTTTTACAGTCCGCTGAAAATCTCAATATCCGCACTGTCTTCCGTCAACTGGACATAAGCTTTTTTGGTAGCCGCTGTTCTTCCGACCACCATGCCGCGTCTTTTCTTCTTGCCCTTGATATTCATCGTGTTGACTTTCTCAACCTTTACCCCTTCAAACATTTTCTGAACCGCATCTTTGATCATCGTCTTATTTGCATCCGGATGAACCAAAAATACATATGTCTTATCTGCCATTGCATTCATACTTTTTTCAGTGATAACCGGTTTGAGGATTACGTCATAATATTTCAGATCTGCCATTACGCATACACCTCCTGGATGGTCTCAACAGCAGCTTTCGTCACTACCACTGTGTTATATTTCAATACGTCATATACGTTAATCGTATTCGTTAAAGCCGTTTTCACAAACGGAACGTTTGCCGCCGATTTGATCACGTTCGTATCATAATCGTTCATCACTACCAGCGCTTTCTGGATATCCAGGTTTTTCATAACCTCTACAAATTTCTTTGTCTTAATTTCATCCAGCTTTAATTCATCCAAAACGATGAATTTATTTTCCTGTACCCTGGAAGTCAGCGCCGATTTTAACGCCGCACGCTTTTCTTTTTTATTCATTTTAAATGAATAATCCCTTGGTGTCGGAGCGAATACAACGCCGCCGCCTTTCCATTGCGGAGCACGGATCGAACCCTGCCTTGCGTGTCCGGTTCCTTTCTGTCTCCATGGTTTTCTTCCGCCGCCGCTGACTTCGGAACGCGTTTTTGCTTTCTGTGTTCCCTGACGGTTGTTTGCAAGCTGCTGAACCACTGCCCTGTGTACCAGGTGTTCATTAACTTCCACGCCAAAGACAGCATCATTAAGTTCCATGGTTCCGACTTCCTTGCCTTCCATATTTAAAACAGATATTGTTGCCATCTGTAAGTCCTCCTTTCCTGCAAGCGCTATTATTTAGCTGCTTTCACTGATTCCCTGATTGTTATTAATGATTTCTTAGGTCCCGGCACCGATCCTTTGATCAAAAGCAGATTGTTTTCCGCATCTACACGTACTACTTCAAGATTCTGTACCGTCGCTTTTACATGTCCCATATGTCCCGGCATTCCTTTTCCTTTGAATACCCGGCTAGGGGAAGAACAGGCTCCGTTTGATCCCTGATGACGATGGAATTTTGAACCGTGCGTCATCGGTCCTCTGTGCTGTCCCAATCTCTTAATCGCACCCTGGAATCCTTTTCCTTTTGTGATCGCAGTAGCGTCAACCTTATCTCCGGCTGCAAAAATGTCAGCTTTAATCTCGTCTGCCAGCTTATACTCTCCGGCATTCTCAAATTTAAACTCTCTGACATATCGCTTACTGGAAACTCCGGCTTTGTCAAAATGCCCTTTTTCGGCTTTTGTCGCGCCGTGTCTGTATCTGATTTCTTTTTTACCGTTTGCGTCTTTGCTTACGATTTTGTCTTTCATATCCGCAAATCCGACCTGTACTGCATTGTAACCGTCATTTTCTACTGTCCTGACCTGTGTTACCACGCACGGTCCGGCCTGTAATACCGTAACGGGTATTAAAACGCCGTCTTCGTTGAAGATCTGAGTCATTCCGACTTTTGTGCCCAAAATAGCTTTCTTCATTCCTTTACCTCCTGTTTTCCTACAGCGGAACGCTTATCCAGCGTTCATCCTAGAACAGTCAATATAAGTGGATGCCAGGCATAACTTCTATATTTAACCTTCGAGGATTTTTACTTGCATAAATTTTTTTGTGTTGCTGATCATTTTTTTGACTAAGCTGTTTGAACCATCACTTATTTTTCATTTTGATATCAATATAGACACCGGCCGGCATCTCCAGACGGGACAACGCGTCTACTGTCTTTTGGGTCGGCGTTATGATATCGATCAGTCTCTTGTGTGTTCTCTGCTCGAACTGCTCTCTGGAATCCTTGTATTTGTGAACAGCTCTTAAAATGGTAACTACTTCTTTTTTTGTCGGAAGTGGTACCGGTCCGCTCACCTGTGATCCGTTTTTCTTTACAGTTTCAATGATTTTCTTTGCAGATGCATCCACAAGCTCATGATCATACGCTTTTAATGTGATTCTCATTACCTGACTTGCCATAAAAAAAGTCGCCTCCTTTTCGCACTTTACTTCAGTACGACAAGCGGTGACTGTACACTTTGCCGGGTGTGTCATAATGACTTGCCCGCAGTTTCTACTTATCCTTGTAGACCTTATTGTGAACAGTGACTTGTCGCCAGTTTCCTAACTTGACATTCGCTCCACGGAAACCCCGCCGTTCACGGCGGCAACCTCACGCTTCATCGCTATCATGCCACAGCACAATATAGTATACAAGAAGATTTTTGAAAAAGCAAGTATTTTTTTATTTTTATCCCCCTTATTCCTCATTGTTGCGGCAGATTGTCAAAAAAAGCCGCTGCATATGCATTTTTACACATCTGCAGCGGCTCCTTTTATGACATTAACCCTGCGGCACATAAACTGCCTGCAACAATTATTTTATTTTCAGTTTTTTACTCATACCCGCAGAGATCAGCTTTTTCTTAAATGCTTTATTTTTCTTAAGCTTTTTCGGAACTTTCACGGTCATCTTTGCACTCGTTCTTTTGAACGCTTTCTTGCCGATTTTCTTAACTGCACTGCCTTTAAAGATAACTTTCTTTCATTGTTTGCAGCCAAAAAACGCACTGCTTCCGATTTTCTTTACATTCTTTCCTATGGTTGCCTGTGTTGCCTGTGTGCATTTCTTAAACGCATTATTCGCAATTTCCGTAACGGTATATGTCTTTTTGTCAATCTGAATCGTATTTGGCACGTTAATCTTCTTTAACTTCTTATTTTTTATGCCGGCAACTTCCACCGTATTTTTTACCACGTCTGTCACCTTATACGAAATAGAATCCACCTCTTTCATGTCTCCGACTTTCACCTGTGTTTGGGGATCTTTTGGATTCTTCGCCGGTTCCCACCTCGCATACAGCGTAAAATCGGTATTCTGAGCCGTAAACGGAGTTGTTCCGTCCAACACATCTGTTTCTCCTGCCACACTCCATGTAGTCTGCATTTTATACGGAGTCGCCGTGACATGTGCCGTCCTGTCTTTTGTATCCAGTAAATATTTGATAATGGCAGCGCCGTTTCTGTTTCCAAGTGTGGATAGGTTTATCTTCTCTGCAAGATCCGGCGCAACTTTTTTTACGTCAAAAAAATTTAAATCCTGCAAGAAACCCGTTCTCTTTTGTAAATACCTTATCATCCTCATCCGCTTTTCCACAGATTGTAAACGGACGAAGCTCATTTGTGATAGCACCATTCTTATAGTCAGAGTTGCCGATCTTTCCAATAAATTCCGTTCCGTTTGAGACAAATTCTCCGTCCACGAAAAATCCCATGCTTTTTTTCGTTCCCTTGCCGTCAAACACAATCACAATATCATGCCATTTTCCTGTCCATCCGGCGTTGTTGAATCGTCCGGATCATTCTTGATTGTGAAGGAAAACTGATCTCCTTTTGTTGCAATTGCCTGTTCCTTATCTCCATCGCTTCCTGTCGGAAGTTTATCTACCCAGAGCTTACATAAAATAACAAGGGGATTATCCTCCGTTACATTAAACTGATTGGTTGTGCCTGAAGATCGATACTATCCATTAAACCCTATCAAACCTTCTTTTTTCTCAACCGTAACCGGATTCTCCTGATCTACCGCTTCCCAATGCGCTTCTCCCGTCGCAATATCGGTAATAAACGTCGGATGCTTATCATCCCTCTCTGTGTTTAACCATACTTCTGCAATTTCCGGATATTCATTTGCTGCCGGCTTCTTATACTTCATCTCCGGATGAAGGAACATACTTTCTTCCGGAAATACCTCAACCACAACCGTCCTTACACTGGCATCCTGTCCCGGGAGCGTTGTCTTAACCGTAATATTTGCTGTTCCCGTTGCAGCAGCCGTAATAAGCCCGTTTGGATCTACCGATGCAACCGTCGGATTGTCACTTGTATATTCATGTTTAACCGATGCCGAAAGCCCCTTATGCTCACTCAAGAAACTTCCGTCATCCATCTGAACAGCCGGCGTCAGAAGACGCATCTTGCCCACTTCCATATTAACCAGGCTTCCAATAGAAACGGAATCTGCCATATGCGTACAGAGAATATCGGAAGCCAAATAAGACGCCTGTACCGTCATTTTCTTTCCTTCTTCCGAAACCTCGGCAACAGCTTCCAGAGCCCGAACGTCGATACGTTTAAACAGGTAAAACTCTGCTGCCGAAATAAAGCCTCCATCTGTTGCAAGCACTTCTATACGAAGTTTTTTTATCTTCCTTGGCGCAAAATTTACTTCTTTTTTTGTTCTGTTCCTCGCCCAGATGATTTCCTGTTCATTAATTTTTGTATATGTATCGCCATCATCCTCACTGCCATACAAATTCAATTTTGTTATAATACCGTTATCGCTTCCACCGGTTGTCTGTTTTGGCACATAGATAAACCGCACAATGTCTTCCGCCTCGTCAAGCGTAATCGTGTACGTATTATTCTTATCGTCCGGTGAATTAAAATCTACCACATCCGTCTCACCCTGACCATAATTGCTATGCCACATCGTACTTTCATTTCCGTCCACTGCCCAGCTTGCCGGACCGTCTGTCGCATGTCCTTTTTTTCGCTGTCGGCTACACCCGTAAGCCTGGAAGAAGGAATTTGTCTATCGTATGAATAGCTCTGAAATTCTCCTTCTACGGCGCTTCCCAAAGCCTCCGTAAACCGAAACGGATCTCCGTCGCGCACCGTCAAAGTCGTCGTTGCCGTATACGCCGTTCCGCACCGAAAAACTTCCGTACGTTCTGCAGCAGATGTCGAAGTCTCCGGTGCCTGCGGAGAAACAGATTCGCTCCATACCGTCGTCTCCCGGTAAGGTTTGAATGAAAAATCTGCCGTAGGCTCTACCGTTTCCAGCAGTTCGTAAAGAGGCGCTTTTCCGTCATCCGGCATCGCATCCCATGCGCCCAAATCCACTGCGTCTTCAAATGCCGCCTGCTCATTTTCCTCCATTGCCGCGCCGTTGAAAAACTTTAAATCTGCCACATATCCATAGTCAGATGTAAAATTCCTTGTTGCTGTTCCTCCGCTTATCTGCGTTCCGATAGAAAACGGATCATCATAATGCGCAAGGCTTCGATAGCCTAACACCTCGCCGGCTATATCATCCACGTAAATTCTTAGACCCGTTTTACCGTCCTTTACCAGAACAATGTTATACCATTGATTCAGCCCTTTGGTAAAACAGTTCGTCATTATGTAATTTCTCCAGCTGCCCCCGGGAAGTATAGAATGGAACCGCAACCCATACGACATTAGCTCCAGTGAATACTGACGATCTCCTTTTGCTATGATTACATGTCCCTGATCCTCTGTTCCCATTCTTTTCAGATATAGCTTAAAAGAAATAATCATGGCCGCATTTCCGCTTACGTCAAATTTATCATCGTTCGCTCCCGACTGAATCTGCCCGTTAAATCCCCATGCTCCATCACAATTTTCAATGACCGGCTCCCTCTGGTCTTCCACTCTTCTCATCTGCACAGGGTTTTTTGCCTTGTCTTCAAACAGACTATAATGCTCTGCTCCAACGGTTACTTTCGCAGGAACCGGAAAACTGCCTTCTCTTGGAACCGTATAAGAAATACGCGGTCCGCTCTGCACCGTATCGGCATCCCCCTTCTGCCATTACCGGCACGGAACTCAGCAGCATGGCACAGGCTAATATGCCCGATACAACTTTTCTTACTTTTATAATGCTTTCTCCTTTCTACCCCATTGTTTTATTATGCCTGATATATTCCAGACACATACACCATTATATATCCACGAAAAACGGCTTCTTTCTGACTCACCTTTCCGTTTCTCCGTTTTTCGATTCGGATCATGTACCCTTAAGACCCTGATGTATCATCCGGAGTGACTCTGACAGTTCTTTTATTCCAATCTGACCCGGAGCCGACGATTTGGATGCCGCGCCAAACGTAACGGAAGAACCGAACGTCTCGCCGCAAATTCTGCTGATCATGCCCATACCCGACATCGACATCGTAATGATCGGACATTTTGCATGATTTTTATGCATTTCTTCCGTTGCCAGAAGCAGTGATAATACATCCGCTGGCGTTTGCGGCATCACTGCTATTTTCAGAATGTCCGCGCCAAGCGACTGCATGGTACAAAGCCGCCGGATCATCTCTTTTTGATCCGGCGTTCCCTGAAAATCATGGTTTGACACCACTGCAGCGATGCCGCATCTATGCGCCTCTTCTATCAGTTCCGACACCAAAGCTTCTCCGGAAAACAGTTCCACGTCAATCATATCCGCATAACCCGATTGTGCCGCCGCACGGTTCAGTGCTGTATACATCTCCGGCGAAACGCTTTTTTCTCCGCCCTCTCCGGCGGTCCGAAACGTAAACAGCAACGGCATTTCTTTCAAAAGCTCCCGAAGGCCTTTTAATATTCCGACGACGCTTTCCATATTATAAACATCCTCAAACCAGTCCGCGCGCCACTCGGCAAAATCAGCCGAGGAAGCAAGAACCTGTTCGGCTTCCTCTAAAATATCTGCTTTTGTCTTTCCGACAATCGGCGCGCAGATTTTCGGGATTCCCTCTCCGATCCTGACATCTCGTATAACGACAGGCGCCACTTTCATCTTCGATGCCCCCTCATCTCAACTCATTTCTTCCATTCGGCTCCCCTGTGAAACATCTAACCCATATGTAATACCTGTTTCATATGGTCGATCGGCATTTCTCTGCCGGTCCACAGCCGAAAAGCCTCCGCCGCCTGAAACAGCAGCATTCCCATTCCATTCATCGTTTTGCATCCGACTTCCTTTGCCAATTTCAGCATTGCCGTTTCTGCCGGTGAATACACGACATCCGTCACAATTAAATCCTGACGGAAAAAAGATTTGTCCGGAATATACGTCTGTCCTTCCCGCGGCTTCATACCCATGCCCGTCGCATTTGCAAACAGATAGGAATCCTCTATTTCCTCTTTCAGCTTATCCAGATCGGCCAAATCATACAAAGCAGCTTTACAATCCGTCTGCTCCATGATTTTATCCACCGTTTCCTGTGCGTTATCCCAGAACTTATCTCTGATATTAAATATGGAAATTTCTTTTACGCCGTCTAACGCCGCCTGAATTTGAATCGCCGTTGCCGCTCCGCCCGATCCTGCAATCGTCATTTTTTTACCGATCACGTCAATTCCATCGTCTTTTAATGCCTGCATATACCCCATGCCATCCGTAATATGACCGGTAAGTATCCCGTCTTTATTGACAATCGTATTGACTGCGCCGCAAAGCCTGGCAGCCGACGATAAATTGTCCAAATATGGAATAACAGCGGCTTTATTGGGCATAGACAGATTTGCCCCCGGCATTTTGAGCGCCCGCATACCTTTGATTGCATCTTCCAGGGTATCCTGATCAACTTCAAATGCAAGATATGCATAATCCAACCCTAAATATGCAAATGCTTCATTATGAATCGCCGGTGAGCTGGAATGACGAATCGGATATGCCATCAGTCCGATCAACTCCGTATGTCCTGTAATTCTTTCTGCCATAATTCTATATCCTCCCATTCTTATAATTTCTTATTTGCATTCTCCCACTCGTTAAGCTTCTGCATAATCTCTTCACCAATTTGAAAAACTTCTTTTCCGTCCGTTGTAATGAAAATATCCCCCGCTGCCTCATACTTTTCTTTTCTTTTTTCCAACAGCTCCGAAATATACGCAACATTTTTATTTCCTTCCAGAAGCGGCCTGTCATGGCTGTCCTTTACACGTTCGTAAATCGTCTCCGCAGATGCCTGCAAAAATATAATCCTTCCGCTGTTTCTCATTGCGGCTACATTCACCGCCCGCAACGGTACGCCTCCGCCGCAGGACACCACAACATGCTTCTTCTTCTGTACTTCTTCCAGAAGCCTTGTCTCAAGATCACGGAAATAGTCCTCTCCATGCAATGCAAAAATGTCGGAAATGCTCATGCCTTCCCGTTCTGAAATCTCATGATCCATTTCTATCATGTCCATGCAATATGTCTCTTTCAAATAATTCGCAACCGTTGTTTTTCCGCTCCCCATAAACCCGATCAGAAAAATATTGAATTCTGTACAAATTTTGCTTATATCTTCCATCCTATTCTTTTTTGCTCCTTTTAACTTATATTATAACTGCTTTTCATTATAGCATGGCAAAAAAACGAAATCAATATTTGTCTCTATATTGGCATTCCATAGCATTTCAACATAAAAAAGATCCTTTTATACTGTACAATATAAAAGAATCCATTTACATTAAATAGGATACGTATTCTATTCTAAAAGGCGCAGACCGGATTTGAACCGGTGAATCAGGGTGTTGCAGACCCATGCCTTACCACTTGGCTACTGCGCCAGAATGACTCCAACGGGAATCGAACCCGTGTTACCGCCGTGAAAGGGCGATGTCTTAACCGCTTGACCATGGAGCCAAAACTCCCCGAGTAGGACTTGAACCTACGACAGCGCGGTTAACAGCCGCGTGCTCTACCGACTGAGCTATCGAGGATTATTCCGGTATATCTTCCCTTAACCCATATACCATCAAAACTCCATACAGAATGAGAAACACCGGCCAAGCCCTCGACCGATTAGTGGCGGTCAGCTCCATGCATTGCTGCACTTCCACCCCCGCCCTATCCACCTTGTCGTCTCCAAGGGGTCTTACGCCTCTCGGCTGGGATGCCTCATCTTGGGGAGGGCTTCGCGCTTAGATGCCTTCAGCGCTTATCCCTTCCGGGCTTGGCTACCCTGCCATGCCTTTGGCTAAGGCAACAGGTACACCAGCGGCCCGTCCAGCCCGGTCCTCTCGTACTAAGGCCAGACCCCCTCAAGCATCCTCCGCCCGCGCCGGATAGGGACCGAACTGTCTCACGACGTTCTGAACCCAGCTCGCGTACCG
>OFFI01000274.1_pt1 | contig 41884 bp, 41 predicted proteins | sample 1521351 | NCBI WGS metagenome assembly OFFI01 (sample SAMEA3504119, study PRJEB24116) | mouse gut metagenome | biome: mouse gut; feature: mouse-associated habitat; material: faeces | place: Denmark | collected 2011
CCCTGCCACAATCGCTATGCATTTGCTTTCTTTCTAAAATATCCCAATCAATTTTCCAACCCAGTACCCAAGCCCCAGCGCCCAGCTGGAAAATATTCCGTACAAAATCACCGGTCCCGCGATCGTAAAGATCTTACACCCGATCCCGAATACCTGTCCTTCTTTTTTAAACTCAATACTGGGAGCCGCCACAGAATTTGCAAATCCGGTGATCGGAACCAAAGCTCCCGCGCCCCCGAAGGTCGCAAGCTTCGGATAAATATTAAATCCGGTCAAAACTACGCTCAGCAGCACCAGAATCAGGCTGCACCAGCTGCCGGAAGTATCTTTATCCAGCCCCAGGCTTCCGCAATACTGCAGGATCGCCTGTCCGACCACACAGATAATTCCGCCGGTCAGAAACGCTTTCGCCATATTTTTCGGCAGAGAGTGCGTCGGCGTTACCTCTTTGACATATTCATTGTAAGCTTTTTGTTCTTCCGCTTTCAGCGGGCTGATTTTCTTTTCCTTCGCCAAATCAATTTCCTCGCTTTCTTTCAAGTATTCAAACACATGCGCAAAATTAATCTGCCTTCCAGATCTTTTTCTCTCCAAGCCCCCACATCAAAAGTTCTTTCATCTGCGCATCGTATTCCGGCTCCGGCTGATACGCCAGAAGCATTTTCACCAAATACCGCTCTTTTTCATCTTTCCCTGTAAAATCCTTAAGCCTGGGAAGCAGGAGCTCATGCAGTTCCTGCGGATGAATCTCTTCCTTCACATCCAGTTTTGCCAGCCGGCAGAAAAGTCCTGCGCCGTAATAAAATTCATAATTTCCCAGCATCACGGAAGCCTGCATACTGCATTTTAAAATGATGCTCTGTCTGGCTACCAATGTCACCATCGTCTTATCCCCCTTATGTTGTGATATGAAAAACCAAAAAAGCAATCGGGCACACGCTGACACCGCGGTCCTAACGGAAATGCCCTATGGGAATACATTGTATACGCCTTGCCGCCTTCCGTCAATATCGTGCGTTACTGTCCGATCTGCCGGAAAAAATACCACAGGCCGCCGAGCACTTTTCCGACTGCCAAAGAGGTAATCACCCACTGCATACCGATTTTTAACTTCAGCCTGCGGAACACAATCGGAAATACATTCATAATTTCCGCCAGCGCCATCACAAGGCATCCTACCTGAATGCCGCTGCACAGCCCATATAAAACCAGCATCGGACGCCCAAACGGAATTGAAATATCCGTAAAAACGGTGATCAGATTGCCCAAAATGCCTCCGGCTATGATCATATTTTCATAGCGCAGCACTTCCTTTGCCGTTCGGCTCATGCCGATAATGCGCGGCACTACGCTGATCGCCACAATCAACGCAAATGTGCCTCCCGCTACTGCAAAACCGCTGGTCAATCCCATCAGCCCCAAAAAGAAATGTCTAACCCACATCCATCTCTTTGCCTCCTCTTCCGGCGTTTTCTATAAAAGTGGTATCCGCATCCTCTTCATACTTACGAAGCTGAACCTGGATAGGCGTCGGATCGGGCGTAATTTTCTTTTTACCGAAGTGATTGAAAAAGACCAAAATTCCTACGGCAAGCCCGATGCAGTAACTGATTTCCAGTTCCGTAAATCCGCTGGTTTCCGCTCCCATAACCTGATAGTAAAATTTTCCGAATAATTCCGTTATACCTATATCATTATTAAACGACATAATCGTAAACGCGCCGCCAAAAAATACGATCACGCACAATACTGCCGTTTTGGCAAACTGCAGCCAGCGGTTCGGATAGGGATTTACTACGTATTCGACAATAAAATCCGTTTCTCCTTCATTGTCAATTTCCGCATTGGGATACTCTTCATGGATCAGCTCAATGATTTTTAAAATAGAGAAAATTTCTCTCCGGATAGCAGAAGATTTTTCGTTCTTTTGGTTTTCTTTAAACCGGTATATTTTCTTTTGCTTTAACTGTCGGACCATCGCTTTGTTTGTGCTTGTGACAGACGCAATATCTCCCAGCGTTACGCTCGGTTCATAGACTACGACGTTCCGATCGATTTTGAGATAAATGGTCTCATCATTTGCGCTCATGCGAAATCACTCCCCGTCAACGGACAGGATACAAATGTAGCTTCTTTTGGCACGGCATGTTTTTCCTGACTGAAACGATAATAGAATACGCCGGATACTACGGCAGACACAATCAGCACGATCAGGCAGAGACGGTATGTCTTCCGATTCATTCTGCTCACTCCCTTTGCTTTGATATTACTTTTTATTGGAGTAGTATGTATCTTTTTCAAAAAAAATATGCTTAACGTCTGGAAAAAAAGATAAAATAAATTATAATAGACGGTATGCGAAAGGAGTAAGAGAACATGGGCACACAAAAAGAAGCTTTAAACCTTGCCGTTGAGATCGGCGACGAACTGCTTCGCAGCGGCGGGGAAATTTACCGCGTGGAAGATACCATGCTGCATATACTCGAAGCGCTCGGTCTTGAAAATTTCGACGTCTATGTGCTTTCCAACGGTATCTTTGCCAGCGCAAACGAAGATACGGAAGAAAGCTGCAGTATCATACGGCATGTGCCGCTCGGAGACGTACATCTGGGCAAGATCGCCGCGCTCAACCAGCTTTCCAGAGAAATCACAGACCATACCTGCGATATGGAAAACGCATGGAAACGCTTGGCACAATGCCGGGAATTATCCCTGCCGAAACCCTGGATCCAGGGGATCGCCTGCGGCATCGGCTGCGCATGTTTTTGTTCGATTTTCGGCGGCATGTTTTTGGATGCCGTATTTACTCTCGTCCTGGGGATTTTTCTGCAGTATATGCGCATGGACCAGACCGAACGCGGTACCTCAAAATTTTTGACCAATATTATCGGAAGCGCTTTTTTAACGGCGGCAAGTCTGATCCTGTTAAACCTGGGACTTCCCATCCGGCAGGATACCATCGTCATCGGCGGAATCGTCCCGCTTTTGCCCGGTATCGCACTGACTACGTCTATCCGTGATTTATTTAACGGCGATTATTTATCCGGCGCTATCCATTTGCTCGACGCGCTTTTAACCGCAATGTGTATCGCCGTAGGCGTCGGGTTTGTAATCATTTCCTATCAGAATATTTCAGGAGGTGTCCCGTTATCATGATCTTACAGTTTCTGCTTGCCATGGCGGCCTGCGCGTCGTTTGCCGTCCTCTTCGGCGTTCCGAGGGATCAGTTTTTTTTCAGCTCCCTGACCGGAGCGCTTGGATGGATCAGTTATCTGATCTTCTGTGAGCTAGGCGCCGGCATCGTATTTGCTTCACTGTATGCCACGTTTTTTCTGACAATCCTCTCCCGTTTTTTTGCCGCGCTGCGTAAAAATCCCGTTACGCTCTATCTTGTCACAGGCATTTTTACGCTTGTCCCGGGCGCAGGCATTTATTATACATCGTATTATTTCATTATGAATGAAATGAGCCGCTGTACGGCAAAGGGAATGGAAACCTTCAAAATCGCCGGCGCTATTTCCGTCGGCATCATTTTCGGATTTTCCATTCCCCAAAGGCTGTTCCAAAGGAAAAAATAATTATAACTTCATCGTAAGCTGGATCCGCTGTTTCTTAAGATCCACGCTCATAACTTTCACTTCCACAATATCGCCGACGCTGACTGCTTCCAGCGGATGTTTGATAAAACGTTCCGTCATCTGGGAAATATGTACCAGCCCGTCCTGATGTACGCCGATATCCACAAACGCGCCGAAATCAATGACATTGCGCACCGTTCCTTTTAATACCATGCCGGGCGTCAGATCTTTCATCTCCAAGACATCGCTTCGCAGAATCGGTTTGGGCATATCTTCCCTGGGATCGCGCGCCGGTTTTTCCAGCTCTTTGACGATATCCATAAGCGTCAGCTCCCCGACCGAAAGTTCTTTGGCAAGCGAATCATAACCGGAGATTTTTTTGGAAATCCCCTTTAAATTTCCCTCTTTTAAATCACATGCCGTATAGCCGAGTTTTTCCAGAAGCTTTGCGGCAGCGTCGTAGCTTTCCGGATGAACGCTTGTGGCGTCCAGCGGATTTTTTCCGTCCAAGATTCGTAAAAACCCGGCGCACTGCTCATAAGCTTTCGGTCCCAGCTTCGCGACTTTTAAAAGCTGCGGGCGGGAATCGAACCTGCCGTGCTCTTCCCGATATGCCACAATATTTTTTGCAACCGCTTTACTGATGCCCGAAATATATTCCAAAAGCGACGCCGACGCTGTATTCAAATCCACGCCGACCTTATTTACGCAGTCTTCCACCACGCCGCCTAACGCTTCCCCTAATTTCTTCTGGTTCATATCATGCTGGTACTGCCCGACGCCAATGGATTTCGGATCGATTTTTACCAGCTCCGCCAAAGGATCCTGCAAACGTCTTGCAATGGACGCCGCGCTCCGCTGCCCCACGTCAAAATTCGGAAACTCTTCCGTCGCCAGCTTGCTTGCGGAATAGACGGAAGCGCCGGCTTCATTGACAATGACATACTGCACATTTTTTTGTCTGCCGTCTAAATCCCTGCCCTGATCCGTCGAAATTTCTTTTAACAGCTCTACAATGACCATCTCGGATTCCCTGGAAGCCGTTCCGTTGCCTACGGAGATTAAAGTAACGCCGTATTTGTGAATCAGCTGTTTCAGCGTCCGTTTAGACGCTTCTACTTTATTCTGCGGCGCCGTCGGATAAATAACGGTCGTATCCAGCACTTTTCCGGTGGAATCGACAACCGCGAGCTTACACCCGGTCCGAAACGCCGGATCCCATCCGAGCACTGTCTGGTTCGCGATCGGCGGCTGCATCAGAAGCTGCTCTAAATTTTTTCCGAACACCCGGATCGCGCCGTCTTCTGCCTGTTCCGTCAGAATATTACGGATCTCCCGCTCGATCGCCGGGGCGATCAGGCGCTTATAGCTGTCTGCAATCGCCTCCTGCAATGCCGGCGTCGTATTCGGATTGTCCCGGCGGATGATCTTACGGTTTAGATAACGAATAATATCTTCCTCCGGCGCTTCTATTTTCACCGTCAGTATTTTCTCTTTTTCCCCGCGGTTTAACGCCAAAATTCTATGTCCTGCAAGTTTTGAAATCGATTCGTCAAACGCATAATACATCTCGTAGACCGATTCCGTCCCTTCGTCTTTTGCCGCAGAAACAATCCGTCCCCGTTTCATCGTCAGATTCCTGACGTATATCCGGTAATCCGCTTCATCGGAAATATATTCCGCTATGATGTCGCCCGCTCCTTCCAGCGCATCGGACACGGTACGGACTTCTTTTTCCGGATTTACAAAAGCTTCCGCTTCTTCTTCCAGGGAATGTTCCGTCAGCTGCAGCAGAATCAAATTCGCAAGCGGTTCGAGGCCTTTTTCTTTTGCAATCGTGGCGCGCGTCCGCCGTTTCGGACGATAGGGGCGGTAAAGATCGTCCACGACTACCATCGTCTCTGCGGCTAAAATCTGCGCCCGTAACGCTTCAGTCAGCTTCCCCTGCTCGTTTATACTCGCCAGCACCTGTTCTTTTTTCTCTTCCAGATTACGCAGGTACATAAGGCGATCATATAAATTCCGAAGAACTTCATCGTTTAACGCCCCGGTCGCTTCCTTCCGGTAGCGGGCGATAAACGGAATCGTATTGCCTTCGTCAATTAGTGTTACGGCAGCCTTTGCCTGCTCTTTTTTGATTCCCAACTCTTGTGCAAGGGCTGTGATAAGATCCATAATATTATTCCTCTCTTTCTGCAGATGTATCCGGTTTCAGAAGTTTTGCGATCTGCCGACAGACGGCTTTGAGCGGATGTTTGATTGAATTCCTAAGATTGGACAAATCATTCGACAACGCACGGATCTCCTTATTCGTCTGCTTTGTCAGTGTATTTAACTCCTGTTTCAACCGTATCGTTTCATGGTAAAAATAAACGCTTGTCGTGCCCAGCAGCCGGATCACGTCATCCAGCATATACGGATTCTCCTTTTCCCATTTCGGCACGTCTTTTACCGTATTGTCAAATAACTCCCCGCCCGCTTCCTGCAGATATTCCTCCGCCACTTTCCGGTTTCCCGGTCCGTACCGGTCTAAAATCTCATGAATCTCCTCCTGGGAAAACATTTCACTGGGATAATTTTCCTGCGAAACATCGGAAAACTCCTGCAGCCGCTCCATAAGAAACATCTGGACTTTTCTGTCCCTGTCCTTAAGAATGCTGTTTAACACCCGTTTGATCTCATGCGTATTCCCATACAAACCGGAATTTCTGACTTCCTTAGATACGGTATATTCCTCTGTCATGGAAAGTCCGATCGCGGAAAGGAAATCCGAATAAATGCTTCCGCCTTCAAAATGTTCCTTCCCGTCATACCGCCGGACGATAATATTCTCTTTTCCGATCACAGACGCCATCCGCTCTAATTTATCGTAATAATTCAGAAAATATCGTTCCTCTCTGCCGGTATACTGTGCAAACGTCTCCTGCGACCACTGTTTTTTGACCAGTTGATTCCAGTTGGAAGGGAAAAATTTATCCTGACGCCGGAAGTATACGATCACACGAATACCATATCCCCCTTTTTTTGCTTTTTCCGTCAGAAGTTCCCAGAGATTTTTCTTCTCCATATCCATGCCCCGCCAGATACTTTCATCGGAAAGGACAACGTTGTCATATTCCAAAAAGAGCTCGTCTACCATCTGCATACCTGCCTGGAAATTCTTATCTTCCTGTTCTAAATCTCTGTTTCCGTTTTCATCTATAAGCATTCCCAGTAAAAATCGCCCGTTATGCGCTTTTGAAATACCGGGATAATGAAAAGAAAGCGCCGGATAACCGTACCCCTTCTTTGCCAGCACATCTGCATTCTCTTTACAAAAAAACTGTATTGCCGTTGATCCGGTTTTTGCCATTCCAATGTGGATCCATAAAGTTTTCATGTTTCATGCTCTCCTTATATGATTTCCGCACGCCTGCGGGCGGTCTCTTAAAGTATACCCACGGGGCATCCCAGTATGACACGCCTTCCAGGCGGTCTCTTAAAGTATACTTTATCAAATATAGGAAGTCAATTGGCTTATTTTGCTCGTTCCGCCAAAGTATCCGGTCGTTTTCAGATGATATGATCCGGTGAAAGGATTCGTCAGAAAAATACGAAAAGACGGTGCAGTCCCTGTAAATGGAGCTATACCGCCTAATCTCGACTTCCTTTCATCTAACTGAAAAACGTTATAGTTTTATCTTATTTATGTTTATGTCTTCCTGTAAAATTTCAGTATTCTTAATTTCACTTCACGCTGAAAGACATTTCTTCCACATAATTCGTGCAGAGAGAGGATTTCACATGTGTCAAACATCCCTATTCTTCGGTCTCTTGTATTTCAAATATCTGAACGGAATTTGCATCACTGTTGTAGGTAACGCTGATTTTAGAATCCTGAATCAAATTTGCATCTTGATCGTAATATTCGATCACGATCCAATCACGTTTCAAATCTTCCATAGAATCCGGCAAATAGTATGTAATCTCATTTTCTTTTTCTAAATACATTTTATCTGTAGAAACGCTTCCGCACTCAGGAGAAACCATGCAGTATGAAATGTCGGAGGAATAATTATATATGGTAATATCAAATTCTTTTACTGTCGAATAAGGAATTTCGTTTACAAACTCTAATTTTACATAAGCATCTTTTTTTTCGTATTGACTGTCTTCGGCAATGCTTGTATCGTCTTTTTCTACAAGAGAACCTTCCGTTGCATCTTCATTTTTTGCCAGAGGCGGATTGGACGGATTGGTACATCCGACACAAAATAATACACTTAGTAGCAGTACTATAGAAACTATTTGTTTCTTCCTGTTCATGATTCTCCCTCACTCTCTATATCACTTTTATCCTGTCTGTTGTCTTTTTGAGTCATTGTCTGTTGTGCATATGTAGTAATCGGTAATATAAAAACAGCCAAAACAACGAGATTTAACACTACTGTTGCTATTTTTCCATTACTATCACCACTTATGTTTTTTATTGTAAAATTGTATTATATATTTTATATTTTGTCAACATTCTTTTATTTCCACAAATACATTTCTTCTATTATAGTTCCGATACATATGGAACAATCTCATCTTCATCCCAAACAGCTTTGACATTTGAATCCTTCCCTACACAAAAACTCAATCAACTTTTTTCAGAATCACATAACTTGATTGATTTCAGATAAAGATAAAATATTCATTTCATGAAATAGGAATGTTTTGAATTTCCCCATTTTCTAAAATCCGATCACCCAAAAGCCCTACACTTTTGATCTGACCAGCCCTTTGCAAAATATTTCTGAAAAACTCACATAATTCCTTTCAATTTTATACCCTAGTGTGTTATAATGAAAAATACAGAAACACTCTTTTGTTTCGTTGCTTGTCGTGATTTGATTATAAAATTTGTACAATATTTTTACATTTTTCTTATAGAGTTAAACTATCTATCTGTAAAATGGGGAAACTCGACTATATAAAAACAACTTGAGTTTTCATGGAGTAGAAACATCAAAGTTAATCTTATTGGCTGTATTATGCCTATATAATTCAAATTTTAAAAATAAGCAATTGCGAAACAAGTTTGTAATTTTGATTCCAGCAAGGCAAGAATTAGGTATCGCCGGGTTTTAAGAAAGTGTATGTAGATAACAGGATTTTAAGGTATAAAAATAAAACAGATAGGGGGCAAGAAGTAAGCGCAGAGATTATGTTATTAAGAAACGTAAATCATTTTCCCGCAGGAAGAAGCAATACCGGGAAATCCTGTTTAAAACGGGTAAATTTAGAAGCATCCGATACAACGTCAAACCCACAGAAATCCCGTAGCTCTTGAGAGTATTGCAGAAATACATTCAGGAGGAAAGCGGTTGGAATTGAAATTTATACAGCTTCTGGTGTTTGGAAAAGCCTAAAAATTTTTAAAAGACGGAAAGGAGTAGAGGTTTATGAAACAAACGAAGAAAATTTTAGCAGTAGTGTTAGTATTCGTATTATCATTGTCACTGCTGCCAGCGGTCAGTGTCAACGCAGCACCAAAAAAGGTAAAACTGAACAAAACGAAAGCGACCATTTATGTGGGGGAAACAGTTACTTTGAAATTGAAGAATAACAATAAAAAAGTAAAATGGAGTACATCAAACAAGAAGGTTGCGTCAGTTACGAAAAAAGGAAAAGTAACAGGTAAAAAAGAAGGTAAGGCTACAATTACTGCAAAAGTCGGAAAGAAGAAATATAAATGCAATATGATTGTAAAAGCTTATAACGACAGTGCAGATACGCAAATACCGCAGCCGTTATATGCGGTAAATATAACAAATAACTTAGATGCAAGCAGCGCATATGACAAAATTAGCATTACAATAAAAAACACAGGCGCAGGAAAAATTCATTTGGGTAATTATACAGACTTGCAGGAGAGATATATGAAGGTATATAATGCATTAGCGGGTTCGATATTGCATCAATCAAATGTAACTGGATATTGCCTTATTCCTGCCACAACCATTTTCTCAGGGGAGACAAAAACAATAGAGTTTACAAGACTTTATACACATAAAAGTAATTATGAATGGTATAAAACATTTCACTTAAGTAATGCTTCATACTTTGAAATTCCTATTTATTCACAGGACCTTCTATTACATACTGAGAAATGCTACGTCAATTAATCAACAAAATAATATTGAATAGTTACAAGCGGGCAGAGCCGGAATTTCCGGTTCTGCCTTTCTCTGAATTATGCAGTGATAGTCTCGGTTCCGCCTTTGGGCATGCCTATATTTCACGTCTTTCACACCTCCTGCAAAATCTTATTAAAATTTCATTTTTGATGCGTAAACCCAAGTATGCCACATCCTTTACAATCTTTTCCTGTCATGCTATACTTGATACGACCGTTCCGTTAGAACGCGTCATACCGGATGCCCGTAAGGAACTTATAAGCAACCGCAAAATGCGTGTTGGAATAACCCGACGGGCATACCTGAAAATAAAAAAAGGAGGTTACATAATGGCACATGATGTAACAGGCATTTCTGCCAAAGAGGCTTTACTCAAATTAAAAAAAGGAAACGAAACCTATGTAAACGCAGCTTCCAATCCGGGAGATATTTCTCCTGACATCCGCAAAGACACCTGTGAGAACGGACAGTTCCCTTACGCAGTGGTTGTAACCTGTTCCGACTCCCGCGTGATTCCGGAGAGCATTTTTTCCGCAGGAATCGGAGAACTTTTTACGATCCGCGTTGCCGGAAACGTTATCAATGATTTTCAGCTGGGCAGCGTAGAATACGCGGCGGATCATCTTGGAAGCAAACTGATCGTCGTACTCGGACATACCCACTGCGGCGCCGTAGGAGCGGCTATGAGCGGCCATACCGGCGGTTTTATCAAAGCAATTACCGATGAAATCAAAGCTGCAATCGGAGACGAAACCGACGAATATAAAGCCTGCTGCTTAAACATTGAAAACAGCATCCGGCGTATTTCCGATAATCTGCATATTCCCGCAGAAGGAACGGAAGACGGCGTGAAAGTTATCGGCGCAGTGTACCATATCGATGACGGACACGTAGAATTTATGGAATAAACCAGCCAAAACCGGCTGTACATGAGAGGTTTTTATGGATTTTCAAGATATGGCTTTCCCAAAAGCGCCCGTTCCGGACAAACGTTCCAAAGCAATGGCTCTGGCATCCGTAATCCTGGGCATCGTTGCGCTTGTTACATGCTGCTGCATCTATCTTTCTATCGTCTGCGGCTCGCTGGGTATCATCCTCGCGCTTTTATCCAAAGGCGGCGAACTGACGATGGATACCAAAGGACAGATCGGGCTGACGCTTAGCTCCGTCGGTCTTGGTCTTACGCTTTTTCTATACATCGGAATATTTTTGGTTATGCTCAGCCAATATGGGGGCATCGACGGTATTCTGCAGGAATACATGCGGATGTATCAGGCAGATACGATAGAAGAATTATATCAGATGCTGGGCATTGTCCAGTAATTTCAAAAAATCCAGATGAAAGGCCGTCAGAGCAATGTCTTTGACGGCTATGTTTATGACTACGATCCCCAGGGCCAGATATAAATACAGATTCCGATACCGCATGCCGACGGGCAGCCGCTTCCCTGACAACCGCTCTGCCGTATGGGAAATCATAAACCAAAGGTACAATACCGCGCAGTATGGCACAATGGGATGGTAAAAAAAGGAAAGCAGAAACTTTCCCTCGAACAATACCTGAACTGCTCTTGTTCCTCCGCACCCGGGACAGTACAATCCGGTCACGGCATGAAACAGGCAGGGAACCGAAAACACAGACAATACCCCGGCGGGCAGCAGACGAATGAGCAAATACAAACCGGCGCCTATACCGGGCAGACACAGCCCCAGAATATAAAAATTAGATTCGATACGCTTTCGTTCCTCTTCCTGCAACTGATCTGATTTCATCTATATCCAACCGCCTTTTCTTTTCTCGAAACCTATTTGTCCTTCATCTCCGCAGACTGCATGATAACTTTGCAGAAACCGATACTGCAAACACGTCCTGGCGGCATTTTACCATATCCGTTTTTATCTTGCAATCCAGCTGTTGTATTTTGAAACAATTCTGCTATAATCCCGTCTTTGACAGTTAGCAAAAGAAAAAATCGCTGTATCCCTTGTATTTACTGGGTTGCAGCGATTTTTGCCGTTGTCACGAAGTATAGTAATTTATTCCCTTCCTTTACTTTTTTTCTGGATAGTTCTCATTTTACTTTTGGTTATGTATTGATAATCGGTTCGAAAGCCACAGGCCTCATGAAGATCATCCGTAATAGCTTCCCGTTTATATAGAGGGATAAATCCTTGTTCCTGTATTTCTGCAAAATTCATCGTTTTTAGAGTGTCTAACAATTCTTCACAGGTGTATTTTGAATTTAGTTTTTTCTCAAGAAAACGGTAGAGTGTTAATGCGAGAAAACAAACAAGGAAATGTGCCCTGATTCGGTTTTCATCCTGTAAATAAACAGGCCTTGCACAAAAATCTGTTTTCATGATACGAAAACATTCTTCTATTTGCCATCTTCCTTCACTGACTTTTAAAATATCTCCTGCTTTATCATCGAGAAGATCTGTACACACAGCATAAAGTCCATCATACACAGATTCTCCTGTAATCTTATTTTCATCCAGGTAATGATGGATATCAGCAGCCTCCCCTTCTTTTGTAGCAGCTGTGGTTCCAATAAAACGGGCGGGATCGTTTGGATTTTTTCGGTTCTTCTTTATGCTTCCGGAATCTAACATTTTTTGCGCACGTTCCACTTGTTTATCACGAAGAGTCTTCTGGTAAAGCGCATATTTGGGAGAATATGTGAGGATCAAACGCTGATGGAGTTTCTTTGTGGTATAAGGTTCTTCTTTATAGTAGAGCCCTTTGTCATCGGCAGGCAGTTTCGTGATATCCACAGGCGCATCATCAGAAACTCTTTTGAAGCCTTTCGAATTAAAGGCCCATTCCTTTTCTTCTTTTTTCAATTTTTTAATTGATTGGGTAACGATATAGGCACGTTCCCCCATGTGGTTGTAAGCCCTGATATCCTCCGAACCGAGTCCAGCGTCACTGCAATAGATGAATTTCTGGCATCCAAACTCCCCAAGGACTTTCTTTTCCAATGGTTTTAGAGAGGTCTGCTCATTTGAGTTGCCTGGGAAAAGTGAAAAAGCAAGCGGAATACCGTCACCATCCATAAACAATCCCATCTGGATAATCGGGTTCGGTCTGTGTTCTTTACTTTTCCCATATTTCCTGCTTCCGTTTTCCTGTTCAATCTCAAAGTAATAATTCGAACAATCATAATAAAGGACCTTGTCGTTCCTGGTTCCTAAAAAATGGCTGTTTTTATAAACCTCCGATTGAATAAGGTCGCATTCTGTTCCGAGAACATCTAATGCACGATAAACGTCATGAAGACTGTAAGAAGGCTTTTCTAAGAATTCGGACGCAACTTTGAAGGAAGAACGCTTGCTTGAAGGTTCCAGGATCCTTGCGTAAATCAAATCAGAAAGAATGGCATTGATATCGTATTGAAATTTATATTTTGCTTTCAATTTGCGGCAAACTTTATATATTTGCAGCTGATAATAAATAGCCTGGGCAAAAAGATATCCGCCGCGAAAGAAGGCCTGTTTATCAAAATCCAGTTGACGGTCTGCATGAAAAGTAATCTGGACAGATTTGTTTAGCTGCTCTTGTTTGTACTTTAAGGTTTCAAGCCTGGCTTCTTCTTTTGCCCAGGCCATTACATCATTGCGAGTGGGGCCATGTTCAAGGAGAAGATCTTTTAATGTTCCAAGTTTTCGGACAATAACAGAAGTGCTTATTCCTTTATCGTTGATGAATCCTTTTGAGATATAAAAAGATTCCGCATTTTTGGATTTAGAAGTAATAACTCTCACAGGGAACGCCTCCTTTTCTATATTTTACTATACATTGCAATAAAATACAATAAAATAAAACAGAAAATTTGACATAAAAAAGGCAGGTTTTATGCGACCTGCAAGGTATTTATCTAATATTCAACTGTCAAACTCCCGTGCAGAAAATTTTAATCCGGTTACTTTTTATGGAGTATCTGGCAGCAGGATAATTTCAAATGGATGAGAACGCACCCACTTGTGCTTGCAGGGCAACATCGGTTATAATAAATGCAGCCATTTTCACATACGTTAAAAAGTACAAAGAATGGAGGAGATTATGGGAAAAGAGGATTATGCAAAAGCGTTTAAACTTGGAAAAAAAGATTACCAGACGCGGATGTTAAGAGGTGAGAAGCCGACGCTGATGGTGTTAGACGATATTATGCCGGAGAAAGGTTCCTATTCGGAAGAGTCGATTGGCCTCGTTCAGATTCCGATTGAACAAATTGCAGGAACAAAAACCGTTGGAAGGAGCAGTTCTTTTTCCGGAAATTTTATGCCGATTCTGCGGGAGACAACAGAATTTGCCGTTAAATGGGCGGAGCTTAGCACAAGCCATGTGGAGGAAGGCATCCGCGATCCGATCAAGGCTTATGAATATATGAATAAATTTTATGTGGAAGAGGGAAACAAACGGGTCAGCGTGATGAAGTATTTTGGGGCGGTTTCCATTCCGGGCAACGTGATCCGTATTATACCAAAGCGCACGGAAGAAAAAGAAAATAAGATCTATTATGAATTTCTGGATTTTTATCAGGCTGCGCCGATCAATTATATCTGGTTTTCTCAAACCGGCAGTTTTGAGAAACTGCAGGAGGCGGTCGGAAAAGAACCGAAAGAAGCGTGGGAAAAAGAAGATCTGTTAAAATTCAGTTCCGTTTACACGAGGTTTTGCGCGGAATATCAGGCAAACGGGGGAAAGAAGTTAAAGATTACGCCGGGGGATGCGTTTCTTTCGTTTATTTCTTTGTATGGATATGAGGAAGCAGGCGAAAAAACGACAAATGAACTCAAGGAATTAATCGCAAAAAGCTGGGAAGAATTTAAGCTGCTGGAGCAGGAGCAGGAGATTGATCTGAAGATGAAGCCGAATCAGAAGAAGAAACCTCTGTTGAATTTACTGCACCTGGGAACCAGAAAATTAAAAATTGCATTTATCTATGAGAAAACGCCGGGCACTTCTGCCTGGACATATGCGCATGAGCTGGGAAGGCTGCATCTGGATCAAAGACTGCCGGAAGAAGTGCATACGGTCTGTTATGAAAACGGTACGCAGGAGAATATTGATTCGTTGCTGAAAGATGCGATCGATGAGGGTTGCAGCTTGATTTTTACAACGACGCCTCCGTTTGTTCAGGCAAGCGTAAAAGCGGCAATTGCCAACCCGAAGGTCCAGATTGTAAATTGTTCTTTAAATACATCGCATCGTTATATCCGGACGTATTACTCCAGAATGCATGAGGTAAAGTTTTTGATGGGAGCGATTGCCGGCGCAATGGCGGAAAACAACCGCCTGACGTATATTGCCGACTATCCGATTTACGGTTCGATCGCCAATATTAACGCATTTGCGTTGGGGGCAAAAATGATCAATCCCCGTGCCAAAGTCTACCTGGAATGGTCGACCAAAAAAGAAGCCGATATTGCAGAAAAGATCAAAGAAAACGGATCTGCCTGCGTATCCGGCAGGGATATGGTGATTCCGGAGGAAGCGTCCCGGTTTTTCGGCATCTACCATATGGAAGAAGGGCGTCCGAGGAATCTTGCGATGCCGTTGTGGCACTGGGGAAAATTCTATGAAGAGATGATATGGGCAATTCTTGAGGGAACGTGGAAATACGATGATAATCCTTCCGCTACCAAAGCGATCAACTACTGGTGGGGGATGTCGGAAGGCGTCGTTGATGTGATCTGTTCCAAATATCTGCCCATCGGAACGAAACGCATGGTCGATCTGTTAAAGGGCACGATCAGTTCAGAGTTGTTTAATCCGTTTTCCGGTATCTTATATTCTCAGACGGGAGTTGTAGTAAGCGATCCGGAGGGCAGCCTTTCACCGGAAGAAATTATGACAATGGACTGGCTGGCGGAAAACGTAATCGGCACGATTCCTGCGAAGGAAGAGTTAAAGGAACAGGCGACGCCGGTAATCAAGCAGCAGGGAGTGAAGAAAAAGGAAAGCGGGAGTGCAGCGTACAGATGAGGATACTGGCAATCGGAGATGAGGAATCCAAATATCTTTGGGAATATTTTGATAAAAGTAAACTGGAAGGCATTGACCTGATTATTTCGTGCGGGGATCTTGACCCGTATTATCTTTCCTTTCTGGCGACATTTTCTTGTGTGCCGGTGTTATATGTACATGGAAATCATGATAAGGTATATCAGAAGATTCCGCCGGACGGCTGTATTTGTATCGACGATAAGATTTATGTCCATAACGGTGTCCGGATTTTGGGGCTGGGCGGATCTATGCGTTATAATAAGGGACCGTACCAGTTTACGGAGTGGCAGATGAAACAGAGGGTGGCAAAGCTGCATCTGCGTTTGCTCCGCCACCGCGGGTTTGACATTTTGGTTACCCACGCGCCCGCGTTTCAGCTGAATGACGGAAGGGATCTTCCGCATCAGGGATTTTCGGTATTTTTGAAACTGATTCAGAAATACCGGCCGAAATTTTTCCTGCATGGGCATGTGCATCTGTCGTACGGAAGAAACCATAAACGGTACGATAAGTATCTGGATACGCATGTGATCAATGCGTATGAACGGTTTGTCTTTGATTTTGAGGACGAGCATCCGGGAGACGGCTGCCGTTAGGACGGCGGATACAGGGAAGCCCATATTAACATTCGGAACGGACAGAGAGGAGGATACCTATGGCAGAGAGGATTTCAGATGAGACAATGGAGTATGTGAGTATTTTGGCGAAGCTTGCATTGACAAAAGAAGAGCGTGAGAGCGCCAGAACAGACTTGTGCGAAATGCTGGATTATATCGATCAATTAAACGAGCTGGATACTTCCGACATACTGCCGATGTCTCATGTTTTTGCGGTGAACAATGTCTTCCGGGAAGATGTGGTGACAAACGGGGACGGCAGTAAGGATGCGCTTTCGAATGCGCCTGAGAGAAATGAATCCGGGTTTATCGTTCCCAAAACGATCGGATAGAAGGGAGATGCGATGAGTCTTACACGTTTCACTGCCGCAGCACTTGGCAGAAAAATAAAGGCGGGAGAAGTGTCGGTTAGAGAAGCCGTCACAGACGCGCTGTGCGCCATACGGGAAAAAGAACCTCTGATCCGCGGTTTTGTCACCGTGGAGGAAGCGCGTGCTTTCGCGCGCGCAGAAGAAGTACAGAAAGCCATTGCAGACGGCAGCTTACAGGGACCGCTTGCCGGAGTGCCGGTTGCAGTCAAAGACAATCTGTGTACGAAAGGCATACGAACGACCTGCGGTTCCAAAATGCTGGAGCATTTCGTTCCGTCGTATACGGCAGAAGCCGTAAAAAATTTAGAGCGGGCGGGCGCCGTGGTATTGGGAAAAACGAATATGGATGAATTTGCCATGGGGAGCACGACGGAAACGTCGTATTTTGGGGTTACCAGAAATCCCTGGGATTTAGGCTGCGTACCCGGCGGTTCTTCCGGCGGTTCCTGTGCTGCGGTAGCGGCGGAAGAATGCGCGTATGCGCTGGGATCCGATACCGGCGGATCGATCCGCCAGCCAAGCGCGTTCTGCGGCGTAACGGGAATCAAACCGACGTACGGAACCGTGTCGCGCTATGGGCTGATTGCATATGGATCTTCCCTGGACCAGATCGGACCGATTGCAAAAGACGTTACGGACTGTGCGTTTGTTTTGGAAGCCATTACTTCTTACGATCCAAAAGACTCCACGTCTGTCAGACGAACAGAGACGGATTTTACGTCTGCCCTGACGGGGGATGTGCGGGGTATGAAGATCGGGATTCCGCGGGATTATATCGGAGACGGACTGGATGCCGAGGTAAAAGACGCCGTTTTGGCTGCGGCGAAGACATTGGAAGAACAGGGCGCCTGGGTGGAAGAATTTGACCTTGATCTGGTCAGGTACGCCATTCCTGCTTACTATGTGATTGCCTGCGCCGAGGCGAGTTCCAATCTTGCACGGTTTGACGGGGTTAAATACGGTTACCGTACCGAAACCTATGAAGGGCTTCATGAGATGTATAAAAAAAGCCGTTCCGAGGGATTCGGCACGGAAGTGAAGCGCCGGATTATGCTGGGATCGTTTGTCTTAAGCGCCGGATATTACGACGCGTATTATCTGAAAGCGCTGCGTACCAAGGCGCTGATCAAACAGGAGTTTGACAGGGCATTTTCTAGGTACGATGTAATTTTAGGACCTGCGGCGCCTGCGGCGGCGCCCGGATTGGGATGCAGTTTAAACGATCCGATGAAGATGTATCTGGGTGATATTTATACGATTTCCGTCAATCTTGCCGGGCTTACCGCCATATCGGTTCCCTGCGGGATGACAAAAAGCGGTCTTCCCATTGGGCTGCAGATGATCGGCAACTGTTTTCAGGAGAAAACGATCCTTCGCGCGGCATATGCGTTTGAGCAGACAAGGGAGTACCGGCGCAGCCCCGCAGCGTTGGGGGAGATCACTTTGGAAGAGGAGGCAAAACGATGAGCACGCAGTATGAAACAGTGATTGGCCTGGAAGTCCATGTAGAACTGGCGACAAAGACAAAAATTTTCTGCGGCTGCTCTACGGCGTTCGGCGGCGCGCCCAATACGCACACCTGTCCGGTCTGTACCGGAATGCCGGGCTCCCTTCCGGTGTTAAATAAACAAGTCGTGGACTATGCAGTTGCCGTCGGGATCGCGGTGGGCTGTGAAGTGACAAAAGACTGCAAATTCGACCGGAAAAATTATTTTTATCCGGATAACCCGCAGAATTACCAGATATCTCAGTTATATCAGCCGATCTGCCGCAGCGGGAAAATCGAAATCGAAACGGAAGAAGGCGGCAGAAAAGAGATCGGAATCCATGAAATTCATATGGAAGAAGATGCGGGAAAACTGGTGCACGACGAATGGGGCGGCTGTTCGGTTGTGGATTTTAATCGTTCCGGCGTGCCATTGATCGAAATCGTTTCCGAACCGGATATGCGTTCTGCGCAGGAAGCGGCCGCTTATCTGGATAAACTGCGGCTGATGATTCAGTATCTCGGTGCATCCGACTGTAAGCTGCAGGAAGGTTCCATGCGTGCCGATGTCAATCTGTCCGTCCGCAAAGCGGGGGAACAAGAGCTTGGCACACGGACGGAGATGAAAAATTTGAATTCTCTAAAAGCCATCGCAAGGGCAGTCGAACATGAAACAAACCGCCAGATCGATTTGATAGAAGCCGGGAAACCGGTGATCCAGGAGACCAGGCGGTGGGATGACGCAAAAGGAGAATCCTATCCCATGCGTTCCAAGGAGGATGCAAAAGACTACCGCTATTTTCCGGATCCGGATCTTGTGCCGCTTCATATCAGCGATGCGCAGATTGCGGAAATCAAAAGCCGCCAGCCGGAATTTCGGACGGAAAAGCTGGCGCGTTACCAGCGCGAATTCGGGCTGCCGCTTTATGATGCAAAAATTTTAACCGGAACCAAAAAGCTGGCGGATTTCTTTGAAGCGGCTGTTTTCATCAGCGGCAAACCCAAAAAAGTGTCCAACTGGCTGATGGGAGAGACGATGCGGCTGTTAAAGGAGAGAGGGTTAGAGGCGGAGGATCTTGCATTTTCACCGGAACATCTGGCAAAACTGATCGATCTGGCGGATGCGGGCGAGATCAACAGTACGGTGGCAAAAGAAGTGTTTGAGCATATGTTTGATTCCGATATCGATCCGGTTTCCTATGTAGAAGAGAACGGGTTAAAAACCGTGCACGATGCGGATGCGCTGCTGCATATGGCTTTACAGGTGGTGTCGGAACACCCGAAATCCGTACAGGACTATAAGAACGGGAAAGTAAAAGCCATCGGATTTTTGGTAGGACAGACGATGAAAGCAATGAAAGGGAAGGCAGATCCGACTCTTGTGAAAAAGCTGTTGCAAGAGCTGCTGGAACAATAGATATTTCCGGAAAATGATTGGGATATAGGATGGAGAGGATATGGCGTGAAAAGCCCCAAAACCTGCAGTGCCTGCAGATTTCGGGGCTTTTCTTAGGGGAGGATAAGTATTCTTGCATCTTTGGTAGTGTTGCCCGAAGAGTGGGTGGGGGATTCATCTCTTCGGGAACAATTATAGTATGATACAAAATCAAAAAAGATATACAAAAAATCTGAAAAAAATATTTGATGGGAATGATTGAAAGATGAAAAGAAATCTGTTATAATAAAAAATCATTTTGTGTTTTACAAAGAAGGAGCAAACATATGGCATTATTAGAGAGCTGGCAGAAAATTGCCTATAATGAAAAGACAAATAAACAGGAATTGCAGAGATTCTGGCAGAGGTATTTTCTTGTAGAAAAAAGCGTATATGAAAAACTGCTGGTAAATCCGGATGAAAAAGTAGAAGGGACCGTAAAAGAGCTTGCCGAAAAATACGAGATCAGCATCCTGGATATGACAGGTTTTCTGGATGGAATCAACGACAGCCTGATTACGCCAAACCCGATTGAGACAATGGAAGAAGATACCAGGGTAAGCCTTGCGTTTGACAAAGAGAAATTATATAAAAATATGGTAGACGCCAAGGCAGACTGGCTGTATGAACTGCCGATGTGGGACGAGATCTTCGATCCGGATACCAAAAAAGCGCTCTATCTGGAGCAGAAGAAATCCGGTACGGTAATTGTTGGTAAAAAAGTGGGACGAAACGAACCGTGTCCCTGCGGCAGCGGCAAAAAGTACAAGCATTGCTGCGGAAGATAAAAAGACAGAAACGAAAAAAACTCTTTACATATGCGCAAAAGTGTCATATGATTAAGAAAAATAAAAAAAGCAACGCGCAGACGAGAAGAGTAAGCCGCCGGAATGCAGCAGAGAGAGATGCCTTTTCTAAAACGGAAACGTTTAGAATCGTGCTGAGAGCATCTTTACAGGAAGCGGCCCAAGACCACCTCGAAGCGGCCCTAATCCGGTCCGGTGACCCCGTTATCGTCCAATGAGCATTTCCCTGCGCGGGAAATGGAAACTGGGTGGAACCACGGTAATTTATCGTCCCTGATACATGAATTTGTATCGGGGATTTTTTTATGCGCGGATGCGTTTGATGAAAAAGGAGGAAACATTCATATGAAAATTACATTAAAAGACGGCTCGGTCAAAGAGTACGGCGAAGAAAAATCTGTGTATGAGATTGCAAAAGATATTAGCGATGGTCTTGCCAGGGCGGCGTGCGCCGGCGAGTTAAACGGGAAAATCGTAGATCTGCGGACGAAAGTAACAGAGGATGCGGATTTAAATATTATTACGGCAAACGATCCGGAGGGATTAAAAGTCATCCGTCATACGACGGCGCATATTTTAGCGGAAGCGGTGAAACGGCTGTTTCCGGATGCAAAAGTGACGATCGGGCCGGCAATTGTGGACGGTTTCTATTACGACTTCGATGCAAAACCGTTTTCCAGAGAAGATCTGGACCATATTGAAGCAGAAATGAAAAAAATAATCAAAGAGGGACATGAGATCACAAGATTTACGCTTCCGAAAGAAGAAGCGATTCGGTTTATGCAAGAAAAAGACGAGCCGTTTAAAGTGGAGCTGATCGAAGAACTGCCGGAGGATGCGGTAATATCATTTTATGACCAGGGTGGGTTTGTGGATCTGTGCGCAGGACCGCATCTGATGAGTACGAAAGGCATCAAGGCATACAAATTAATTTCTTCATCCATGGCATATTGGCGGGGAGATTCCAATCGGGCGCGCCTGCAGCGAATTTACGGAACGGCGTTCCAAAAAAAAGACGAATTAAAAGAACATCTGGAAAAATTAGAAGACGCCAAACGCAGAGACCATAACCGGCTGGGACGTGAAATGGGATTATTTACCACGGTAGACGTGATCGGACAGGGACTGCCGCTTTTTACGCCGAAAGGAACGAAAATGATCATGAAACTCCAGCGGTGGATCGAGGACCTGGAAGAGAAAGAGTGGGGCTATGTGCGTACCAGAACGCCTTTGATGGCAAAATCCGACCTGTATAAAATTTCCGGACACTGGGATCATTATAAAGAAGGAATGTTTGTCCTGGGCGATGAAGAAACGGAAAAAGAAGTGTTTGCGCTTCGCCCGATGACCTGTCCGTTCCAGTATTATGTTTATAAAAACGAACAGCATTCGTACCGCGATCTGCCGTATCGAATGGGCGAGACTTCTACGCTGTTTCGGAGCGAAGATTCCGGCGAAATGCACGGGCTGACACGTGTGCGCCAGTTTACGATTTCAGAAGGACATCTGATCGTTCGTCCGGATCAGATGGTCGAAGAGTTTAAAGGCTGTCTGGCGCTTGCAAAACATTGTCTGCAGACGCTCGGCGTGGAAGAGGATGTGACATACCATTTATCCAAATGGGATCCGGACAACCGGGAAAAATATATCGGTGAACCAGCGGTCTGGGAAGAGACGCAGCAGCATATGCGGAACGTGTTAAACGAGCTGGATATTACATTTGTGGAAGATGTGGGAGAAGCCGCATTTTATGGACCGAAGGTAGATATCAATGCCCGCAACGTATACGGCAAAGACGATACCATGATTACGGTCCAGTGGGATGCGCTGCTTGCGGAACAGTTTGACATGTACTATATCGACGCCAACGGAGACAAAGTGCGTCCCTGCATTATTCACCGGACCTCTCTGGGCTGTTATGAACGGACGCTTGCATGGCTGATCGAAAAGTATGCCGGTAAGTTTCCGACCTGGCTGTGCCCGGAGCAGGTGCGTGTACTTCCGATTTCGGAAAAATATGAAGCATACGCCGAATCCGTCCGCAAAGAACTGGCAAAAAACGGAATCGACGCAACGGCAGACAATCGTTCCGAAAAAATCGGATTTAAAATCCGTGAAGCGAGGCTGGATAAACTTCCGTATATGCTGGTTGTGGGACAGAAGGAAGAAGAAGAGGGCACGGTTTCCGTCAGGAGCCGCTTTGCGGGAGACGAGGGAAGTAAGTCTCTGGCTGATTTTATTACGGCGCTCAAGCGGGAAATCGATACGAAAGAAATTCGAAAAGAAGAAGTTTCAGTGGAAAAATAATCAAAGAATATTTTTTTTCAAACGTCAAATACTAAACCCGGTCAGATTTATTTCTGACCGGGTTTTTAACGTTTTCAAGCATCCGAAAGGAGCGGAATCAAACGCAGGAAAGGAGCGGATACAATGACAAGATTGGAATGTTCGGCAACAAACTGTTATTACAACGAAGACAAATGCTGCTGCAAGGGAGACATTATGGTAGACGGAAGGGAAGCGGATCATGCAGGCGGAACCTGCTGTGCAAGCTTTCGGGAAAGAAAAGGAGATACGGCAAGGAACCGGACGCAGCAGCCGAGCCGTACGATTGACGTAGACTGTAAAGCATGTAACTGCGTACACAACGAGGACTGTAAATGTGCCGCAGACCATATCGGAATCGGCGGAAGTACGGCATGTAAATGCCATGATACGGAATGTATGACATTTTGCTGTAAGTAGCAGAAATTTACTTTAACGAGTAAATAAAAAACGCTGTCGGAAAAAAATACGCGAGATTTGTTATTTTGCCGGACTGCGGATGGGATTTCCCGCAAAATTTTGTCGGATTTTGTGGGAAATCCATGAAAAGGCAGGAGATATTAAAACGGCGCATCCGTGCGCGTGCTGTACAGAAAATCACGCAGTCGGAAAAAGGAGACAAAAATCGCTTTTTTTGTGGGGAAAAGCGGCTGTTTCTGTCGAATTATGCAAGAAATTGGCAATGGATAATATTTGATTTTTGTGGCATATCAGGGTAAAATGTCTATTAGAATTAGATTATGTAAAAATGTAGTACAGTACAGGGATAGTTGTGAGAAAAATGTCTTTTAAGGATAGTATGGTGAACGATGATGATGAGAGAGATGATAAAATTGCAGGAGGCTATTGAACGTCAGAGAAGCCTGGTAAACGCAATGATTGAGCATGGAATAAATGACGAAGCGTTTATCAGGGCAAATCATAAGCTGGATCGATTAATTGAAGAATACATAGAATTAGAGATTCCGGCAGTATATCAAACAGATTAAAGAAAAAGAAAGAAAATGTTATTGGCCATGAAAATGACCGGTAACATTTTTTTTATTCTTTTCATTGCTTTTTTATACCAAGTAAGATAGAATAGGTTACATGGTGGAGGAAAGTGGAAGGAAATGGTTTAAAGTGGATTAAGCTCCCTGAATCGTTTCTAAAGAAGGTGTTCGTTATGTTCATGGGAGAATACAACCATACAATTGACGCCAAGGGCAGATTGATTGTCCCATCCAGATTCCGGGAATCGTTAGGCAGCGAGTTTGTAGTAACGAAAGGACTGGATGGATGTCTTTTTGTGTACCCGAATGAAGAATGGACGAATATCGAAGAAAAATTCCGCAATATTCCGCTGACGACAAAAGATGCAAGAAAATTTTCCCGTTTCTTTTTTGCGGGAGCCGCAAGCTGTGAAGTGGACAAGCAGGGAAGGATCCTGCTTCCGCAGATACTGCGGGAATTTGCAGATTTACAGAAAGAGGTTGTATTGGTGGGCGTGTTGTCCAGAATTGAAATCTGGAGCAGGCAGCGCTGGCAGGATGCCAATACTTATGACGATATGGATGAAATTGCAGAACATATGGCAGAGTTGGGACTTAGCATTTAGACAGAGGGGTAAATTATGGAATTTCGTCATACATCCGTGCTGCTGGATGAGGTAATTGAATATCTGAATATAAAGCCGGACGGAGTATATGTAGACGGAACCCTGGGCGGAGCGGGGCATGCGGGTGAAATCGTAAAACGATTGACCGGCGGCGGCAGGCTCATTGGAATCGACCAGGATGCAGACGCCCTTTTGGCGGCGAAAGAGAGACTTTTGGCGTATCAGGATCAAGTGACGCTGGTCCGCAGCAATTATTGCCGTATGAGAGAGGTACTGAAAGAATTCGGGATAGAAAAAGCGGACGGGATTTTACTGGATCTAGGCGTATCCTCGTACCAGCTGGACGTACCGGAAAGAGGATTTACCTACAGGGAAGAACACGCGCCTTTGGACATGCGTATGGACCAGAGGGGAGAACTTACAGCAGAAGATATTGTAAATACGTATTGTGAAGCGGATCTGTTTCGCATGATCCGCGAGTATGGAGAAGACCGCTTTGCAAAAAACATAGCGAAACATATAGTAAGAGCACGCCAGAAAAAACGTATACAGACGGCGGGAGAACTGACGGAAATCATCCGGGGCGCAATTCCGATGAAAATGCAGGCCTTAGGAGGCCATCCGGCGAAGCGTACGTTTCAGGCGATTCGTATTGAATTAAATCATGAGCTGGATGTATTGGAGGAGTTTCTTTCGGATGTCACGGATTTACTGCATCCGGGCGGCAGGCTGTGCATCATTACGTTCCATTCTTTAGAGGATCGTATCGTAAAGGGCCATTTTAGAAAAGAGGAACATCCATGTACCTGTCCGCGGGAATTTCCGGTTTGCGTCTGCGGTAAGGAGCCGAGGGGACGATGCGTTACCCGAAAGCCCGTTTTGCCGTCACAAGAAGAACTGGCAGGAAACAAAAGAGCCAAAAGCGCAAAGCTTCGGGTGTTTGAAAGGAAATGAAAGAGCAGTAAAAAGGAGAGACTCAGAATGCAGAAAAGATCGGCTCATTATAATAGAAACAGCGGATTGAAAACAAATTATTACGTAGACGGCAATACAGTCCGCCGTCTGGAGGGGGAGCCGGAAGAGAGAAGACAGCGCCAGCTGCAAAAAGAACAGGATCAGATCAGGAGACGACACCGCCGGGCAGCAAAACGAAATCAGGAACGCGCCATGAGCATGAATCTCGGAACGGTGTTTTTCTGTGCGATGGCAGTTCTTTTGATCAGCGGCGTATGCGTTGCTTATATCAAGCTGCAGTCGGATATCGTAAACAGAACAAAGACCATATCAAAACTGGAGAGTCAGATTATAAATTTAAAAGCGGAAAATGACGCGGCAAAAAAGAGAATCGATTTATCGACGGATCTGGATGCGGTAAAAGAACAGGCTCTGGCGCTGGGGATGAAATATGCGTCGCCGGGGCAGATCTTCTACTACAGTATAGAAGACAGCGATTTTATGGACCAGTATTCGGAGATTCCGGAGAAATAGGGAAAGAACAGAGGGATGACCGTGCGCAGAAAACGAAGGACTCTGAAAAAATTCTTAAAGAGGATGCAGAAGAAACTGATTATCATGTTTCTTTTCATCACCGGCATTTTAACGGCGCTGATCGGACGGCTGATGTATATTGAATATACCAGCGGCGGCAGGTATGAAAAAATCGTACTGGCACAGCAGGTATACGACAGCCGCAGCATCCCGTATCAGCGCGGAGATATCGTAGATTCGAAAGGAACGGTCCTTGCAACCAGCGTAGACGTGTATAATGTGGTATTTGACTGTAAAGTTTTAAAACAGCAGGAGAAAAAAGTGATACAGGCAACCATTGCTGCGATCGTATCCTGTTTTCCCGAAATCAAGGAAGAACAGCTGCAGAGGGAAATGGATGAAAACCCGAAAGGACAGTACGTTGTGCTGCTGAAAAAACTTCCCTATGAAACGATACAGCCGTATGTAGAAATGACCGAAGATACGAAAAAATATCCGAATATCTGTAAAGATGCGCTGTGGTTTGAAAAAGAATATGTCCGCAGCTATCCATATCATTCTCTGGCGGCGTCTTTGATCGGCTTTGTATCCGGAGGAAACGTAGGCACGCTTGGCCTTGAAAAATATTATGACAGCACGTTAAACGGATTAAATGGCAGGGAGTACGGATATCTGAATGCAGACAATAATTTTGAAAAAACGGTAAAACCGGCAAGAGACGGAAGTACGATCGTATCTACGATCGATATGCATATCCAGAGAGTTGTGGAAGAAAAACTGGAAAAATTTAATCAGGAACATACGAACGGCTATATTACCGGAGACGGCTATCAAAACGCTGCCGCTATCGTGATGAATCCGCAGACCGGAGAAATATATGCGATGGCGGATTCCCCGGGATTTGATTTAAATCAGCCAAGAGAGATCGAGGATTATTTTACGCCCGAAGAGCTGGAGGGGTTAAGCGACAAAGAGAAAATGAACCTGTTAAACAGGCTTTGGGAAAATTTCTGCGTAACAAGCGTTTTTGAACCGGGTTCGACTGTAAAACCACTCACTGTAGCGTGCGGAATGGAAAAGGATCTGCTCAGCGGAAACGAAACGTATCTCTGCGACGGAAAAGAGACTTTTGCCGGAGATGTTGACGTACATTGCGTCAGCCGTGCGGGACACGGGATGGAAACGGTGGAGAAATCTCTGATGGATTCGTGTAACGACGCTCTGATGCAGATGTCGTATGTGATCGGAAAAGATAATTTCAGCGCGTATCAGGAGATCTTCGGATTTGGCAGGAAAACAGGAATTGACCTGCCGGGAGAGGAAGCAGGACTTTTGTATACGCCGGAGAGAATGTCGGCGCTTGATCTTGCAACGAATTCGTTCGGGCAGAATTTTAACTGTACGATGATCCAGGTGGCGGCGGCTTTTTCTTCTCTGGTTAACGGAGGAGAGTATTATCAGCCGCATGTAGTAAAGAAAATTTTGGATGCAAAGGGCAATACGGTGGAAACGATTAAACCCGTATTGTTGAAAGAGACGGTTTCCAAAGAAACGTCGGAGCTGATCAAAACATATATGTATAGAACCGTATCGGAAGGGACGGGCACAGAAGCAAAGGTCAACGGGTATTCTATGGGCGGAAAAACGGGGACTGCGCAGAAAATGCCGAGGGATAAAAAGGAATATCTCGTTTCTTTTATCGGATATTTGCCTCAGGAAGATCCGCAGCTTGTCATTTATGTAGTGATCGATACTCCGAATGTAAAAGAACAGGCGCACAGCAATTATGCGCAGGGCGTGACAAAAGAAATTTTAGAAGAAATCCTTCCCTATCTGAATTTTTATCCGGATGAAGAGCTGAAGCCGGAACCTGACGAAGACGGCGGTGGCGGCGGCGATGGGGAACAACCGGCAGAAGAGGCACCGTCGGACGTATTTGAGGAATAACCCCGGGACAGACGGCAAGCATAACCTTGGAAAAACAGTAATAAGATAATAGAGAGGTTATATTTTGGGGCTTTGCCAATGTTTCGATATAAAACTTTTAACAGGAAGAAATCCATGTACATATTTGTGGGAATCCTGTTTGCCATGTTGGTTTTGATGGGACGGCTTGTCTATCTTATGATATTTTGTTCCGAATACTACGGAAAAAAGGCGGAAGATCTGCATGAACGGGAACGGGATATTAAAGCCGCACGGGGAAAGATTCTGGATGCAAACGGAGTGGTTCTGGCTGCAAATAAGACGGTCTGTACGATTTCCGTGATTCATAATCAAATAGAAGACCCGGAGGCGGTGATTGCCGCTTTGACAAAAGAGCTTGGAATTTCCGAAGAAAAAGTACGTGCAAGGGTAGAAAAAGTGAGTTCCATTGAGCGGATCAAGTCGAATGTAGAGAAAGAGACGGGAGAGCGTATCCGTGCCTACGGGCTTGCCGGAGTAAAAGTGGATGAGGATTATAAACGGTATTATCCGTATGATACGTTAGCTTCCAAGGTATTGGGGTTTACGGGAGGAGACAATCAGGGCATTATCGGGCTTGAAGTAAAATACGATGCATATCTGCAGGGAACCAACGGAAAGATCCTGACATTGACCGATGCCAGAGGCGTAGAAATAGAAAATGCGGGAGAATCCAGATTAGACCCCGTGGACGGAAACCACCTTCAGATCAGCCTGGATTATAATATACAGATGTATGCGCAGCAGGCAGCGCAGAAAGCGCTTGAGCAAAAGCAGGCGGACAGCGTATCGATTATGGTTATGAACCCTTCCAACGGAGAATTGATGGCAATGGTCAATGTTCCGGAATTTAACTTGAACGATCCGTTTACATTAAATTATGATGCCGGCAATGTGTCGGAAGAAGAAAAGCAGAATCTTCTGAACGGCATGTGGAGAAATCAGTGCATCAACGATACCTATGAGCCGGGATCTACCTTTAAGATCATTACGACAACGGCGGCGCTGGAAGAGAAGGTTGTCAGCCTTTCCGATCAGTTTTTCTGTCCGGGATATATTACCGTGGAAGACCGGCGGATTCACTGTCATAAACGGACGGGACACGGTGCGGAGGATTTTACCCACGGCATCATGAACTCCTGCAATCCTGTGTTTATCGACGTGGGGCTGCGTGTGGGGCCGGAACGGTTTTATGATTATTTCGGCAGCTTGGGTTTGCTGAAAAAGACAGGGATCGACCTGCCTGGAGAAGCGGCGACTATCATGCATGCAAAGGAAAATATCGGGCTTGTGGAGCTGGCGACGATGTCGTTTGGGCAGTCGTTCCAGATCACGCCGGTACAGCTTTTGACTACCGTTTCTTCTATTATCAACGGCGGAAACCGGATAATTCCGCACTTTGGCGTTTCTGTGCAGAAGGATGACGGTACCGTCGTCAAACGCTTTTCCTACGGCGGAAAGAACCAGATCGTCAGTAAAGAAACTTCGGATACGGTACGATATCTGCTGGAACAGGTGGTAGCGGAGGGCGGAGGGAAAAATGCAAAAATTGCCGGATATTCCATCGGCGGAAAAACGGCGACATCGCAGACGCTGCCCAGAAGCGCCAATAAATATATTTCCTCTTTTCTGGGATTTGCTCCGGTAGAAAATCCGCAGGTGATCGTATTGGTCATTATTAATAATCCGCAGGGGATATACTACGGCGGAACAATCGCGGCTCCTGTGGCAAGGGAAATTTTTGAGAATATTCTTCCGTACCTGGGGATACCAGTCGACGAGAAAGCGGCTGCGGAATCAGAACTTGCAGAATAGCTTATAATAACGTATACTGAAAAGTCAGAAGAAAAAGTACGGAAAAGAGGTAAAAGTTATGGTATATCATGTAGCAGCGCCTGTTTTGATTGCATTTGCAATCAGCGCATTGTTGGGACCGGTTGTGATTCCGTTTTTAAGGAAATTAAAAGTAGGCCAGACAGAGCGGGAGGAGTTAAAATCCCATTTAAAAAAGACCGGGACGCCGACGATGGGAGGACTGATTATATTAGCGGGCGTACTGCTCACCAGCCTGCTGTTTCTTAAGGATTATCCGAAAGTGATTCCGATTTTGTTTTTGACGGCAGGATTTGGCGTGATCGGATTTTTAGACGATTATTTAAAAGTTGTGCTCAGGCGTTCGGACGGTCTGCTGGCATGGCAGAAAATGCTGCTGCAGATTGCAGTGACCGGAATTTTTGCCTATTATCTTTTAAATTATACGGATATTTCTCTTTTGATGAAAATTCCGTTTTTGAAGGACCGGTATCTGGATTTGGGAGCGGGAGCCGTTCCGCTGATGTTTTTTGTCGTAATCGGCACGGTAAACGGTGTGAATTTTACCGACGGTTTAGACGGACTCGCTTCGAGCGTGACCATACTGGTAGCCACGTTTTTCAGCGTAGTGGCGGTAGGCGCACAGAGCGGCATCGAGCCGGTGACCTGTGCTGTCGTGGGCGCACTTTTGGGATTTCTTTTGTTTAACGTCTATCCCGCAAAAGTATTTATGGGGGATACCGGTTCTCTGGCGCTGGGCGGCTTTGTTGCCGCAGCTGCGTATATGCTGCAGATGCCGTTGTTTTTGCCGATCGTAGGATTTATTTATATGGTGGAAGTGATCTCCGTTGTAATCCAGGTGGGATATTTTAAGGCGACCCATGGCAGGCGGTTTTTCCGTATGGCGCCGATTCATCATCACTTTGAGCTGTGCGGCTGGTCGGAAACAAGAGTCGTGGCTGTGTTTTCCATTGTGACGGCGCTGCTTTGTCTGACGGCGCTTATGGCATTGTAGGAGGGTGATGTAAATGATTGACAATAAGAAGAGATATCTTGTGGCGGGAACCGGAAAAAGCGGCGTTGCAGCTGCAAAACTGCTGGTGGAAAAAGGATTTTCAGTCAGGCTCTATGACGGAAACGAAGCGCTGGATGCTGCCTTGTTTTATGAAAAACATCCGGAATTAAAGGGAATTGAGATCCTTCTGGGCACATTGCCGGAAGAGGAAATGAAACAGACGGATATTCTGGTGTTAAGTCCCGGAATTCCGACGGATCTTCCGATGGTTTTGGCTATGAAACAGATGGGAGCAACCGTATGGGGAGAAATCGAACTTGCATATGCTTTTGCAAAGGGCAGGTTGCTCGCCATAACGGGAACCAACGGAAAAACGACGACAACGGCGCTGCTGGGTGAGATTTTAAAAGAACATTATCCGGATGTCAGGGTCGTAGGAAATATCGGAATCCCGTATACGAGCGTGGCTGCAGATACGACAGATGAGACGGTGACGGCGGCTGAAATCAGTAGCTTTCAGTTAGAGACGATTCATACGTTTGCGCCGGAAGTGACGGCGATTTTAAATATTACGCCGGATCATTTGAACCGACATCATACCATGGAACAATATATCGCCGCCAAAGAGAGTATTACAAAAAATCAAAAGCCAACAGATTTATGCGTGCTGAATTACGAAGATGAGGTCTTGCGCGCGTTCGGCGAGCAGCTTTCGACCCGGGTGATGTGGTTTTCCAGCGGCAGGGAGTTAACGTACGGGTTTTACCTCAAAGACCACACAATCTTTCTCGCCAGAGAAGGAAGCGTGTCGGAAGTTGTAAAGACAGAGGAATTAAAACTGTTAGGGAAACATAATTATGAAAATGTAATGGCGGCTGCGGCGATGGCATACGGAATCGGCGTTCCGCTTCGCTCGATACGAAAAGTTCTGCTGCGTTTTACCGCAGTCGAGCACAGAATCGAGTATGTGGCGGAAAAAAGAGGGGTCTGTTTTTACAATGATTCCAAGGCGACGAATCCAGATGCCGCGATCCAGGGAATTAAGGCGATGGAGCGTAAGACTTATCTGATCGGGGGAGGCTGCGATAAAGGTTCCGATTACGGTACCTGGATCGAAGCATTTGACGGTAAAGTCAAAGAACTTGTTTTGATCGGAGAGACTGCCGAAGCGATTGCAAAAGCTGCAAAAGCCCGTGGATTTTCGGCGGTTACATTTGCGAATACGTTACAGGAGGCGGTTTTGGCTTGTTATGCACATGCAGAAAAAGGAGATGCCGTTTTGCTTTCACCAGCGTGTGCAAGCTTTGGCATGTTTTTGAATTATGAAGAACGGGGCAGGATCTTTAAAGAAATTGTGCAGAATTTAGAGGAGTGAATCTATGAGCCGCAGGCCGAGGGAAACGAAAAACGGGAAAAAGCAAATTAAATATTTTGATTATACGCTGCTGTTTATCATAATTTTTCTGGTGGGTTTCGGCCTGGTTATGCTTTACAGCACAAGTTCCTACAATGCGCAGTTAAAATTCGGTGATTCCGCTTTTTATTTAAAAAAGCAGCTGTCTGCGTCTCTTCTCGGTTTTGCGGGTATGCTTGTCGTTGCAAATATAGATTACCATATCTGGCTTCGTTTGAGCAGTTTGTTTTATCTGGCGGCGCTCGCGCTATGTACGGCGGTTATTTTCGCGGGAAGTACCTTAAACGGTTCGACCCGGTGGTTAAAAATCGGTCCGCTTTCGTTCCAGCCGTCGGAAATGGCAAAAATGGCTGTGATTTTGTTCCTTGCGGCGATTATCAATAAGATTCCCAAGCAGATGGGACGGTTTGCCACGGTAGTAAAAGTCATGTGTATCGTGCTGCCGGTCGTTGGCGTCGTTGCTTACAGCAATTTGAGTACGGCGATTATCATCATGGGAATTGCCATCTGCCTGATCTTTGTGGCAAGCCCCAAATACGTTCAGTTCCTTGTTATGGGAGGCATTGTCGTAGTATTTGGCGGAATCTTTATTATGCTCGAGAGCTACCGCCTGGACCGTCTGAAGATCTGGCTCAATCCGGAAGCCTATGAAAAAGGATACCAGACGCTGCAGGGCTTATATGCTATCGGTTCCGGCGGCCTGTTTGGAAAGGGCTTAGGGGAGAGTATGCAGAAACTCGGATTTTTGCCCGAAGCGCAGAACGATATGATTTTTTCGATTATCTGTGAGGAGCTGGGCTTATTCGGCGCCATCTGCGTCATTCTTTTGTTTTTGCTTATGATCTGGAGGTTTCTGGTGATTGCAAATAATGCGCCGGATTTATTCGGGGCGCTGATCGTTGTCGGAATTATGGCGCATATCGCCATACAGGTCATGCTGAATATTGCGGTTGTTACCAATACGATCCCAAATACGGGCGTTACGCTGCCGTTTATCAGTTACGGCGGTACTTCGGTGGCGATCCTTCTGACCGAGATGGGACTTGCGCTGAGCGTATCCCGCGGAATAAAACTGGAGATGGTATAATATGGGAAGTAACAGGTCGATGTCGATACGGGAAAAAAAGCGAAAGCAGAGAAGAAGAAAAAAGATTCTTTTTGTTCTGCTGGCATTCCTTTTGACGGGGTCCGCCGCAGCTTTGATCGTGTGGAACGTTTTTACCGTAAAGACGGTTCTTGTGGAAGGGAACGAATACTATTCGGACAAGCAGATTCAGCAATTTATTTTAAACGATGAATATTCCTGGAATTCTCTTTACGTATTGTTAAAACACCGGCTGCTTGAAGGCGAAGAGATTCCGTTTATCGATACGGTTGAAATTTCCTTAAAGAATCCGCATACGTTAAATGTTCACGTATATGAAAAGGGAGTGATCGGTTATCTTTATATATCGGCGATCGGACAAAACGCATATTTTGATACGGACGGTTTTGTCGTAGAAACGTCGAAAGAAGTGATCAAAGATACGCCTCAGGTGGAAGGGCTGGACTGCGATAAAGTGGTTTTATATGAAAAGCTTCCGATCAAAGACGAGAATGTATTAAAAAGCCTTCTGACTACATCCAGGGCTCTGGAGAAAAACGGAGTCATACCGGCAAAAATAAAGTTTGACGAGACGGGGGATATTTCTCTGGACTACGGGGCGATACAGGTTCTGCTCGGTTCATCCGAAGAACTGACGCAGAAAATACTGCGGCTTTCCTATATTCTGCCGGAGCTTTCCGGAAAACGGGGAGTCCTGCATATAGAAAACTGGACGGAGAATACGCCGAATATTATCTTTGACGAGGCAAAATAAAAAAAATCCAATTTCTAGTTGATTAATTTGGTAAAAAACTATATTATATTCTATATGAGTATGTTCAAATAAAAGTTGAATCATAGAATATATGTTTGATATGTATTTTTATGGATAGAAGGAGGAACTACGTTGTTAGAAATTAAGACACCAGATGCAGATTCCAGTGCAAAGATTATTGTAGTAGGAGTTGGAGGCGCCGGGAATAATGCAGTAGATAGAATGATCCAGGAAGAGATCAGGGGCGTGGAATTTATCGGTGTAAATACCGATAAGCAGGCATTGATGCTCTGCAAAGCGCCGACGCTGATCCAGATCGGTGAAAAACTGACCAAAGGCCTTGGCGCGGGAGCACAGCCGGAAGTAGGTCAGAAAGCGGCGGAAGAGAGCGCGGAAGAGCTGACGTCTGCAGTAAAGGGCGCAGATATGGTGTTCGTTACCTGCGGCATGGGCGGCGGTACCGGAACGGGAGCGGCTCCGGTCGTAGCTCAGATTGCCAAGGAACAGGGAATTTTAACCGTAGGAGTCGTTACCAAGCCGTTTAAATTCGAAGCGAAAACCCGCATGGTGAATGCGATTTCCGGCATTGACCGATTAAAAGAGTGCGTCGATACATTGATTGTCATTCCGAACGATAAGCTGCTTGAGCTGGTAGACCGAAGGACGACGATGCCGGATGCCCTAAAGAAAGCGGATGAAGTCTTGCAGCAGGCGGTACGCGGTATCACTGACCTGATTAATCTGCCGGCTTTGATCAATCTGGATTTTGCGGATGTTCAGACGGTTATGAAAGACAAAGGACTGGCGCATATCGGTATCGGAACCGCCAAAGGAGACGACAAGGCGATCGAAGCGGTGAAGCTTGCCGTTGCAAGTCCGCTGCTTGAAACGACGATCACAGGCGCGTCTCATGTCATTATCAATATTTCCGGAGATATTTCTCTGATGGATGCCAACGATGCGGCAAGTTACGTGCAGGATCTTGCCGGGGATAATGCAAATATCATCTTCGGAGCAAAATACGACGAGAATATGACGGATGAAGCGACGATTACCGTAATTGCCACAGGACTTGAGAGTCAGTCTTCTGCCGTGAAGCCTGCGGGATTAAAGTATTCGTCCAATGCCGGATCGGGACGGACGGCACAGCCTGCAGGAAGGCCGATGACAATGGGCACAAGACCCATGGCGCCTTCTTCTTCCGGTATACATAGTTCATCGGCAGGCATGGGAAATTCCATGCAGCAGCCGACTACGACGCCGTTTAATTACGGCGGAATTAAAAAACCACAGAGACCGGAGAGTTCTGTGAAGCAGAAAGATATTCAGATACCGGAGTTTTTAAAAAATGCCCGTAAATAAAACGACACATTTAGGCCTTAAGAAGAGCAGATCTTCTTAAGGTCTTTTTTTGTCAGTTTTCTTGGATGAAATTCAGGAAAAAATTACCAGAGTTTGACAAATTATGAAATCCGCATCTTTTATAATAAATGTCAGCAGAAGGATCTGGAGGTGAAGAGTGAATTATGTATTCTATGCAGATGTATTTTTCCTGACCAATTGTTATCTGGATTTTTTGGCTGTGTATGCAGTCGGCGAACTGTTGAACCAAAAGAAAAGACTGCTCCGTTATCTGATCGTTTCTGCCGTCGGCAGCCTGGCAGGATGCGTATTGTTTGCGGTACTGCAAGATTATGATATGTATCTGCTGTGCATGCATTTTATGATCAATCCGGGACTTGTGTTCTGCTGCTTTTTTCCGGCAGAAAAAAGAATATACGGAAAGGCGTTCTGCCTGATGTATTTTGTCGTGCTGCTGTTGGGCGGAAGCGTGGAATGGATGTACGTTACGGTCTGCGGCAGAACGTATTATGAACTCTGCCTCTTTTTTACACTGATCCCGGTAACCGTATTTCTATATATATTACGTAAAAAACGAAAAAGTGTGCAGTGTTTTTGCCGGGTTTGGATCAAACACAAAGAAAAGGAGATCGCTTTGCCGGCATTGTACGATACGGGAAACCGCCTGATCGACCCGTATATTAAAGAACCGGTGCATATCGTACCCAAAGACGTATACGAGACATTCGGGGGTATGGAAACGTTTGGCGTTCGTTTGATCCCGTTTTCTTCGGTAGGATGCAAAAACGGCATGCTGCAGGCGTTTACGGTAGATTCTATACGGATGGAAAACGAAGGCGCCGTTTATGAAATTTCTCCGGCAGTCTTAGCAGCGGCAGAGGAAGAAATTTTTCAGGGGCGGGCATATCGGATGATATTAAACAGCGAAAGTATGGAAAGAAAAGAGGAAAAAATATGTACATAAAAATAAATATCCCAAAACAGATTCAGTTCAAATGGATACCGTCGTTTTGTCAGATGGTATTCGGTCCCAAAAACGAAATTCATTATATCGGCGGAGCGGAAGTTCTGCCGCCTCCGTTAGCGGCGGACGAGGAAGCCGCCTGCATCCGCTGCCTTGGCGAAGGAGGAGAAGATGCGGCAAAAAGCACGCTGATCGAGCATAATTTAAGGCTTGTCGTCTACATTGCCAAGAAATTTGACAATACCGGCATTGGCGTGGAAGATCTGATTTCGATCGGAACGATCGGTCTGATCAAATCGATCAATACATTTAATCCTCAGAAAAATATCAAGCTGGCAACGTATGCTTCCCGCTGTATCGAAAATGAAATTTTGATGTATTTAAGAAGAAACAGCAAGACGAAGATGGAGGTCAGTATTGACGAGCCGTTAAACGTTGACTGGGACGGGAATGAATTGCTGCTTTCGGATATTCTGGGAACCGATGAGGACGTGATTTACCGGGATATTGAAGCGGAGGTAGAACATCATCTGCTTGGCAAAGCGATTGATAAATTATCCGGGCGGGAGCGTTTAATCGTGGAACTGCGCTATGGACTTGGCAGAGGCGGCGGCAGAGAACTGACGCAGAAAGAAGTGGCGGACCGTCTCGGCATCTCGCAATCGTACATATCCAGGCTGGAAAAAAAGATCATGCGCCGTCTGAAAAAAGAAATGATCCGTCTGGAATAAAAGTCTGTGCAAGCGGCTCTTTCCTATGGTATAATTGAGACATTGAAACGATGGGAAGAGGGTGCCTGAACGATGAAATTAGAATTTTTGGGGGCGGATCATGAGGTGACCGGTAGCTGCCATTTTCTGGAATTCGGAGAAAAACGCCTGTTGGTGGACTGCGGTATGGAACAGGGAGCGGATTTATATGTCAATCAGGAGATTCCGGTAAATCCGGCGGCGATCGATTATGTCTTTCTCACGCATGCGCATATCGACCATTCCGGGCTGCTGCCGCTGATTTATGCGCACGGGTTCCGCGGTCAGGTTTTTGCGACAAAGGCGACCTGCGAGCTGTGTGGCATTATGTTAAGGGACAGCGCGCATATTCAGATGTTTGAAGCGGAGTGGAAAAACCGCAAAGGGAGGCGTGCGGGAGAACCGGAAATTGTGCCGTTGTATACGATGGAAGATGCGGAAGGCGCATTGCGGCTGCTCTCGGCATGTGAATACGGAAAAAAAATATCCGTCGATGCACAATTAGACGTTAGGTTTGTAGACGCCGGGCATCTGCTGGGCTCTTCGAGCATCGAGATGTGGGTAAAAGAGGACGGGAAGGAAGTAAAGATTGCCTTTTCCGGAGATATCGGCCATGCCGGGAAACCTTTGATCAAAAATCCGGAATTTATAACGGAAGCAGATTATGTAGTGATGGAATCGACATACGGCGATAAGAACCATGCCGAACCGCCGGATTTTTCCAGAGAGCTTGCGGCGGTGATCGACCGCACGTTTGCAAGGGGCGGCAATGTGGTCATTCCTGCGTTTTCCGTAGGTAGGACGCAGGAAATGCTCTATTTTTTAAGAAAAATCAAAACGGACCGCATGATGAAGCGGTTTTTGGATTTTGAAGTGTATATCGACAGTCCGCTGGCGGTAGATGCCACAGGTATTTTCCATAAAAACGTAGCGGATTGTTTTGATGAGGAAGCGTTGTCTCTGGTTAAGCAGGGGATCAATCCAATCGGTTTTCCGGGCTTAAAAATGGCCATCACAAGCGACGAATCGAGAGCGATCAATTTTCTGGAAAAGCCGGTCGTAATCATTTCGGCGTCCGGTATGTGTGAAGCGGGACGGATCCGGCATCATTTAAAGCACAATCTCTGGAGAGAGGAATCTTCTATATTGTTTGTAGGATTTCAGGTTCCGGGGACGCTGGGGCATGCCCTGTTAAACGGAGCGAAGGAAGTGAAGCTCTTTGGGGAATATATACAGGTTTCTGCAGAAATCTTAAATCTGCCTGGTATCAGCGGTCATGCGGACCGAGATCATTTGACACAATGGGCTTCCAAAATAAAACGTCCGAAAAAAATTTTTGTGGTACATGGGGACGATCATGTATGCGACCGGTTTGCCGAGCATTTGGAGCAGACGCTTTGCGTTTCCGCCGTCGCTCCTTACAGCGGAGACTGTTATGAACTTCTGACCGGAGAGATGGTCGCGCAGGGAAGCAGAGAGCAGGCGGTAAAGAAAAAGAAAGCAAAACAGCGCGCTTCCTCCAATATTTTTGCAAGGCTCCTTGCAGCGGGCCAGCGGCTGTTGGCTGTGATCGGCCGCTGCGAAGGTATGCCGAACAAAGAACTCGGCAGGTTTGCCGATCAGATCAATTCCCTTTGCGATAAATGGGACCGTTAGTCAGGAAAGATAGCTGCGCATGCTTTTTAAAGCAGATTTTTCGAGCCGGCTGACCTGTGCCTGGGAGATGTGGATTTCTTCTGCAACTTCCATTTGGGTTTTTCCCTCAAAAAAACGCAGTTTGATAATGTAATTCTCACGTTGGTTTAAGTGTTTCATGGCGTCGTTGACGGAAAGGTTTTCGATCCAGTTTTCTTCTTTGTTTTTCTTGTCTTTGACCTGGTCCATGACATAGAGCGTATCGCCGCCGTCGGTATAGACCGGGTCATAGAGGGAAAGCGGGCTTTGAATCGCGTCTAGGGCGAAGACCAGTTCTTCTTTCGGTATGCCGGTAGATTCGGAAATTTCCTGGATCGTAGGTTCTTTAAAGGAAGTTTTTGCCAGCTCTTCTTTGGCATGGATGGCTTTGTATGCGGTATCCCGCAGGGAACGGCTGACGCGTATGGAAGAAGCGTTATCCCGCAGGTAGCGCCGGATTTCGCCGATAATCATAGGAACCGCGTAAGTAGAGAATTTTACGCCGATGGTATCGTCAAAATTATCAATGGATTTGATCAGTCCGATGCAGCCGATCTGAAACAGGTCGTCTACATTTTCGTTATTGCCGGAAAAACGTTTGATCACGCTTAATACGAGCCTTAAGTTTCCTTTGATATAAGTTTCTCTGGCGGCGGCATCACCGGCTTTGATTTTTTTGAATAATTCTTTTTTTTCCTCTTCTTTGAGGATGGGGAGTTTGGATGTGTTAACACCGCAGATTTCGACTTTGTAGGCAGCCATGGGAGAACCTCCAGTTTCTTAAAGTAGTATATAAAAATGATTCTCACATTTGCCTTTTTTTATTCACAAAAAACGGCTTCATAAAATAACATAAAACAGGATAAGAAAAAAGAAATAATAGAATAAGGAGATACAAATGCAAGATACGATTGATAAAAGAAATTTCAGAGAAAAATGTGCAAGGAGCATTGTAAAAGGATATAATGTGCGCTATGTAACCCAGGAGGAAACGGAAGCAGAGAAAGCTTTGGAAAAAGCCCAAAATCAACGGCAGGCAGCGGGCGTTTCGGAGAAAGAGATGGTATTTGAGGCGGATGAGAGGTATGCCAGCCAGCCGTCTTCCCGGTATGGGACAACGAGTGTGAACGATCCGGTGACGAAGGAACAGATTGAGAGAATTTTAGGGGAACAGAACGTGGATCCGTTTGAAGCGTTCCGCGAAGAGGCATAATAGAAGCAGGAACCAAGTGTCTGGCGGCAGCATAAAATAAAAGTGAGAAGGAATTTTGTGAGGGGTCGCTATGGCGGTGATTACGATGCATAAGTATCAGGGATTGGGAAACGACTACCTGGTGTTTGATCCGAATCAGAATAAGATTACCCTTTTGGAAAGAAAGATCCGCTTGCTCTGCCAAAGGAATTTCGGCGTGGGAGCGGACGGAATTTTATATGGTCCCCTGTTGGATGAGGGAAAGATAGGAGTATCTATTTTTAACCCGGACGGGAGCGAAGCGTCGGGAAGCGGGAACGGCGTACGGATTTTTGCGCGATATTTGAAGGATTTTGGGTATGTTTCAGAAAAGAAAATTGTCATTACGGAAAAATCGAAAGATGTGGAAGTGGAATTTTTGGACGACGACGGAAGATGCATGAAAGTAGATATGGGAAAGGCGGATTTTATGCGGTCCGTGTTATCGGACGGATGCTCCCGTGAAATGTTTAACGAACCGCTGATGTTTCATGGAAATTTCTATAATACAAGTTGTATTTCTCTCCAAAGTCCCAATTGCGTGATTATGACGGAAGATGTTTCCTGTAAACATGCAAAGGAGCTCGGACCGTATGTGGAAAATGCAGCCTGTTTTCCGAACCGAATGAATTTACAGCTCTGCAAAGTAGAGAGCAGGAATCGGCTTAGAATTCAAATATATGAGCGCGGAGCAGGTTATACCTTAGCTTCCGGTACAGGCGCCTGTGCGGCGGCAGCCGCGGCTTACCGGATGGGACTTACGGAGCGGGCGGTAACGGTTGTTATGCCAGGAGGAGAGCTTGGGATTGAAATCGGGCCGGACGGGACGGTTTTTATGACGGGAACGGTGAAGAAAGTTGCAACGTTTACGCTGGCGGAAGATTTTTTTTCGTGATTTGTTTCATAAAAGCAGAATGGGGCTTTACGCCTGCCGCTTCTATTTGTTATAATAATAGACCGGGCAGAAAAATGCCAAAGCGGATCCGGCGGTGAAACGCCGTTAGATAAAGTGAAACGCTGTCATCATGACAGAGAGAAAGAAACAGAAAAGAGAAAGGAACGACAGATGAAAATTTCGGAACTGTTACATAGTCAGGACGTGGGAATTTCCTGTGAATTATTTCCGCCCAAATTAGGAAGTCAGCTTGCAAATGCGAAAGAAGTCGTAAAGGAGATGGCGGAACTTTCGCCTTCTTATATGAGCATTACATACGGCGCGACGGGAGGTACGAGCGAGTATACCGTAGATATGGCGAATGAAATCCAGAATGTCAACCATATACCGGCGCTGGCGCACTTAACATGCGTATCCTCTACAAGAGAGAAGGTACATTCGGTGATTCGCCAGTTAAAGGAAAAACAGATTGAAAATATTCTGGCGCTTCGGGGGGATGTTCCGGTTCGGGCGGATTTTCCTCTCCCAAATCAATACCGGTATGCCTGTGAGCTGATTGCAGATATTAAGAGCCAGGGAGATTTCTGCATCGGAGGGGCATGTTATCCGGAAGGGCATCCGGAAGCAGCTTCCATGTATGAAGATCTGGATCATCTGAAAGAAAAAGTGGATGCGGGCTGTGATTTTCTGACGACCCAGATGTTTTTTGACAATAACATCTACTATAATTTTATGTATAAGATCCTTCAGAAAAATATTCATGTACCGGTCGTTGCCGGCATTATGCCGGTGACAAACAGCGGACAGATCAAAAAGATCATTTCGCTCTCCGGCAATATGATACCGCCGCGGTTTAAGGCGATTGTCGACCGGTTTTGGGACAATCCGGCCGCCATGCGGCAGGCGGGCATTGCATATGCGACGGAACAGATCATCGACCTGATTGCAAACGGCGTAAACCATATACATATCTATACGATGAATAAACCGGATGTGGCAGGTGAGATCCTGGATCATCTTTCAGAAATCTATATCAGAAGATAGACCTAAAAGAGGCTGCGGTTACCGCA
>OFFI01000286.1_pt1 | contig 40795 bp, 35 predicted proteins | sample 1521351 | NCBI WGS metagenome assembly OFFI01 (sample SAMEA3504119, study PRJEB24116) | mouse gut metagenome | biome: mouse gut; feature: mouse-associated habitat; material: faeces | place: Denmark | collected 2011
CCTTTACCTCAACCGCTGACATTCCGGGGAGGCATCGCTGGGCCATTGCCTGCCCCGTGAAAAGGGCAAGCATGGCAGCGAAAATCATTATCGCTTTTCTCATTGGTTACTGGATTGAAAGTTCGTCAATTACATTGGCTCTTACAATATCCTCGTTCTCCACCACGAAAGACTGATGGCGGCCGCCTTCCTTTTCGGCGACCTCGATAACGAGCTGCTTGTCGTCGGGGATTGTGAATTTCTCCAAAGCGAACACTGTTCGTTCCGATGATTTGCCGTGAACAACAGTCACATAGTTCTGGGCGCGGAGCGGTTCAAGCACCTGTTCCTGCATGGCGGTTCTCTTGAGAACTTTCTTGTCCACAATCTTGAACGAAATGTAGTCAATATCGAAAGCGATGTTTGATGTATTCTTCAGTTCTGTGTGGAAATAGAGCAAACCATTATTGGTGTAGATACTTTTCAGTAGGAACTGGACTCCGAAACGCTTGCTACCGATATGCTTGATTTCTCGTTTGTTCTGCTTGTAGATGGATTTCATAATCAGCTTTACAAGCATCGGCGACTCCTGACCGAGTTTTTCCAGATAGATCTCCTGCGCGTTGTTGGGGCGATTGATAGCCTCGCCGTCATGCAGAAAATCGGTCATCTCGATGTTGAGCAACAGCGGCTCTTTGGCGAATTTCACGTTAAAGGAATAGTAGCTGCCATCTTCGGTTATTACCGACAGGTTTGTTTCAGTCTTGAACGACTTGAAAGCCGATTTGACACGCAGCACGTTCTTCGCACCGTCTGCAAGTCCGGCAACGAGGTTCTCATTGCCGAGGTCAACATAGACAACCTCCGAGGGGAAGATGATGTGTGTTGTCTTTTCATACGCAACCTCCAGTGCGTGAGGGGGAATCATGCGGTCAAAGCCGACTTTGCGGGTAAGACCATCAAATTTGTCGCCGTCTGTGTAGTTCGCACCGTATACGTTCATATCGTGTTCGGCTACCGTTTCGGTGTCTGACGACACGTTGTTATCGGTGTTTTTGGCTGACTTGCCTTTGGCAAAAGCCGGGGTTGCCATTGAGATAATGGCGATGAGAGAAGCTAAAAATAATTTGAAATTCATTAGATTGTGGATTCTTTGCTTTGGCAAAGCGCCAAGGCGGTTAATGTGGTGGGTAAAAATCATAAATCTTCCGGTTGGTGGAGCATCACCTGGTATCCGGCTTTGAGGTGTACCTTGACGGTTCGCATCTTCTTTGTGAGGTATTGTGACACGCCGTTTATCAGTCCGCGCCCGACATCAGATGCTATCTGCGCCCCGGTATTGGTGGAGATGTTGATTGAACTGCCCATAGTGCTGCTCATATTGGCCCCAATCTCGTGCAGGGCGTCACTCTCCATTGACTGAGGGATATTGATACCCTCCTGACCGTCGGAGTCATAGACCTGCAACTCCACCTCAAATATTGAGCCGTCGCACTCTATTGATGTTATCTCAATTTCAAGGCGTTCTCCCTGAACACGACCGCTACCTGTTATCGTGGTATTGCGTGGGATAAGGCGGTTGCCAATCCACATCGGCTCAGTGGTGCGGAGCTTCACACTCTCGCCGTCAATCACACTCTGATTTCCGGCCACGACTGCGGCGATGGTGTTCCGGGTAGTTACCGATTTTGTGCCGACGGAAGTGTTGAACGAGCGGTCGGAAGATGATCCGAGCGATGAAACGACATTGCGGCTGACTTGCGCCACGGGCTGGACATTGCGTTTACCTTTTTCATCGTCCTGCTGTTGCGGTGCTTGGTAATTGCCTCCGTTGCCATTGCCCATGTATTGGGCGGCGAGCTGGTATGAGCGTTCAAGCATCTCCATCTGATCCGGCTGCTGCGGTTGCTGTGCCATAGCGTTCTGCGCTTCAAGTTCATCAATCCGCGCTTGTAATTCCGCAACCTGGGAAGCCTCGGTATTCTCCGGGATAAAGAAATCATCAAGTGAGGCCTGAACTTCCTGATAAGTCTGGGCAGAGGTTTCTATTGCAGAGGATTGAATAACCGTATCCGGCGATTGGGAAGAAAGAGTGTCAAGATTGGCGATAGCCACCTGTCGCTGTTCTTTCTCTTTTGCCACCTCTGCCGCCGCATATTCCTCGGCTTTCGATTTGATGCCGTCGTTCTCTCCGTCGGGTATCTCGGTGTTGAAGGCGTTTCCGGTTTTGGGTTCATCTCCGTTCAGGCTTGAATAGAGTAGCCATAGAATGACAATTCCGCAGAGTATCGCAGCCGGCATGACGATGACATACTTCATCATCTTCTGCCGTTCAGCCTGTGACTTCGGCTGAAAGAAGCCGTTAATCTTCGCTTTCCATTCCTGCATTGTCATAGGCGGACGGGGTTAAGGGTTGGACATCATTATTTGTGGCGGGTAAATCCAGTGAGCGGATATGCTCCACTTCAACCGCCTGCCGGGAGTGCCCCAGCCCGATACGGTAACAGGCATGACCGAACAAGAAGAAAGCGACGAGGACAAAGACCGACAACATAACGGTCACGACCGTCAGTCTTTGGTTGTGCGGAAGGTTGTCGCACGCCTTCCTCAGTTTTGCCGAGAGTTTGCCCTTGGGGTTGCGCCACACCGTATCATATACAGTGCCTCTCGCGGCGCGTAAGTTGGTAAGTAAACTCATCGTTTGGTTGTGATTATATCCTTGTTCTCAATAATTGTGAAGCCCTCGATGATGAAGCCGTTGGGGTTGTCGTCGGAACGTGACACGTTGGAAAGGCGGCATCTGGTAAGCAACGACCTTTCGGTCACGTTGCTCTCGCGGATAATCATCTGCCGGGCATAGGTGGTTGCCGAATACGGGTAGGTGTTGAAATCGCACACCACGCTGTCAACCTGCACCACCTGATTGATATTCCCCGCGATTATGCGGTTGTAGTAACCTTTCTCCGAAAAGTCGGTGTAGTAGTTGTAAGCCGACTTGTCGCTGAGTATCAGCGCACGGTTGATGTTGTGCTCAATCGCCGACTTGTCGGGCGAAAGGTTGAAGAACAGTTCATGGAAGCGTCGGACGTGTTCACGGGCTTCGGCTGGGCGGTTCTGCTCCATATCCTGCGACAAGGCAAGCATAAGCGACTTGCCGTTGTCAAGGACATAGATTTTCTCTCGCTGCTTCTCGGCGAAATTGAATACCGAAATCAGAGCCACCGACACCACCACGGCACACATCGCCACGAATATTATCCCGAACAGACGTATCTGACGGAATGATGACTCTATGTTTCTAAGTGATTTGAACTCCATTTAATTGTGGTTAGAATACTGTTTGAAAATTATTTGAGCAATTTTCCGGCTCTGCCTGCCACATTTCCGGCTACCGCACCTCCGACACTGGCTGCTCCTGAGCCTACCTGCATGGCGGTGTTGTTGACAGCACGGTTGTAGTTTCCTGCACCTCCGGCTTGGATAATCCAGCCCGCAACCGTTGGGATTGTGAAATAGCCGATAATACCGATTATCATAAATACGGTATATGCTGTGTTTGAACCGTCTAAGTCGATATTGGGGTTGTTTGTCAACTCCAAAATGTCGTTCTGGAGCATCAGCACCTGTATCTTGGCGAGTATGGTGCTGAACAGGTCTGCGACCGGAAGCCATAGATATGTCTGGATGTATCGGCAGATCCATTGTGTCAGCGTTGACTGAAAACCGTCCCACACTGAGAGGGCAAAAGCAATCGGGCCGAGAATGGCGAGAACTATTAGAAAGAAAGTCCTTATCGTATCGATTGTCAGCGAAGCCGCCTGAAAGAGCATTTCCAGCAATTCACGGAAGAAATTCTGAATAGCCTTCTTGACCTTATACATTCCACGCTCGATATACATTCCGGCGGCTGTGCCTATTTCAGTCACACCCAATTCATCAATTTGACGGTCAAACTCGGCATCATCGACAAGATAGGCAGTTGAGGGGTCATTCATCATCGCTTCATGCTCCAATCTGTCTTTTTCCTCGCGGTACTTCTTCATGTCGAGGGTCTGGCCCTCCAACATTGAAGCCGTGCCCTGAACAATCGGCGACATCACATTATTGATAGTGCCCAAAACAACAGTCGGGAAAAACATGATACAGAAGCCAATCACAAAAGGACGGAGCAACGGGAACACATCAATCGGTTCGGCTCTTGCCAGTGACTGCCAGATACGATAGGCAACGTAGAACAGCGCACCGAGTCCGGCGATACCTTGTGCCACTCCCGCCATGTCGCCACACAGGGGCATCATCTCATCGTAGAGCGAGCGGAGTATGGAGTGGAGATTTGAAAAATCTATCGCGCAAAGCATAACTTACCAGTATTTTTCAGAGCCGTCACCGTATAGAGCCACCACACGCTCTGTATCTGCTTTCTTCTTGGCGCGGAGATATGACACGCTGATATTTTTGTTGGTGTAGTATGCCGTGAGGTTCTTCAACCGCTTCATTTCCTTGTAGCAATCATCAACCACATCCATACGATCCTTGTCGGTCATGGAGAGTGTCGTGATGTTCACTACCTGCTTCAAGTCGCTCAGCACACCGTTGGCATCTTCGAGTATCCTTGTGTAGCCGGAGGCGATGGCCGACAGTTCCGCAGATGTGAAATTGGGGTCAGTGAGCATCTTCTGGAAATTGTTGACATAATAACCTGAGATATTGCCGAGCATCAGGATTGTCTGCTGCACCTTTCGGGCATCGCGGACGAGGTTATTGACCGATTGGAGAGCGTCGTAATATTTCTTCGCCTGCTGGTAAATTTTCACCGTTTCCTGAAAATTTTTCACCATGTGCGTGGCCGTCTGCGACTCCTGCACAAGTGATTTGGAATTGTTTACGATGCTCTGTGCGATGTTGGACGGGTCAATTACCGTCCATTGGGCGGAAGCCCTGCCTGTGCCGAGCATAAGACACAAGGCAATTATGGGGATAAGAAATTTGAGTTGCTTCATTTGAAATTGGATTTGTGAATTAGTGGATTTTACGAGCCATGCCCGTAATGATTGAAATAACCACAGCAAGGAGGCCCACGACCAGAGATAAAATACCTGCCACGATTTTGGCTAACACGGATATTACCTTCATACATCATTTCTCCCTTCTTTCATTGGCTAACTGTTTTATGGCAGCTTCTATGTTGCCGCCAAGTTGGACAGCGCGGTTGAGTACCTGAATCTTCTCCGTTTCCTCGGTTGTGTAGCAGAGGTATTCCTCCGGCGATACCTCGGTGGCATAGACGGCGGATTGTGTGCCGCCCAGTCCGATCCAGACTTCTTTATAAAGTCTGTTGGGATTATTCGCCATGTTGATACTGAGTATCTGCGCCTTCTCCTTGTCGGTCAAACCGAGCAGCTCCTGTATCTGGTCGAAGCGGTTCATGTACTTTCGCTGGTCGAGCAGTATCTTACAGTCGGAGTTGTTGATGATTGTTTCCTTGACAATCGGTGACGAAATTATGTCGTCAACCTCCTGTGTAACAACCACTGCCTCGCCGAAATATTTGCGGACAGTCTTGAACATATAGCGCATATACTCAGCCATGTTAGCCGTTGACAACGCTTTCCATGCCTCCTCGCAGATAAGCATCTTGCGGACACCTTTCAAGCGGCGCATCTTGTTGATGAAGGCTTCCATTATGATGATTGTCACAATGGGGAAAAGGTCTTTATTGTCGCGGATTGCGTCAATCTCGAACACAACAAAACGCTTGTTGAGCAGGTCGATGTTCTCCTTTGAGTTGAGCAGGAAGTCAAAGCGTCCGCCGTGGTAATACTGGCGCAGCGTTGTCAGGAAATTGTCGATGTCGAAATCCTGTTTGTAGATGGGTATCGGACGGTTAGCCATTTCCGCACGGTAATCGTCGCGCATAAACTCATAGAAGGAGTTGAAGCAGGGAACAATGTTTTTATCCTTAGCCATTTTTTCGAGGAACATTGACAACGCCGAGCCTAACTCGCCAGATTCAGTTTTTGTCACCCTATCATCCTCCGACTTCCACAGCGTCAGCAGCAGTGTCTTTATGCTGTCTTTCTTCTCCACATCGAACACCCCGTCGTCAGTAAAAAACGGATTGAATGAAATCGGCTTTTCTTCGGTATAGGTGTAGTATATACCGTCCTCGCCGTGGGTGCGGTTGTGGATCAGGTTGCACAGCCCCTCGTATGAATTGCCGGTGTCAATCAGCAGCACATGGGTTCCTTGCTCGTAGTATTGACGCACCAAGTGGTTCGTGAAGAATGACTTTCCGCTACCCGACGGGCCAAGTATGAACTTGTTTCGGTTGGTGGTAATGCCACGCTTCATAGGCTCATCGGAAATATCCAAGTGGACTGGCTTACCCGTAAGACGGTCAACCATCTTTATGCCGAATGGAGAGAGCGAGGAACGGTAATTTGTTTCGGCAGTGAAGAAGCATACGGCTGGCTCGATGAAGGTGTAGAAACTTTCCTCGGCAGGAAAATCTGCCTCGTTGCCGGGCATCGCCGCCCAGAACAGTGTCGGGCAGTCGATGGTGTTATGCCTTGGCATACAGCCCATTGTGGCGAGCTGTCCGCCGACATCGTTCTTGATCCGACGCAGTTCCTCGGCATCATCGCTCCACGCCATGATGTTGCAGTGACAACGCACTGAGGTCAGACTGTAAGAATGTGCCTCGTTGAGATAGCGGTCAATCCACTCCTTGTTGATAGCGTTGCTACGGCTGTACTTTGAAAGAGAGTTCATGTTGCGTGCCGTTTTCTCAAAACGGGCAAGGTTCTCATCGTGGTCGTCAATCAGCACATATTGGTTGTAGATATGGTTGCACGGCAACAGTAATCCGACGGGAGAGGCAAAAGAAAGGCGGCAGTCGGAGCGGTCAGTCGATAACCGCTCATATCGGTTGTCGGTGCTGACTTTGCCGGGGAGATCATCGGTGTCGGAGAGAGTGTGAAGGCACAGCATCTTGTCGCCGATGCGCATTTCCTTTGCCGACAGGTCAATATCTTCAAGACAGTTGACATCGCCCATAGATAGCGACATATACCTTTCGATAATACCGGAGGTCGTTTCAGTGCCGACGATCTCATCGTTGGACAATCGGCGCAGCTTGATATAGCCGGTGTCGTTGATTATGCGCTCGAACTGTTCAACTGACTCCATGAACTTGACAACCATTTCGTGATTGAGTTCCTTCGGAGTGATACGTCCTCGGCAGAGAGTGGAGAAATTACTCTGCTGGCGCATACGCTCCCTTGTTGTCTTTGTCAGGAACAGGTAGCACTTGTGAGCTAAGTACGGACGCTCATTGAAATGGCGTTCAAACGAGCGGTCAAGAAAACTCAAATCGTCTTTCTTTAACTCCGGCTTATAGTTCGCAGCCATAAACCAGTCCTGCTTATGTACCACGGAGAAGTGTGGCAGCACCTTTATTGCCTTGCACCATGCGGCGTGCATAGCCTCATACTCCTGAGATGTGACCGTGAACAGTTCCGGGAGGCCCACCTCAAAGGCCACGGTAATGTCCGCGTCCTTTGAGATGATGCAACCGTGTTCGACCGCCAACAACGGCAGTTTGCTTTCGAGGGTCGTTGCTTTGAGGGTGTTTATCATTTTCTATATCTGATTAGGCGGGTTATGCGCAGACGGTTGATGATGTAGCGGGGGCGATACTTTACCGAGGTCAGTTTCATAAGTCCGTACTGACCGTATTTGCCGTTGAGGTGGAATGTGTACCAGACAAGGATTGACGCGCTTACAGCTCCGAAAGATATGCAGAACCATTGAGGCAGACCGCACATATACATCACCACGAAGATTACGAAATCGGCAATCAGACCACCGGCGAAAATAAACAGGTATTGCGCTTTCAGACCCTTGTATTCCACCGTCCTGCCAATACCTTTATTGATTTGGTACTCTGCCATTAGAGGAAGAATGAACGGAGGATAGTCGCAGCGACAATCAGGAAGATACACGCACCGAACCACGACGCGGCGGTCTTGCTGGTGTCGGGATCGCCGGACGAGAACTTGCCATATACCTTGACACCGCCGATAAGTCCGACGACAGCACCGATGGCGTAAATCAGTTTCGTGCCGGGGTCGAAGTAGCTGGTCACCATAGAGGTAGCCTCATTTATGCCGGCGAGTCCGTTGCCGGCGGCCCACATCTGGACAGCGGCAGTGAGAAGAAGCATCGCGGCAATCGGGCGGCGGAGGTGGGGCTGGTTCATCCATGCCACAATGCGGTTGTAGAGGGTTCTGAGATATTTAGTCATAAATAAACTGGATTTGATTTGTGGATAGGTAGTGGTGGGTTAATGGTACATATTGAAATCGACAGCATCAATGTCGGTTGTGTCAATATGTGTCTGGAATACAATCCGGCGACGCTTTTCGGTATCGGGTTGTTCTTCCTCGGATTGTTCGACGGGGTCGTCCGGCATTTCCGGCATCTGACATTCGATAAGCAGGATTTTCTTGCGGACGACAGGATCGAGTTTGATTTTCTCGATAATCTCCGTGCCTTGCAGGTCTGGCAGCACACGCCTTGCGGTCTGTTCATCTTCCGGTGTGTGCGGTTCGCCTTTCAGCACCCTTATGGTCGTGTTGATCGCGTTGAAGTCGTTGCCGTCAGTCCGGGGAGGTGCAGGTTCGGGCATCTCGCCTGTAAGTTCGCTCAGGGTCATGTTGCTGAAAGCATCGTCCAGTCTGTCGTCAGGAATCTGCGCTGATGGAGCATTTACGGGAGGTTCAGGAAAACCGGCATCTTCCGATGTGCCCATCTCCTTGACGATAAGCGGTATCACTTCCTTCGCCGCCTCTTTTGTCGCTTCCTTGACAATATCCTTGAACTCGCCGATGTCGAAGTTGCTTTTACCTACGATGGAATTTTCATCCTCCGGGGTTTTGGCTTCGGGTTGTACGGGTGTGTTTACGGTAATCGTCCCTCCGTTTTCGGCGGCGGACGGAGTGTCCGGCTTCGTCAGCGCCTTCCGGATCAGCCACACGTTGCTGGCAAGCAACGCCACAATCAGTAACATCTCCATCAGAACAGATCCTTGCAATTGTTGTCAAAGATGTTACGCATGACCGCATGATGCTTCGCAATATGGTCGAGTATTATCTCCGAGGCATACGAGCCGATGGATACACCGCTTTTACCCATAGCCTTGACCATACGGGAGAGGGCCGCGTGTACTTCGGGATAGATATACACTTTGGTGTTCGACCTTACTTCATGAGGTGTGAGGTAGCGACCGACGTAACGTTCGCTCTCGCTTTCGGGTATGTGCGCCACCTCGATGGTGGCCACGATACGCGATTTGGTTGTATCATTCATATTCTTACAGTCTTTTTTTGATTATTTCTTCGTATTCCTTGAAATGCTCCGCAAGCACATTGTTGATGTATGCCTTCATCGAGCATCTGAGGGCCGGGTCGTAGGAAAGTATGCGCTTGATTTTACCTACAAAGTCAGCACTAATATCCACTGTTATGTCGCGGCGCGTGGTGTTGACAAACATTGGAGCGCAAATGAACTTTGCTATATATTCAGCCTCCTTGTCCACCGTGGCGGAAGCCTGACATCCGTTGTCATCGTTTGCAGGGGCTTCCGTCGCAGGTTCCGCTGTCGTGACAGTCGTTCCCTCCTTCCTTTTCAGTGCCGACAGCTGGGAGGGCTCCTCGCGGAAAGACCTGATGAACTCATCGGGGTCAACCTGTGACTCATAGACCTTGCCCATGCCGTCAGCCGTTGATTATGCCGAGAAGCTCGTCTGTCAGTTCAGGCAGGCGTGTCCCTTTGAGCAGCGTCCTGTCGGGCGGCATGACGGTTGAACGGAACACGGCGCGGTTGAGTGTCCGGGAGCCTTCACGACGGTATTTCTTCGTGTCAGGGATTTTGGTTTTCAGGGTCTGCAAACCGTATTCCTCGAAGATTGCCTCATACTGGTCGTAGAGATCGGTTTTCTCGCGGGCATCGACGAGGTTCCAAAGCATATACATACTCTTGACCTCGGTCTTGCCAGTTGTCAGCCACTCCTGTATTTTCAGGGCGAAAGCAAGTGAGCTTTGCAGTATTACCTTGTCGGCTGCAACCGGCACGATGACCGTATCCATGCAGTTGAGGATATTGACGACACCCCGGTTGTTCACAGTACCGGGAAGGTCAAAGAACACGATGTCGAATGTGTTGCCGTCCTCGATTATCTCGCGCACCTTGCGCATGGCATCGTCCGGAGCGGTCATGAGCAACGGGTACGGCGGAAGTTTGGTGTTGCGGATTGTTTCGGCGAACGCTTTCTTGAACGACGGGCTGCACTCCACAAGATCCATGTCACGCTGGCGCATATCCTCGATGCTGAACTGCGGATAGTCGCAGTCAACCACAAGGACTTTAAGCCCCTTCACATAGTAAAGGTAACTCGCCACGAGAACAGTCAGGGTGGTCTTGCCCGCTCCACCTTTCTGGGTGGAGAAAGCGACAAATTTCGGGTCTGTCATAAAATTTAATTGATAAAATGGATGTAGCGGTGTCCGCACAGCAGTGGCCGTCAGCGTATCTCCTGACACGGTACAGACCGGCCTCCATAAGTGCCGGAGCAGTCATGCCGACCGCCTGCCATGCTTTGTTTCGTTTACAGCTTTTTCCGCCGTGTGATGACGGCCTTCCTCCGCTGTCAGGAGGGCATCGGCTGTGTCAGCCGGAACATGTGGTTTTGTCAGTCATTCTAATTTTCTTTTTAATTTGGATTGAGTGGTGGTTTTTCCATAGCCCGGTAGCCGCATGGCCACGACCTATGGGGAGTCGGTTTTGCCAATTTCACTGTCCGTATTTCCATGTGTCGATATTGCCACCGGCAGTAACGGACATCGTTCGGTAAACAGTCAGCGGGATAGGAATATAGATTTGACTGTACGGAAGGAGGTCTTTCCACCTTATGTGATACCGGGCCATAGACGGACGGATAATGTTATTGTAAGATTTTCAAACCTGCCCATCGTACTGTGGATAGTTCCTGATATATATGGATAAATTGAACTCCGTTGAAGTGGGTCTGTCTGTCAATCTCTACACAAAGAAACAAAAAAACAGGCGGATTGTCAAGTGGGCGGAACGCGCAATTTGCTTGGCCTTAACTCATTGCGTTCTGGATTTCCTCGAACTTCCCCGGATTTCCTCAAAACGTCCGATAAATTTTTAACATTTCAACCTGCATTTTTTTCTTGCCGTCATTCCGGCAGCTCATGTACGGACATCCATGCGCGTATTTTTATCGGATTTTTCTTCTCAGCGTTAGGATTTGCGCCGGTTTTTTTGTAAATTTATGGAAGCATCACGGAGATTTCAATCCGCAGCAACCGTGAAACAGCGGAAGTACACCATAAGTACATACCGGAATGGAAACCGGCCTCCATTCACAGGCATAACCGCTTATTTCACAGTATGGAGAATGTTCACATGAACATAGCAAGGTGTCTTTTCGGTTCCCGAAAAGGTTTTGGGGGACCGGCCTCCCCACAAAACAACCTTGCTATGTAAGGATATTTCTCCAAAGTCGAATATCCCGCGACTGAACTGCCGTTGGTATTGATCACCGTATGCGCCCACCACAAAAATAATCCACATTTATATGACTGATTTCAACAAAGGCGGACGACCGCCACTGATAGACCGATGCGACCACTGCGTAAAAGTGCGCTTCAACAATTCCGAATGGGACGAGCTTACACGCATGATGGAGAGAGCTGACATGACCGTCAAGGCCACTTTCATCAAGCAGCTAATCTTCGGCAGACCGTTCAAGGTGCTCGTTACAGATAAATCGCTTGCCGCATACTGCGCCAAGCTGTCGGAGTTTTTCAGCCAATACAGGACAATCGGCGTAGGCTATGACCTTGCTGTAAAGGAGCTACGCGCCAACTTCACAGAGAAAAAGGCCGCCGTATATGTTTCAAGACTGGAAAAAGCCACATTGGAACTGGCTGGAATAACCCATGATGTAATGGAACTGTCGGAAAAATTCGATGAACAATGGTCGCAAAAATCTCGATAGGTTCATCGCTCTACGGGGCCCTATGTTACAACGGAGAGAAAGTGAACAAGGAGAACGGACGCATCTTAGGCTCGAACAAGATTATCATACCTGTTGACGGCAAAGCCGACATCGGTCAGATGGCTGAGAATTTCCGTATGTTCATGCCGAAGATGGGCAAGACCAAGAAGCCTGTACTGCATATCTCACTCAATCCGCATCCTGACGACAGACTTTCCGACCAAGATTTTGAGATACTTGCCCGCGAGTATCTTGATAAACTCGGCTTCGGCGAACAGCCATACGTCATCTATAAGCATGAGGATATTGACCGCCACCACATCCACATCGTGACGGTAAATGTCAACGAGGAAGGCAAGCGGCTCAATCAGGATTTTCTCTACCGGCGCAGTAAGAAAATCACGACCGAACTTGAAGAAAAGTACAATCTTCACAAGGCACAGCGCGAGAAAATCTCTCCCGACACTCCGATTACCAAAATTGATCCGAATGGCGACATCAAGCGACAAGTTGCCAATACGGTAAAAATGGTAGGTATGCGCTACAAATTCCAGAGCATGGGCGAGTACAACGCCATACTTGGACTTTACAACGTGAGGTGCGACACCGCCGACGGACGAGTGAACGGGCGCGAGTATCACGGTCTGGTGTACTTCGCCACCGATGATAACGGCAATACAATCGCCACTCCGCTCAAGGCGTCACGCCTCGGCAAGTTCGCAAGCCGCACCGCGATTGACGGACGGTTTGAGCGTGCGAAGGAGAAAATTGATGTCGCCCCAACAAAACGCAAGGTTGCCGACGCTCTCAGTCAATCATTGGGCAAAGATGATTTTATTGCCAAGCTCAAAGAGCGCAACATTGATGTTGTTTTCCGCTATACCGATGAAGAACGCATCTACGGTGTGACATTCGTTGACCACGATACGATGACAGCCTTGAACGGCTCCCGCCTCGGCAAAGAGTTTTCGGCAAACGCACTCAACGCACGTTTCAGTCAGCAACAGCAGCCAACGGAACAAGCACCAACAGCAACAGTTGTGCCCATACCTACACCGACCAATACGACATCGGAGAGTCAATCGACATCATCTGCCGGAACTGCGCCAGCTCCTACCCAAAGTCAATCTGCCCACAGCGACAGCGGAGATTACGACTTCTCATTGCCGGGTCTTGACCTGTTCCAGCAGGGACAGTCGTTCAATCCCGACGAGGAGGAGTTCCGCCGCCGTATGCAGCGTAAGAAGAAACGGGGACGCCGCCCCAAATTCTAACCCCAAACACATTTTATTATGAGCCAACAAGAGGATGACCTCAGAGCGTTGGCGAAGATTATGGATTTCCTCAGGGCGGTCAGCATCGTCCTTGTGGTCGCCAATCTCTACTGGTTTACCCGTGTGGAAACCGTTGACAGCGGCTGGTTCTACTCGACCGTCCATAAAATCTGCGCCAATTTCAACCGCACCTGCGGACTTTTCAGCACCACCTTCAACGCCAAACTTTTCGCCCTCATGCTCCTTGCCCTCTCTTGCTTCGGCACAAAGGGAGTGAAGAACGAGAAAATAACATGGGTGCATATAGGCATTGACGTCGCCATCGGCGCGGTGCTTTTCCTTCTCAACTGGTGGATGCCGGCTATCGGCTGGCGGTACACATATATTGTTACCACCGTATGCGGGTATGTATGCCTGTTAATGGGCGGTATATGGATCGGACGCCGACTGAAAAATAACATGATGGACGACCGCTTTAACGACGAGAACGAGAGCTTCATGCAGGAAACACGCCTGTTGGAAAATGAGTTCTCAGTCAATCTGCCGACCAAATTCTATTATGAGAAGAAATGGCATCGCGGCTACATCAATGTTGTCAACCCGTTCAGAGCCTCGATTGTACTCGGCACTCCCGGTTCGGGCAAGTCATACGCCGTCATAAATTCTTTCATAAAACAGCAGATAGAGAAGGGATTTGCGGCTTATATCTACGATTTTAAGTTCCCGGACTTATCGACCATCGCCTACAATCATCTCCTGATGCACCGCGACGGTTACGGTAAGGTAAAGCCGAAATTCTATGTGATAAACTTCGACGATCCGGAGCGCAGCCACCGGTGCAACCCTATACACCCGGACTTCATGACCGACATCGCCGACGCATACGAGAGCAGCTACACCATAATGATGAACTTGAACCGCACTTGGGTACAGAAGCAGGGCGACTTCTTTGTGGAATCGCCGATTGTGCTGTTCGCCGCAATAATCTATTTCTTAAAGATTTACAAGGACGGTATATATTGCACATTTCCCCATGCAATAGAGTTGCTCAACCGCAGGTATGAGGATTTGTTTCCGATACTCACCAGTTACCCGGAGCTGGAAAACTACCTGTCGCCGTTCATGGACGCATGGCAGGGAGGCGCGGCGGAACAGTTGCAGGGGCAGATAGCATCGGCAAAAATCCCTTTGTCGCGCATGATCTCTCCACAGCTATACTGGGTTATGACCGGCAACGACTTCACGCTCGACATCAATAATCCCAACGAGCCGAAAATCCTGTGTGTCGGCAATAATCCCGACCGTCAGAACATCTACGGAGCGGCACTCGGACTATACAATTCCCGCATCGTGAAAATCATAAACAAGAAAGGAATGTTGAAATCAGGAGTGCTCATAGATGAATTGCCCACGATATACTTTAAGGGGCTGGATCAACTAATTGCCACAGCACGAAGCAATAAGGTTGCCGTGTGCCTCGGTTTTCAGGACTTCTCCCAGCTCAAACGCGACTATGGCGACAAGGAAGCAGCGGTAGTTATGAACACCGTGGGCAACATCTTCTCCGGGCAGGTTGTGGGCGAAACGGCAAAGACGCTTTCGGAACGCTTCGGAAAGGTGTTGCAGAAACGGCAATCAATCTCAATCAACCGTCAGGACATCAGCCATTCTTTCAACACGCAGATGGACTCCCTTATTCCACCGAGCAAAATATCCACGCTCACACAGGGTATGTTCGTCGGAGCTGTCTGCGACAACATCGACCAGCGCATCGACCAGAAGATTTTTCACGCCGAGATTGTCATCGACAGCAACCGTGTCAACGCCGAGATGAAACGCTACAAGCCTATACCGCGACTGACCGACTTCAACGACGACACTCCCGACAGGAGCCGTATGAAAGAGGTTATCCAGCGCAACTACGAAAAGGTTAAGGCGGACATAATCCGGCTCATAGAGGATGAGAAAGCAAGGCTTATTTCCGAAAAACCGGAAATTTCCAAATACTTCCAAAATTAACAACCACCACTAAAAATCCACAAACCAAATAAATTATGTCAGAAATAAACAGAGGTATTCAAGACCTCGACTACTACCGGCTGTATCTTCTCAGATACCTGTCCCAGAACCACTACGATGTTGACCCCGGACATCCGCAGATTGTCGCCAACGCCAATCTCGCGCTCGATATGTATGAACTGGCGCGCCGCAACGGTGCGTCGGTCAACCAAGCCGATGAAGCAGCCCTTTCGGTACTGTTCACAAACATCGGAGAATCCGAGTTCGACATCGTTGCCAGAATTATACTTGAACAGTTCGGCGACACGCTTGATGTTGACTACGAGCCTGCGGCCCACCAGTGGGCGCAGATGGTGCTTGACAATATGCCCGCTCTTTTTGACGGCTTCGACCGTATGGAGATCGGCATAGACCGTGAGGAACTGGACGCCAAGAGCGACATTCTTATAGGACGTATCGTACAATTCCTTGAGGACAATGGCCTATAACCGTAAGCAGAAAATGCGTGACAACATAGAGGCGATACGCACGGCCTTCCGCCTTGATGTTGAGCGCAGACCGCCTGATGATGCGGAATGGGAGATACTGTCAAGATATGCAGGGTTCGGAGGGCTGAAATGTATAATTCAGGATGCCGACACTCTGGCCGATGCTGCTAAATGGAGCGAGAGCGACCGTGAGCTGTTCGCCCCGACCGTTGAACTGCGCCAGCTTATCCACGACTACTCAAAGGATGACCGCGAGTTCGCCCGCTACATGGAGTCGCTGAAAGCCTCGGTGCTGACAGCCTACTACACTCCAAAGCCGGTTGTAGAGGCCATATCCGAGAGCCTTCAGTATGTCAAAGTCGTGCCGAAGCGTTTTCTTGATCCGAGTGCGGGGTCGGGTGCGTTTGTCGATGCTTTCACATGGGTTGACCCTCACGCCGAGAGGGTCGCTTTTGAAAAGGACGCGCTGACCGGCAAGATACTCTCCAAGCTATATCCTGATACACAGGTAAACATCGAGGGGTTTGAGAAACTCGACAAATCCCTGAACGGGTATTTTGATGTGGCCGCATCGAATATCCCTTTCGGCGATTTTGCCGTTGCTGACCCGGTGTTTGCGACAAGCGCGGATATTGCTCTCCGCCAGTCAACAAAGGCGATACACAACTATTTCTTTCTGAAAGGGCTTGACGCCGTGCGCGAGGGCGGTATCGTCGCTTTCATCACATCGCAGGGAGTGATGAACACCGCCAGCCCCTTTATCCGCAAGGCTCTCATGGATCGCGCGAACCTTGTGTGCGCCCTACGTCTGCCCAACAACACATTCACTGACACTGCAAACACTGAGGTGGGCAGTGACCTGATAATTTTGCAGAAGAATTCCGGCAAGACCGGTTATACTAAACAGGAGGAATTGTTCCTTGTGTCGGTCGTTGATAAAGCGACTAAGGTTCATTCAAATAAATATTTTGTAGAAAAAGAGAGGAACATTATCTACACCGGAGCGAAATTCGGTACTGATCCATACGGCAAACCCACAATTATCTACACTCAATCTGGTGGAGCTGAAAGCATTGGAGATTCTATCCGTGCTGCACTCAAAATTGAGTTGCAGGCCCATATAGATTTTGGCCTGTATCATGGCAAAAACGAAAAGGTACACATCTATGATATGCAGCCGAAAGAAAATAAGCCAGAGGTTGCACCTGAAAATCCTACCGAGCCACAACTGATTTTAGATGTCGAGGCGGAGGAAATAAGACCGGAGAAACCCGCTCCAATTCCGGCAGCGCAGTCAGAACCTGCCGAGATTGAAACTTCCGGAGAATTGTCCCCTGACTATTCCCATAATCCCGACCCACGGATAATGATGTATAATCTTTTCGGCGAATTAGTGGAGATACCCGGAGCGAAAAAGAAACGGGCTAAACGGCAGAGCCGGCCAAATGTGCAGAATGTCACACCGAAAGAAAAGCCGCAGAAGATTGATGCTCCTAAAACAGCGGAACAGCCTGTGAAGCTGAAACCGGGAGAACTGACCGACGAGGAAATACAGCATTATCTCTCTTTGGAAACAGAGGAAACTCCGGCCATTAACGGCTTTTACCAGACCATGATTGAACTTGCCCGCAAGCAGTTCGAGGAACGTGAGGCGGAGAGAAAAGCGGCGGAGGCATCGCAGAAACAGCCTGACCGTCCCGACGGCCCGTATATAGAAAAGACAGAGGGCCCGTTCATTCCGGGTGTTCAGACCGCTGCGAGAAAGACAACCGTCATACCTCTTGACGGGGTAGGTAAAGAGCCGGATATGTCGCCGCGCCCGTTCTCCGAGGATATTCAGTTCTTCCATAAGGAAGGCTCGATGGTATGCGACCACGGACAGGTGGGCTTCCTGAAAGATGTGTCACGCATGGGGGCGACATTCACGCCGCTTTCCCTCAAGCCGGAACAGCATGAGCGGGCCTTGCTATACATTACCATGTCCGAAACTTTCCAGCACCTCTACCACTACGAGGCGGAAACGCATGAGGAAAATGCCGATATGCGCGAACACCTCAACCAGTATTACGATGAATTCGTGGAGAAATACGGCAATCTCAACGAAAAGGCAAATGTGAGGTTCATACGCATGGACGCCAACGGTTGCGACGCACTTGCGCTGGAACGTGGCGACAACGGACTGTTCGTAAAAGCCGACATCTTCGACCACCCGACAGCGTTTGCTCTGACCGAGATTGCCTCGGTGGATTCTCCAATGGACGCTCTGGCGGCATCGCTCAACAGGTACGGAACCGTTGACCTCGGTTACATGATCCGTCTTGTCGGCATGGACGAGAAGCAGCTGGTGGATGAGCTCAAGGGACGCATATATTACAATCCGCTGATAGGGAACTATGAGGTTACCGACCGCTTCATCGCCGGAAATGTCATAAGCAAGGCGGAGCAGATAGAGCAGTGGATTGCCGACCATGATGCCGACGATGAGCGCGTGAACGAGTCGCTTGCGGCACTCAAGGAGGCTTTCCCTGAGAAAATACGCTTTGAGGAACTGGACTTCAACTTCGGAGAACGCTGGATACCTACCGGCATATATTCCGAATTTATATCTTACTTTTTTGAAGCCGATATTAAGATAGCCTATTCCCCGTCGCTTGACGAGTTTTTTGCCGACAACCGCACTTCAAGCCCCAAGATATATTCCGAGTATCTGGTAAGGGGACAGTTCAGGCGTTATGACGGCATGGCCTTGCTGGAACACGCCCTGCACAATACCGTGCCCCAGATACGCAAGTCAATCGGCAAGGATGCCAACGGCAACGATGTCAAGGTGCTTGACGCAGAGGCCATACAACTCGCTGCAAGCAAGATTGACGAGATACGAAACGGGTTCTCAGAGTGGCTCGAACAGCAGAGCGACGTGTTCAAGGACAGGCTGGTGGATCTCTACAACCGTAAGTTCAACTGTTTTGTGCGTCCGCATTATGACGGTTCGCACCTCACGTTCCCGGATTTGGACATGAAAACTCTCAATGACAAGCAGGGTATCAAGTCTATATACCAGTCGCAGAAAGACTGCATCTGGATGCTCCTGCAAAACGGCGGTGGCATAGCCGACCATGAGGTGGGTACGGGTAAAACGCTGATAATGTGTATAGCAGCATACGAGATGAAGCGTCTTGGACTTGCCCGCAAGCCTATCATAATCGGGTTGAAGGCTAACATCAACAGTATCGCCATGACCTACCGCATGGCATATCCCAACGCACGCATATTATATGCCGACGAGAAGTCGTTTGCCACAGCCAACCGGCTGAAGTTCTTCCGCAATATGCAGAACAACGACTACGACTGTATCATAATGTCGCACGAACAGTTCGGAATGATACCGCAGTCGCGCGACTTGCAGGAGGAAATCTTGCAGACCGAGCTTGACTCCGTTGAAGAGAACCTGAAAGTTCTGGAGGAACAGGGCACACGCGTCACAAAGGATATGCGCAAAGGACTTATCAAGCGCAAGGAAAATCTCAATGCCCGGCTTGAAACCGTGCGCTACAAGCTGGAGAACACTAAGGACGAGGAAATACTCGACTTCCGCAGCATGGGGATAGACCATATCTTCATCGACGAGAGCCACCAGTTCAAGAACCTCACGTTCAACACACGCCATACCCGTGTGGCCGGGCTGGGCAACTCCGAAGGGAGCAACCGTGCGCTGAACCTGCTGTTTGCCATACGCACCATTCAGGAGCGCACCGGCAAAGACCTCGGCGCGACATTCCTTTCAGGCACTACAATATCCAATTCGCTTACTGAATTGTATCTGCTGTTCAAGTATCTGCGCCCGAAGGCTCTTGAATCGCAGGAGATAAACTGCTTTGACGGCTGGGCGGCGATTTTCGCAAAAAAGACCACCGACTTTGAGTTTACCGTCACAAACGACATAGCCCAGAAGGAGCGTTTCCGCTACTTCATCAAAGTGCCGGAGCTGGCCGCATTCTACAACGAGATAACCGACTACCGCACGGCGGAGGATGTGGGGGTTGACCGTCCCGAAAAGAATGAGATACTCCACAATATCCCGCCGACGCCACAACAGGAGAAATTCATCGAGGCTCTGATGCAGTTCGCCAAGACCGGCGACGCCACCGTCCTCGGTCGGGCTCCACTGTCTGACAGCGAGGATAAGGCGCGTATGCTCATAGCCACGGACTATGCCCGCAAGATGTCGCTTGATATGCGAATGATCGACCCGGACTACGGCGACAATCCCGACAACAAGGCGAGCCACTGCGCCCGCATGGTTGCCGACTATTACCACAGGTTTGACGAACAGCGTGGCACACAGTTTATTTTCAGTGATCTCGGAACATACAAGCCGGGGGAATGGAACGTGTATTCCGAGATAAAGCGCAAATTGGTGGAGGACTACGGCATACCGCCCCATGAGATACGCTTCATTCAGGAGTGCAAGACCCAGCGTGCCAAGAACGCGATGATTGACGCGATGAACGCCGGAGAGGTGCGTGTGCTCATGGGTTCGACCTCAATGCTCGGTACTGGTGTGAACGCCCAGAAACGGGCCGTGGCGGTGCATCATCTTGACAGCCCGTGGCGACCGAGCGACCTTGAACAGCGCGAGGGTCGTGCTATCCGCACGGGTAACGAGGTAGCGAAGCTCTACAACGACAATAAGGTAGATGTCATCATATACGCTGTGGAGCGGTCGTTGGACGCATACAAGTTCAATCTGCTGCATTGCAAACAGACTTTCATAGCACAGCTGAAACGCGGTGCTATGGGAGCGCGCATCATCGACGAGGGCAGTTCTGACGAGAAAACCGGCATGAATTATTCCGAATATGTGGCCGTGCTTTCCGGCAACACCGACCTTCTTGAAAAGGCGAAACTTGAAAAGAGGCTGGCGGCACTTGAAAGCGAAAGACGATCGTTCAACAAAGGCAAGGGCGACTCCAATTTCAAGCTCCGTGAATTGATGGATGAGATCGGCAAGAATGAAATCGCAATTGGAAAGATGGAAGCCGACCATGCCCGCTATGCGGCGGCGGTCACGTTCGATGCCGAGGGAAATCCGCTCAACGGTCTGCGCCTTGACAACTTCGAGTTTACCGACGAGGAACGCATGGGCAAGCGTTTGCAGGAGATAGCGCGCAACACCAACACCTTCGGCGAGTTTGTGCGCGTCGGCGAGATCTACGGTTTTCCGGTAAGTATAACGTCGGAACGTGTGGTTAAAGATGGTGTCGAGGCCATACAGAACCGCTTTGTGGTTGAAGGCAACTACAAGTATAAGTACAACAACGGCTATATCGCCATGAGCGATACTCACGCCGCCTGCATGAACTTTCTCAATGCCCTTGAACGCATCCCCGAAATCATACGCCAGCATCAGGAGCGCAAGGCAAAAGCCGAAAAGGATGTGCCGACACTGCAAGCCATAGTAAACCGCACATGGGGCAAGGAGGACGAACTGAAAGACCTCAAAGCCCAGCTCGTCGAACTTGACAAGAAGATAACTGCCACACTCGCCCCCAAAGAAGAAAACCACCCCGAAGTCGTAACCCCCAATCCTCCGACCACGGCGAAAGAAGATCCCGACAACCCGGCACAATCTACTGACGGCCATAAGTCAATGGTGGCAGAGCCGGCAACTCCCTATCGTACTATCGATTACCCCACTCGTAGCGCACCTCGTGCAATCGGATTATAAGCACTCAACGCGGCTGACAATGAAATACACTCGTTGTCAGCCGTGTCTTATTTTGTGCCTATTAGAGCTAATAACCTATAAAATAACGCATCAAGGCGTATGTTTTAGCACGTTCTATAAGGTTACTTCGGGAAAAACAGCTAACTTTGTATATAACTTGGGGTAATGTCGCCCAAGGGATATTATCTTGTAGAATAATGAAATACATACTCCATATTATAGCATTGTGCCTGCTGGTTGTCGGATGTAGGCACAATACAAAAATAGACCAACAGTTGGATGAGGCGGAGAGTCTTATGCTTTCCGCCCCGGATTCATCGTTGCGTATTATAGATAGTATTTCAGTTGCTGACATCTCGGATGCTAAGCAAACGGCCCGCTATGCTCTCCTGAAGTCTATGGCTCTTGATAAGAACTATATAGACACAACGACTTTCGATGTACTGCAACCTGCCATAGACTATTATCTTGACCACGGCACACCAGACGAGAAGTTGAGAACATATTTCTATCAAGGTCGAATCCTTCAGAATAGAGAGGATTTTGATTTTGCCATGCAGTGCTACCTGAAAGCCAAAGATATAAATGATTACACCGATACTTTGACTTTCGCAAATATGCTTGTGGCTCAAAGCAATCTATATTTCAGGTCATATCAAATAGATGACTACATATCTAATAATTTAATGGCAGCCAATTTATTTGAAAAAATTGGGAATGAACATTATATGCAAGTAGGTCTTATTAAGGCTTTAGACGGGTGTATAATATCCAACTACAAAGATAAAGCTGATAGCATCTTATTGAAAGTTGAAGATATTGCAGGAAGAGTGCCGGAGCATCAAGATATTCTATCGTCAATCAAAGTAATGCATATAATTAAATTTGGTGAAGAGGATGAGATAAGGGCACTTTTAGATTCTTTATCTATCTTAAACTCATACAACGATGAAATCAAACTAAATATGGCCTTGGGTTATTTGAACATTAAGGAACCCAGTAAAGCCAAATTGAAGTTTGAATCAATAGACACAAACAGCGATATTGTGAAGTCTATTAAATATCTGTCGATTAGACCAAAAATCTTTGAGGCTAATAGACAATATGAGGATGCTCTTGCGGCACTCAATGAATGTTTTATAGCCTGTGACACTGAAAACGAAAACATCAGCTATCAGAAAACAACTGTTGCAGAGGAACGGCACAAATTGGAAATTGAGAATTTAAATCAAATTCAATCCAGGGATAAAATAATATGGATCAGTATTTGCTCCATACTGCTTCTGCTGCTAATTGTAGGTATAATATCCTATTATTATCATTTGGGAAAGATAAAGCATCTATTGGCGGAGGAAGAAAAGTCACGGTTAAAACTTGAAAATGCCAGTCTCCAAAATCAGAACTCAATCCTTGCACTGGAGAAACAGACGGCAGAATTGGAGGCAGAGAAAAAACATCTGGCCGGCGAGAATTTGAAACTGCGTATTTCACAGTTGGAAACGGAAAATGAGCAGCTTAAGGTGCTGTCTGAGAAAGATGAATTGCCCGATGATGTGAAAGAGGTGATTAAGGAACGTATCGGTATCCTGAATGCCCTTTTCGCGGCCAATATTTTGGATAAGGAGCCTGCCGCCACAGCTTACGTCGATTTGGTAAAACGAGAGATCAGCGACAAGGAGAAATTTATGAACTCCAACCGTCTTGCGTTCAAAGTGTCGCATCCTATGTTCATAAAATACTTGGAGGATCATGGCTTGACCGAATATGAGATAAACTACCTGTGCCTGTATGCCATCGGCCTAAAAGGTAAGGAAGTCGGCAATTACATGGAGCTGCGCCGCCACTACAACATCAGCAGTGATATTCGTCGGAAACTTGGCATCGACGAGCATGATACCAACATAGGCATTTATGTCAGGAAGTTGCTGAAGCAACTCTGACCGGATACTTTTGGGGTAGCTTGCGTCAAAATCGCTAAAAGCCGATATTCCTATAATCAATAGCATATAATTATCCTGTAAGGGGCGGATTATTCACTCAGTTTACTTGTAAACAGACGTCTATCAGGATATAACGGCGATTTTTATGCGTGCAAACCGCCCTAATGTCAAATATTCTTATTAACTTTGCGATAGGCTCTTATGCCGATCCGACAGCAATGCCTCCTGACCGAGCAAAAATAATAGGCATCTCCCGTCATCGCCTCTCCACCGACGGCGATGGTGTGACCACGCTTGTCGCTTTCATCAGACTCACCATTTTATTCTGCATCGCAATCACGTTATTTACCGGATGTAAATACCGCAGTGATTCGATTGTCGATAATGGGGTTTGGCTTCCAGTTGAAAATGGTGAATCAATCGAAGGATATACCAACATTGAAGGACATATTTATTGGGGTGTTGGTGTAGGTGATTTAATCTGTGATGAAATTGATGTTGATTTAGCGTCTTTCCGTGTTTGTAGCGGAACGGAATATGCAAAAGACAAACGCCACGTCTATTATCCACAGCGCATTATCTGTTATGATGGAATAGACGAAGATGGCAATGGATTTGGAGGCACTTATGCTGAAGAAATGATACTCAAAGGTGCAAATCCCAATCATTTTAGATATTTGGGAAATGGATATGCTGTTTCAGGCAATATGATGTTCTTACTCGGAGAAAAAATCGAATGGGATGACAGCATAGCGCAACAAAAGAGCAGTGCCTTAAACAACAATAACTAAGATGAAAGGTACTCCCCGATATAAAATATGTCTATGGATAGTGTGGGTGCAACTCGTACTCATACCTATTGTATATCTTATGATGTGGGCAGTCGAAGGCAAACCTTATATTTGGAGGTGGAATCTTTTGGCTTGGTTAATGTTGGCTGGTTATCTTATTGGAATACTTGTACTACCTTTAAGTCGCGGCCTTGACAAACCTAAACTCTTAAAATGGTGGTTGCGGATTGATTTTGTAGCCACAATACTACTTTTTATACCTTTCTATTTCACGTTCATAGTGTTTAAGGCTAATTTTGTATCTGAAAGGGGTAAGTATGTTCTATTTACAACAGGTGGAGGAATGGCAAAGCCGGCACTTAGGTTAGGAAAATCAGATGGGTTATTTATCAAAGAATTATATAATTCAGATGATGTGGAATTTGATATATGTACTGAAAATTGGATAGTAAATGAATATTATGGTTATAGCAGCCTAAAAATTTGGAATGACTATTATAAAAGTATCCATGTGTTTCCGGTTGACAGTTCAGCTTATCACCAACATAATAATGTTATTGACACACAGATTGATAGCATATTTCATGCAAACTTAATCGGTTATGACAAAATGGAATTTGTGATGCCGAAAGATTTTTCAACAGTCGAATACCGTGACAGCTCCAGTATTGAATATCACAGATCCGACTATATTCAGTTAGCAGAAATAGAGTATCGTTCATTCGGAAAAGGAAATCTTTTGGATTCAGTATTGATAACCCTTTATGTATCAAAAAATGACATATTATCGATAACTGACTCAGATACATTATTGGTGGCGAGAGTTGAAACGGAGAGACAGATAAAGATCCCGAAAGAATCTGTGCCGTGGATGTCTCCGACTGAAGTACATCGGTTCTTGAACGATTTGAAAAAGGAGGACTGAGCCATGATGTTACTATCGATTCTCATTCATCTGTTTATTTCCTTTTTGTTGTCGGTGGTGATTGCTTTGCCGTTGGCAGGAGGCCTATATGTGTTATCCAAGCGCAAAAGAAAGCGTAAGGTGATATTTGGTCTGGTTAGCCCATTTGTTTTTGTGTTCAGTTTCTATTCCATGTGTCTTATAGGCGGTCTCGTCTGTGCATCAGTATTTAAGACAGGTTGCGGAATGGACGGCTACTGGCATACCGAGTTACCTAACGGATATGTCATAGAGTCCTTTGAAGATGAATTTAATAGCGAATATCTTACCGGAAATATTATCAAAGATGAAAAACTGATTGTTGAATGGGTTACGAAAGTTAATATTTCCGGTGATACGATTTTTGGCGAGCGATATGACGTAAATGAAGCACCCGGAAGTGAGTATTATTTCTCTCTTGATACTAAAACTGGCGAACTTGATCAACATCCATCGCTTAATGAGGCACAAAGATATAAACCAAACATCACCTCGTTGACTGATATTGAATCATTCTATTACCATTCTTGGAAGTGGGTCATCCAGTTAGGAGTATCAGCATTTGTCATCTCGTCTGTCTTGGTATTTTTACTGTGGCTTGTAATAATAAATCCAAGAAAGGAGGGCGGCAATGAATGATGTAGGTGACAATGGTTTTAATCAATCCATGAACAAGAAATCGGCTTTTCTGCGGTTCATGCGGTTCGTTGCGGTGGCATTAGTCACAGTGACATTATTGTGCGTATTTATACTTAGTCTTGGATTGGACGGATTTGATTTGGATTTAGCTCTATTTGCCTTTATTCTAATCTTTTCCAGTCTGTTTTTCATAACATTACCTATTGTCGGTTTTTGGATATATTCATTTGTCAAAGCCGTTAGACGACATACAAAAACAGATAAGATTCTTCTGTGGTTCCACATTATGGATCTGCTCCTGCTGGGAATAATTATATATCTTGCAAACCAACCACCTCAGAGATGTGATGCTGATATAATGGCTGAATATTATGAAGGCGAAAATGGGTTTTGGATGAGGAATATTGCCGCCTGTTATCGCAATATGCTCCCTGACAGTACTCGATTATGTTATGAGATTGATTATGAAAAATCTTACCCCTATGCTTTAAGCGAAGAGGATACAAAGAGGTTGAAAAGAGAGTTGAAAGATTGTGGTTGCATAGGTATAGATGTTGATAACTACTCCAGCAAAGGGTATTCAACTATCCGATTCCGGCGGATTGGAATGGGGATGTATTCATATCGATTTTACGACAGGCCTCTAACTCACCACGAACAAGACAGCATTAACAATGACGTGTGTCTAATAGTTTATAATGATTCAACTGTGTTTGAATTTGGAGGCGGTGTCTTTGGTGCGCAGCACTTTGTTGGGAAAGAAGAGTTTATGGAGAACTTACATAGCTCAAAAATGGATTAGGCAGTAGATAATATAGGCAAGCACCTGTCATCTGTGTAATTGACAGCTATACAATAACAGATGGCTTATTCTCGTAATGTCCGGAATACTGTCTATTAAATTCGCTTACTTAGTTGATATATCAAATATTATCGCTAATTTTGCTTGTAGATAGGCGATTGCCTCTCGATACATTTTGGAAACTATAAGCGTTATGCTTGTCTTTAACTTGAAAACCTGAGAAACTTTCAACTGTACTCAAAGATAAGGCATGGCGGCTTTCCTCGCATAGCGTGGGCTGCTGTCACCACATCGGAGTACAAGGCTTTCTCAGGGCCATCAAGTCAGGATGTGGCATAAGCGGCTCACACTTTGTATATACAGATATGAAATCGTTCTATGTTCTCAATATATTAGTGCTGTGTCTTATTCTGGTTGGTTGCCAACACAATTCAGAAATAGGCCGGCAGTTGGATGAGGCGGAGAGTTTTATGCTTTCCGCTCCGGATTCGTCGTTGAACATTCTAAACCATATTCCGACTGGAGACATATCGGATGCCAAGCAAAAGGCTCGCTATGCACTTTTGAAGTCAATGGCACTCGATAAAAACTATATCGACACTACCACTTTCGATGTACTGCAACCTGCCATAGACTACTATCTTGACCACGGCACGCCAGACGAAAAATTGAGAACACTCTACTATCAGGGGCGTATTTTTCTGAACAAGTCTGACTTTGATATGGCTATGCAGTGTTTTCTTAAAGCAACTGACTTGAAGAATGAATGTAGAGATACTCTTACATTCGCCAATATGCTTGTTGCGCAAAGCATATTGAATTTCTTTTCATATCAGATGGAAGATTACGTCTCCAATAACCTGATTGCTGCTGATTTATACGATAAATTAAACCATGATGAATATAGGCAGTCAAGTCTTATCAAAGCATTGGATGGAAGTATTGCCTCAGGAAATAGACAGTTGTCTGACAGCATCATGACTATTGTTGACTCTCTTTCGGTTATACTGCCCGAATCCAGAGAGGAAAGTGAATTGGTCCACCAAACGTACTCAATTGCATTTGAACCGAATAATGTAATTGCCGAAATGCTGGACACAATTTCAGATTATACAATCAAGAGCGATGCTGCAAAACTTAATATAGCAGCCGCTTATCTGAAATTGAATCAATATGAGAAAGCCGCTGATGTCCTGAAGTTGATAGACTCAGATAGTGAAATTGCAAAGTCGATCAGATACCTTCAACTCAAGCCTGAGATTTTGAAAGCTGAGGGAAGATATAATGAGGCTTTAGATGCTTACAAGACATATTTTAATGCCATTGATAACGAAAACTCAAACATATTTTATCAGAAAACCAAAGTAGCAGATGGGCTTCATAATCTGACGCTAAAAAACATACAAGAGATACAACATAAAAATAGAATAATTTGGCTGAGCGTATGCTCAATCCTTCTTCTCCTGCTAATTATAGGAGTCATATCATATCTCTACCGTTTGGGAAAGATGAAGCGTATATTGGCAGAGAAAGAACAGCACCAACTAAAACTTGAAAATGCCAGTCTCCAAAATCAGAACTCAATCCTCGAACTTGCGAAGCAGACGGCAGAATTGGAAACAGAAAAACAGCATCTTGCCGGAGAGAATATGATGTTGCGTATTTCACAGTTGGAAGCAGAGAACGAGCAGCTCAAGGTTCTATCTGAGAAAGATGAATTGCCCGATGATGTGAAGGCGGTGATTAAGGAACGTATCGGTATTCTCAATGCCCTTTTCGCAGCCAATATTCTGGATAAGGAGCCTGCCGCTACCGCTTATGTGGATTTGGTAAAACGTGAGATCAGCGACAAGGAAAAATTTATGAACTCCAACCGTCTTGCGTTCAAAGTGTCGCATCCTATGTTCATAAAATACTTGGAGGATCATGGCTTGACCGAATATGAGATAAACTACCTGTGCCTGTATGCCATCGGCCTAAAAGGTAAGGAAGTCGGCAATTACATGGAGCTGCGCCGCCACTACAACATCAGCAGTGATATTCGTCGGAAACTTGGCATCGACGAGCATGATACCAACATAGGCATTTATGTCAGGAAGTTGCTGAAGCAACTCTGACCGGATACTTTTGGGGTAGCTTGCGTCAAAATCGCTAAAAGCCGATATTCCTATAATCAATAGCATATAATTATCCTGTAAGGGGCGGATTATTCACTCATTTTACTTGTAAACAGGCGTCTATCAGGATATAACGGCGATTTTTATGCGTGCAAACCACCCTAATGTCAAATATTCTTATTAACTTTGCGATAGGCTCTTATGCCGATCTGACAGCAATGCCTCCCGACCGAGCAAAAATAATTGGCCTCTCCCGTCATCGCCTCTCCACCGACAGGAAGCGATTATCTCTTTTTGTGCTATTGATAATGACTGTCTGTATATACTGCTTCGGGACAAACCAGCAGATAGACACGTTTGACAACAGTAGGATTTTTCTCGAAAATATAGGAATTGACAAAACGAGTGTTCTGCCAACTGATTTTGATGCAGTGCATGGCGACGACCTTATCTTGACCCTTGACCAAAGGAATAAGTTGTTGAACGGAGTTATTCCTCAACAAGAAATTGGCAATCCTGAATATACAGTCTATCTGTGTGCTATCCGTCCAGTGTCGGACTCTATTGTTATCGTCCAGTTTGGAATAGTTTATTCCGATATGGAAGCTGTATATATTGCTACATATTCCAATGATGCGATATTAAAAGATTCCATATTTGCAGGAAATAATTGGGATTTTGGTGACGCAGAGAGTGTTGATGAAGACACAGAGTTGATACATGCAACCGTAAAGAGTTGCGAATTTAGCTCTCCTAATAAGTTTACGCTTACTCTTAAATATCGGGAGATACTGAAATCATTTAGTCCACCCAAAGAAATAGAAAGATACTCCAAAGAGGAAACGGATCAATATGAGGTGTTGAAAAATGGCCGGATTATCAAAATCTCAGAATAAATCGTTTATAAACAACAGTACCACATGAAAATCCAACTACCTACAGAACGATTCTTGTGGCATGGCATGATTATTATGCTTGTTTGCACCGTGATGTTATTATCGTTAAATGGATGCAGAAAAATCCATAAACTGAAAGAAGATATTAAAACTGAGATTAATTCTGCGTTTGACGATGATTTTTACAGTGATTATGGCGGCCGTGACTATGTGCGCATACCACTGATAGCTCCATACGAATTATTGAGTTTAGAAAAAGACAGTCTTGGCTCAAAATGGGATTTAATCAAACGAGATGACATTTGTGTTTTCGGAGGTCGCGTTTTGTCTCCAGATGATTATAGAGTGATGAGTATTGGCATATGTGACTCAATACTTTATCTTTCATGCAAGTCAACTCAATCAAACGAATATAAATTTATAATAGTAGATACGACAGCAGACGAAATTATGGAATTAAATTCCATACAAGAACTGTCTGATAAATTATCTAAACATTGTTCAGATATTGATTTCGCTAACGTAGATAGTGTTTATTCGCGCTTAAATAGCGATAAGGAGAGATGCTCTCAAAAGAAATTGAAGCCCAATATTTTCTTAATTATTCATAGGATTGTATCTTCTGAAAAAACTAATGGAAGATTGGAAATTGATAGTATAAGGGTTAATAGTAGTCGTATTAAGCCGCTGAAAGAGGAACAATTTGGGGACTTTGATTCTGTTGCGTATCTTAAATATAGATATCCCAATGGTAATATTAGGCGTGAAGGATGGGTTTCTTTTTCAGATGACCCCGAAAATGATTTCAGCCAAGAGTTTGGAGAATGGAGATACTATGATAACGATGGTAATTGCTACCGTAAGTTTTGGAATTATAAAAAAGGAGATGATATAATCAATGAAACTATCAGATAAGTATTTCGGTCGTTTCTTTGGAATATCATTGCTGTGTGGTCTTATGGTATTCTTATTGGCTGCCACAATTTGTTATGGAATGGCACAGGTGAGTTGGTTTGACTGCTATTGGATAGCAGCTGTGATAATCGCGTGTTGGGGCATTGGAGGTGTTACCGGATGGTTGATTACACCAAAAGAAAAAGTTAGCCAACTTTGGCTAAGAATATATGTAATGTCGGTTGCTGCATACTGTGTTGGCTCTATATTGTTTGGAGTTTGGGATCCGTCAGTCAGTGGCTGGACGATTATGTTTATAATCGGCTTCGCATTATTTTCATTTCCGTTTGCCCTCTTATTGGGTTTTGTAAATCATAAGATATATCCAACAAATAACAGACCTAATTAACGGAATAATATGGATAAATTCGTTGGGAACTTGGCATCGACGAACACGAAACCAACATAGGCATCTATGTCAGGAAGCTGTTGAGGCAGCTCTGATGGCCATTTTTCGGCTTGCCGTTAAACTTTTGGGGTGCTTGCGCCAAAATCGTCGAAATTAGACATTCTAATTGATTGGTATAGTGGTAGATAAAATTTGCCGCCGTTAAACTTTTTATCTTGTCTGGAAACTTTTTTAGATCTAATTTTGCTCAAATTACAGTTACAAGACAAGTTAAAAAGCGATTAGGATATGAAGAGTATTCAAGCAATAGTCACTTTCGCAGCTGCAATGTTTATCACTGCGTGCAGCGATGATAATACGGTTTTCAATGAACCGTCGCCTATCCGTGCCTATGAGACCGATGCCGAGATATTGGCACAGTTTGTTGATGTGGATAACGCCACAGGTGCGTTTTTCATCAATCCCGACAAGAAAATCACAGCTTCCGACTATGTAGTCAACCGTAGCCGTGAGGAGTTGATGATGGTAAGCACAATCAACCGAGATAAGTTTACGCGCGATATGGAAGCTGTCAATGGTATGCTCCGTGCTGTGAAACAATCGGGCAACTCAACGGCGATTATTTACTCAACATATTCTTCCGACAAACTTATTGAGGGGAAGATTACTGATACCTATGGTGTAACGAGGTCGGCGACACGTTCAACCAATGGCAATACACTCGCCCAAATGGTGGTGACATCTGATCGAGATGACGCAAGACAGTTCTATGCACCCCGTTACGTTACCATGAATGTGTCTGCCAACAGTTCATCAAAATTCTATCTGTATCAGATTTCTTTGGGTGATACCTCAAATTCTGATGCCGGAATATTGATAGTAGCCGGTGTGAATACGCCACAACCATGCCATTCGTACATCATTAGCAATAATGGTAATTCCGATTGGCTTTCAGTCAAAGGTATGAATCTTGTCGGCAACGGAACGCTCTCCGTTTCATTTTCACAATGAAAGCGTTATTTATCTCTCTTTGCCTTTCCCTATTGATGATATTGACTTCATGCGAGGGGCAAACCGGCTACCTTGATGAAGGTCAGCAGAACACTATTGCTATGCTTACTGACGTGGAATGGCTTGTTGTGTATGCGGAGTATGGGCTTGGCAATGAGCAGACATTTGATGATGAAACCAATATCTATTCATTCGGCCGAGATACCAAAGGCTGGACGGGGGTAGGCTCTCTGAAAGACCCGTCTATAAAGAAAGATGTCCAGTATTTTCAGTGGACTTTCACCACGGAGAATTACACGGTTATCTATACCTCCGGCAATGCGACTGAGGGTTATCGGCTTATTAAAAAGTTGACACCAACTGAAATGTGGCTGCAATGGACGGCACAAGATCCGGTATTATATCCCAACCAGACAACCACCTTCTACAAACTCAAATCCCGCAAAAGACAATAATACACAAATAAACAAAGAATATGAAAAATCAGGTTACTATCTTTATGTTTATTGCCTGTCTTATAATGACAGCTTGCAGTAACGATGATGAGCCAATCGTGATCGACAATATCGTTGGCACATGGCATGTTCAATATCCCGCAGGATTGCAAACAGAGGGATTTATCGAATGGTCTTTTAACTCGAATGGAGAACTTTCCATTCGCAATTATGACGTGTTTGCCGGAGACTATACCTCCGAGTATGTCTATTCAATTTCTGAAGAGAACAAATCCATAACAATCTCAGGAGATATAAAGAATATAGACGGAGAAACTACAACTGATAAGTTCGCCATCTATGAGATTGTAAAACTCTCAAAAAAAGAATTGCGGATAAAACAGTCGTGGTTGAATACAAGCTATGATGATTTGGCTCCCGAAGATAAAAATGACTTTCTATTAGAAGCGTATAAAGAAGTATCCTTTAGACGCTGAGAGTCTTGCATCTCAATACAAGATCCGGTAATATATCCCAGCCAGACAATTTACTTCTACAAACTTAAAGCCCCCAAAAGACTATGAGACAAATGAAGATAAACCTGAGGAGAAGATTATTCTTCTATATGTTCATGTCACTGGGATATTTATTCGGGTTTGGTCAAGAACTGACAGATACCCTTAATGTCTCAACGGTGAATCCAGATAGTATTTACCTGAGACTTTTATTGTTGTCACCGGAGGTTCGGTCTAATATTGAAAATCAGGTACCGTGCCACATGGTAAATCTCTCTGACAGTGTGCTAAATAATTCCGTAAGATATAACGAAAGTCCGATTGTCCCAAACTCATATTTTACTCCTGAACAGTCAGGTTTATTTAGTTGGAACAACGGAGGTATATTTATTTCTGGACGAGCCACTGCTTATCCGGGGCTGATGACCGTTGATAATGGTGCGCTCGGTTTATACCAATCGTTTGGCAATCTTAATTTCTACCTTGGTGCAACGGCTAATAAATATGGTTGGTATCAGGGGCTCTCAACACAATACGGGCTAAATGGCAACCTTAATTACCATTTTACTCCTAAATTATCGGCCACCTTCTATGCCATATATTACTTGAGTAAGCCTCCATTTATGGCTAATGGTATGCCACTTCCACCTTCCATGTTGGGATATTATGGCTACACAAGATTTGGTGGTTATGTTGATTATAAGGTCAACGAGCGTATAGGGGTGCAGGTTGGTGGACAGATAGTGAAGCGTACTTATAGCAATCGCTATGAGGCAGAGCCTATTGCAACTCCGTACATTACGGTCGGGCGAAAGAAGAAAATTGGCATTGGACTACCTGTCGGTCAGATACTTCAAGGATTTTTTGGCAAATAAAAACTCAGACTAACCCATTTTACCCACATTTACGATACTAAATTATGAACAAATTGATTAGCATTATATTCGGTCTAATTTTTTCAACTTGTTGTTACGCTCAGAGCGTTACAGCATCGGACGCTATTATTGGCAGGCCATTTCAAGAATTTAACATAACTGCCTTTTGTTCATATAGTTCTTTCCATCCGAGCCAATATATAGCGGACAACAACTGGGATATTCTTTGTGCGTTTAGAACTTCAGGTCCCGTATCCATGCTTGACTCCCTTAACATACCCTACAATAAAAGTCAATTACGATTATTGATAGTTGGTGATTTAATTTCTTTTGCTGATGGAAAGCTGAAGACAAAGATGCCTATTTTTGACAAATCACAGACCGCGACTATAAGAAGTGAGTCAAAAGCATTTGCTGACAGCATATTCCCATATATTGAGCCCCAAATTAAAAAATTGACAACATTGTTTGACGCTAAAGGTTACAAAGCTCAAACATATTCTCTAATTTTCTCATATTTGCTTGATGGATATATCTGGGCTGATGGGAAACTGCCATCAGCTAAACGAATGGCAGATCATGGCACATGGTCAGGCTCTTATTGGGCAATGTGGAATAAACGTGAAGAAGATAGGAATGGCACCAATGGCTATGGCCCACTTAAAGTCAATTGGACTGATGAACTTGGTTATTGGCCAAGTAATAAAATGTTACTTTCATTTGCACGTTGCATAATGGATAATCAGCTTCCAGTTAAAGATAAAACCCTCAAGAGTGCGTTGATTAAATGGAATTTAGTTGATTCCGAAGGACAACCAACTATTCCGGTTATTATAAGCGGCAATCAAGACGAAATAGATGTCCTATGTGATGAAATTACCACACATATTAGCAATGCAATTAAAAATCACGCTCCAAACATATCATCAAACTACAATATCACTTCAATAGAAGAGGCAACAGTTATTTTTTACCACGAGGTCATGTGGGATTTATTGTCGATTCTGGAGTCTAAAAGGCTTATTGAGAAACCTGCAATACTCAAGGGTGAGGAGGTTGGTTCAGAACACTTTTCTGACATTTCATTCATAGTGCCACATGATTAGTTTTTGGCTGTAACACACTAACTAATTGTAATTTATACTTTCGCAACTATGGCAAATATTTCCATATCAATCATGTCGTCAGCTACCATTTATGCTATATATTACTTGAGCAAACCGCCATTTATGGCTAATGGTATGCCACTTCCACCTTCCATGTTGGGATATTATGGCTACACAAGATTTGGTTGCAATGTCGATTATAAAGTCACCGAGCATATTGGTGTGCAGGTTGGTGGACAGATAGTGAAGCGTACTTATAGTAATCGCTATGAGGCAGACCCTATTGCAACTCCGTACATTATGGTCGGGCGAAAGAAGAAAATTGGAATTGGACTCCCTGTTGGTCAGATACTTCAAGGATTTTTGGGCAAATAAATAATCAATCATTCACCATCTGCAAAACCTATCAAGAAACAATGAATCGTTGGTCTATTTTAACGATAATAGTGATATTTGGCGTGCTAACAGCCAATGCTAATAATCCGCATTTGTTCTCAACGTCCAAATGCCTTGATTTGCTCTGTTCATTCCAATATTATGACAAAATAAAAAGCACTCCTCAGTTTATGGGTTTGCAGAATGATTCAAGTTTTGTCAAGGCATTAGATAGGATTAATTCTCGGACTCGTGCCTCTAAACTATGTAATGCGTATGTGAAATATGGAACAGATTTGAATAACGCAGACAGCTGTATGTTTTTCATGGAGAACATGGTTAGCCTTGTTCCTAAATCCGAGCAACAAACCGAATGGATTAGAAACATAATAGAGATTCAGGAAGAATTATGTTATGTCACCAAACACTTGATTCAGAATGGATATTGTGAATATTGGGATAGCATTGTAAATCCAAATCTACAACAACAGATTGACGTATATTATTCCACTATTCCAGTTGGATTACTTGATGCAATACACTCTGAATTGAGAGATTTTGCAGAACCAGAAAAATTATCTAAGTCACGTACTAAAACATATATAGTTGATATAGACAATGCTTTCAATCTTGATGATGAATCATTCTGTTGTACTCCTTTTCTCTTGGATCCGGAACTTGAGCAGAAATATCATCTGGATTTCGTAAAAGTATATATTCATGAAAATTTACATAGCCTGTATATTTCACAGGAACTCATGGGCCTTCTTAACGACTTGCTGCAAGATGATTTTTATAGTAAAAACGAAAAAATTGCAGCTCAACACAATGAAGGGCAGAATGAAGCCTTTGTTGTTGCCGCCGAAGTATTTTTGTCCAATAAATTAGGTCGTAGAAGTTCGCTTGATGCGTATCACGAATTTTTGGAATATGTAGATGGCAGTTTAGTCCTTGCGCCAATTATTTATATTCATTTACCGGAACGAGCAAACAATGAGACCTTTAATGATTTTCTTATCAGGTTATTCAATGAGGGTAACATAAAAAGCGGCTCAGTCAAGGCTGAATATGATATGGCAATGCGCCAGTTAAAAGAGTCCTCAATTTAGCCTATGTCTAACGTTTTGAAACTACTCAGCAAATAATTATGGCAAAGTTTATCACATCAATCATATTGTCGGCAGTCATCGCAATTCCGGTGTATGCTCAGGAACAGGCTGACACGTTAAAGACGCAAGAACTGAATGAGGTTGTGGTGCAAGCTCAGATGCAACGTACCTCATCGTCAAAGTCAACATATACGCCTACGGGTAAGCAGAAGAATGCGGCTCAGAACGCAGTGGATCTTCTGCGTCAGATGGCGATACCCCAAATCAGGATAAACCCGATTGATGAGACCGTTACCGACAATGTAGGCGGCAGCGTAGCCATTTACATAAATTTCCTTGAGGCATCCAAAGAGGAAATGGAAGGACTGAGAACCGCTGATGTAAGGCGTGTGGAGTATCTTGAATTTCCTACCGACCCTCGTTTCCGTGGAGCAGAGAGAGTGATAAACATTATCGTGCAGGAATACGCATACGGTGGTTATACAAAGGTGACTGCAGATGAAAATTTCCTTATCGGATTGTCAAGTCGTGTCAACATCTTCTCCAAGTTCTCATACAAGAAGATGACATACGACCTGTATGCAGGGGCCAACAACTGGAACAACCACCATATTGGAAGCACGACAGAGGGCATTTACCGTTTGACCGGAGAGGATGGCAAAGAATTTTCGCTGACCCGAAAGGAAACACTTGAATCCTCTCATTATAAGCAGAACCAATATCCTGTCACTTTCCAAGCCACTTATAACAGTGACAAAATCCAGATACGCAATCTACTTGCGTTTACCAACTTAGGAATACCCACAAATGAATATTCCGGAAAACTGGAGTATTCTCCCAATTCAGCTCAGGGATATTCTTTTGACAGAAAAAATCCGAACCGCTCCAACTCAGTCGCTTATTCTGGTACTTATTTCTTCGTTCTGCCAAAGGGATATTCTGTTGACTTCTCCCCATCGTTCAACTATACTCACGGCAACGATTATACTGATTATGCTGCATCTGAGCAGCCAGCAATATACCGTCATGCTAAAGAGAACGCCTACAACTATCGCCTCAACCTGTATATCCGAAAAAGTTTCGGGCAGAAACACTCTGCAATGTTAGGTGGCAACTATGGCGACAACATCAACCGTCTTGAATACACCGGAGACAACGGATATAGAGACAAATTCCATAACGCTTTTGGTGCAGGTATGGTCGGCTACAATTTCCAGACTCAGAAAATATCAGTTAATCTTGATGCCGGTCTTGCTTGGGAAAACAGCGATATAAATGGTAAAAAGAACAGTGATACTTATCCGTTCACTCATATAAATGTGCGGTATGTTCCGGATCAGAAAAACAGCTTCTCCGCCTATTTTCAGTATGCAACTAACAGCCCCGGCATCTCAGAGAAATCATCTGACCTGCTCCGAGAGAATGAACTGATGTATATTACAGGAAATCCATTATTGGAAAACTGCCGACATACAACCATAAACCTCGCATATACATGGATGCCGTCAAATGCTTTTGGCATGAGTGCCTATGGACGTTTTTTTGGTATGTATGACCGTCAGTTGCTTACATATTCTCCCTACGATAATGGGAAGGCTCTGTTGCGCTCATATATCAACGATGGCGATTATCTCAATGGGGAGATCGGATTGGCCGCGAACTGGAAACTACTCAACGGAAAACTTCAGCTATACGCCAACCCAAGTCAGTCGTTCTATAAATCAACAGGTATCTTCAAAGAGAACTGCAATTCATTCCGTGTGACAGCTCAGGCAAGCTACTATCTCGACAGCTTCTATTTCCAAGCCTATTATGAAAGTCCTCAGAAAAGTATATTTACCGCTTCTCCCCGAATAAACAAGGGAAGGAATTTCCATAGTGTGACCGTTGGATGGGCCAATGCCAATTGGAATTTGCGTGTCATGGCTGCCAATTTCTTCAATAAAGGATGGACCGGCGCGACAAACACCACCGTTTCACCATATTATAGCGAGCGACAGACTATCATCGGAACATCATCGCACCCTCGCATAAACTTCACAGCTACTTACACATTCGGCTATGGCAAGAAAGTACAGCGAGGCAATGAAGTCGGCGAACAATCAGGCGCAGCCTCTGCAATCTTAAAGTAAAGTATTATGGCAAAGATTATCACATCAATCATATTGTCGGCAGTAGCTATACTTCCTGTGTATGCGCAGGAACAGGCCGACACGTTGAAGACGCAAGAACTGAATGAGGTCGTTGTTATGGCCCGCACACAGCGTGTTGTGAAAAATGGAGTTGAGTACATTCCGGCAAAAAAGACTAAAAAGACTTCTTTAGATGCTGCCAGTCTGCTGCTCAATATGCAAATCCCACAACTCGATATAATACCCGGCTCTACGGAGGTAAAGACCAACACCGGCAAAGATGTATCAATGTTTATTGATTATATTCCGGCAACTGAACAGGATATAAAAGGATTGCGTCCAGAAGATGTGCTTCGGGTGGAAGTGCTCAACTACCCTGAGGATCCTCGCTTCAATGCCGCACAGCACGTTGTCAACTTCATAATGCAGCATTACGAATGGGGTGGTTATACAAAACTTGGAGCTGACGGACGCACGATTTCTTCTGATAAAATCGAAGGCAGTGTGTTCTCACGCTTCGTATATCAAAAGTGGACTTTTGACGCATACGCAGTGTCTAATTGGACTCATGGTAAACATATGTTATCGTCAAGCGAAACAACATTCAGGGATGTGAATTTCAATGATTCACATTACGATGAAATTACTCGCCGTTGGGCGACTGACGACTATTTGGCTCGTGACAATTCGCAATATGCGTCACTGACAGCCAACTACCGAACTAAAAAGGCGTTTATACAGCACCAGATCAGTTTTGGACGCGCAGCCAATCCAATTACGCGACAAGCGTCAACTGTAAGTCTGTCGGTTCCCGATTTTGATGACAGCAACGCTCTCAGAACAAAATCGCTCCAGACTCTATATCCTGCCATAAAGGGCTATTACTATTTTGATCTGCCTCAATCTAATTCCTTAGTGGCTTCATGGAGTTTCTCATACGGTTCAACAAAAAACAACTCATTATATCACCTTTCCGAACTTCAGCCAATCGTCAATGACAACAAGGAGAAAGTTTACGCACCTAATGCTTCCTTACAATGGGCAAAGAAATTCAATAATAACAATGCTTTCCGTGTTAATTTGATGACTTATAACTCAATTTATGACACGCGGTATTTCGGTTCTGACAACAGCCGACAGAAATTGTTATCGTCGGAGAATATGCTGTTTCTAATCTACACTCAGAATTGGAATAAATTGAGCCTCTACTCGCGCGTTGGGGCATCTTACGTTATTGGCCGTGTAAATGGTGAAAACACTCTTGAAGAATGGAATCCGCGGCTTGGTCTTCAGTTAGAGTATGAAATTAACGACCGACATTCTGCAAGCATAGAAGGCTGGTGGGGCAACTCTCACCCGGAAGCATCAACATCAAGTGAGGCATTAGTTCAGTCAAATGAATTGCTGTGGCTACAAGGCAATCCGGATCTGCGCAATACGCTGTTTGCTTCCGCGTCAGCATCATATACATATATTCCCACCAACAAACTCTCGCTCACAGCAACCCTTGAGTACGAGGGAAATCCTCATAAGCTGGCTTATCGCTTTTATACTCTTGAAGGCTATGATGGTTTAGTGCGCCAGTCAATCAATAGCGGCGATGCTCATTCATATTCTGCGTGGCTTTCAGCTAATCTCAAATTATTGAATAACACGTTGAATCTCCGTTTCAGCGGTCAAGCACAAAGAGTAGTTCTTACAGGATGCGATGCACAGTCAAAGAATTTTCTTTCAGGACGCCTTAACGTTCAATATTCAAAGAACAACTGGTCAGCGATGCTTTTTTATCAATCCCCTCGTCATCTTTTGCATGGATTCAGCAATGGCATGAACCTAAAATATGCAAATACATACGGTGTAATGGTTAACTATGCAGTTGGCGCGTTGAAGGCAAGCGTACAATTCAGCAACTGGTTTAGTCGAGATGGATACGTTGACACATATTTCTATTCTCCAAGGTTTTCAGAAACCAATCACGTTTGGAATGATGATCTCTCTCGTAGAGTAACCCTATCTCTAACGTATGTATTCAATTATGGCAAAAAGGTATCAACTCAAAATGAGCAACAAAAAGGTGCTGGAGTTGGCTCTGCAATTTTGAAATAATAGCAGCTAATCATACAAATCTCTCCAAGCTCTCGGCGTAATGTCGGGAGCTGTTATTTAAGAACCATTCAAAAATGTATTCATCATATTTTATAACCAGAGCAATGAACAAGATTCTCATTGTAGAT
>OFFI01000301.1_pt1 | contig 39855 bp, 33 predicted proteins | sample 1521351 | NCBI WGS metagenome assembly OFFI01 (sample SAMEA3504119, study PRJEB24116) | mouse gut metagenome | biome: mouse gut; feature: mouse-associated habitat; material: faeces | place: Denmark | collected 2011
CCCATGCCCACGCTGCGGCAGAACACATCTGCCCCGCGGGCCTCCGCTTCTGAAATCAAGGTTTTCCAAGATTTCAGAAGAATAGGAGGTCTGCCCCATGGCAGAACATAAAAAATATTACATCCACGTCCCCGGAGCCTTGGTCGAGGTTTCCGAGGGCGTTTATTTTGCCTATTACCAGGAAAAGCGGCGCGGCCGCACCCTGAGAGAAAAGGATGAACGCAATGGCGCCGTCTCCTATGACGAGCTGGACACCCCGGAGCTGACCGGCCAGGAGATGATCCCGGACCGCGATGCGGTCAGCGTGGAGGATGCCGCCCTCGCCAATATCCTGCGTGAAAAGCTCCACCGCTGTTTGGCCCTGCTGGACGAGCCGGACCGACAGCTCATCCAGGCCCTCTATTTTGAGGGTCTGAGCGAACGGAAGTACGCCAAACGGGTCGAAATCCCCCAGCAGACAATCAGTGATCGGAAGCGGCGAATTTTGGCCCGGTTGAAAAAACTTTTAGAAAATTAAAAATTTTCCCGGTCAACCCCCTCACGAACTCGGCTTAGTAGTGAGGGGGCTGTCCGTTGCCCCCGGTGGACCTTGAAAAACACCGGGCCAACCCGGTCATATCCGGCGACTGAAATACGTTCCCTGACGAGCAAGCGGCCCTGGAGGGTGCGCCAAGACCCGCCTGTGGGGTTTCCCCATCAAAGACGGCCAAATAAGGCGGCGAGCGGTACCCATCTGTCCAGAAACAGCGGACAAGCTGTTTCGCAACGACCTCGTCAGCACACAATGATACTCCCGTCCACTCGGGCGGCTCGGAGCGATCCTCGGAGGGGTGAGATTCCCGTGACGCGCACAGCGCGGTTTCAGTCTGCCGCCCACGCCTGGGGGAGTAGTGTCGAATACAGGCGGACGAAGGATAGGAATACAACGTCCTTCGGGTAATTTCTTGATTTCAGATGCCACGGGGATCACCTGTCCCACGCATGGGTGATCCCTGTTTTTCTGAGATCAAGCAGCAAGCACACAGTAGGAGCCAAGCCCAGTGATTCGTTGGATATATCGGGTGGCTGTTGGGCCAGCATTGTGGTATCATCGGTACTGCTATACCGGCATAGAACAAGCGACTGGCACAACAGCGATAAAACTGTGGATTTTTCCCCTTGGGTATGGTAGAATGCAGATAGAGACAGGAGAGATGCGGATATGGAAGTCAACAGCCCCATTGCGGAGGATATCCGCGTAACAGATCAAAATGCCCAGTATGATGCCGCGTGCAAGAAGCTCCTGTCGGAGAAGATCATCCTGGCCTGGATCATGAAAAGCTGCCTGGAGGAATACCGGGATTGCGGTGTGAAGGAAATTGCCGAGAAATACATTGAGGGTACGCCCCAGGTGGGGGAGGTGGCGATAACTCCGGGCGAGACTAACGCCACCAAGGTTCGGGGCATCAGCAATGAGGACACTGTCCAAGGCGAAGGAAAGGTCACCTTCGATATCCGTTTTTTAGCATGGGCCCCAGTATCCGGCGAACTGATTCAGCTTATCGTTAACGTGGAAGCGCAGGGCAAGCTCAACACAGGCTATCCCATGGTGAAGCGGGCAATATACCATTGCAGTCGGATGATTTCCGCGCAATATGGAACAGAGTTCATTCATTCCGAATACCAAAAGATAAAGAAGGTTTACTCCATTTTCGTCTGTATGACGACTCCGAAGAATCGACAAAACAGCATTACCCGGTATCGTTTGGTGGAAGAAAACCTGATTGGTAATGTGAAGGAGCCTGTCAGGAACTATGACCTGATGAGTGCGGTCATGCTGTGCCTGGGCGGCGCCAAGGGCGAAAATTACGATGGGGTGCTGAAGCTGCTGGATGTTCTTCTATCTTCGGAAGCGGGGATAGCGGAAAAGCGGCAGGTCTTACAAGATGATTTTGATATCCCTATGACAGAGACACTGGAAGCGGAGGTGCAAGCTATGTGCAATTTATCTCAGGGCGTGGAAGAAAAAGGCCGCATCAGGGGCCGTACCGAGGGCATAGCCGCATCCATCAAAAGCCTGATGGACAGTATGGGCTGGAGCATGGAGCAGGCTATGGCGGCGCTAAAGATTTCAGAGGAGGATCGCTCCCAGTACGCGAAGCTGTTGAATAACTGAAGATCAGAGAAACGCTGAGTGTCTGCGGGCAGTCAGCGTTTCTCTTTTTGAAACAGGGAGGCATTGATATGGCAGAGGTAGTCAGTCGCAGCGTCAAACCCAATATGATGATCACGATCCATGGCCACGAGGTGGCCCTCTTTTTTTCCCGCGAACCCAACACTCAGGTTGCGCTTCAGGTCAAGCAGGCGCTCCTCGGAACATACCTGGCGGCGGGAAAATAATTCTTTTGTTTCCCCGAATGTTTCAGTAGCTATATTGGCCGTAATGTGAGATAATGGCCATAGCAAAGCCACCGCACCTCGACAATTGAATAGGGATCGAATGTCTGACCTCTCACATTACAAAATCCAACAGAGAGGACAGATATTGAATGGCTGAAAGAGTTCATTGTTTATACCGGGTATCCACGACCAAGCAGGTCGACCACGACGAGCTGAACCAGGCGGACATCCCGGTCCAGCGCAAAGCCTGCCGGGAGTTCGCCCAAAAGATGGGCTGGATCATCGTGGGCGAGGAACAGGAGACCGGCGTATCCGGTTACAAGGTCAGCGCCGATGACCGGGACAAGCTGCAGCTCATCAAAAAGCAAGCCGAGCAGGGCAGGTTCGACATCCTGCTGGTGTTCATGTTCGACCGTCTGGGCCGCAAATCCGATGAGACCCCCTTCGTGGTGGAATGGTTCGTGAAGCATGGCGTCCGGGTGTGGAGCGTCAACGAGGGAGAACAGCGCTTCGAGTCCCACACCGACCGCCTGACCAACTACATCCGCTACTGGCAGGCGGACGGTGAGAGCCAGAAAACCTCCATCCGTACCAAAACAGCTCTGAGCCAGATGGTGCTGGAAGGCCGGTTCCGGGGTGGCAAAACGCCATACGGATACCGGCTGGAAAAGAGCGGCATCCTCAACAAGCGGAAGCATGAAGTCAACCGGCTGGTGATAGACGATGAGGAAGCTGAGATCGTCCGAATGATGTTCGACCTGTGTGTCTCCTCCGGGTATGGAAAATTTCGACTGGCCCACTTCCTCAACGATCACGGCATCCGCAACCGCAAGGGCGAGACCTGGCATGACGCCACCATCGGGGCCATCCTGCACAACCCGCTCTACATGGGCATCCTGCGCAGCGGCGAAACCTGTTCCGAGCCCTTCGAGGAGCTGCAGATCATCAAGCCAGAGCTCTTTGACATGGCCCAGTCTCTGATGACGGAGCGCACCAATGAAAATAAGGAATACCGGACGCTCCCGCTGAACACCACCGGACAGTCACTACTCTCGGGAAACATCTTCTGTGGTCACTGCGGCGGCAGGCTGACCTTGACCACCAACGGGAAGGTCTACCGCCAGGCAGATGGAACTCCGGTGAAGAAGAAGCGTATCCGCTACGTCTGCTATAACAAAACCCGTCACCGCGCAGACTGCGATGGACAGACTGGATACACCATGCACATCCTGGATGACATTATCGTCAAGATCCTGCACCAAGTCTTCGACAGAATGAAAAGCGCCACCAGCGATATGATTGTCGGCAACGCCTGTCAGAAGCAGATGGCGCTCCTCCTGGGGGACCTGAAGCGGGCCAAAACCGAGAACACCAAAGCGAACACGGACTATGAGTCTCTCAAGGCAGAGGTGCTAAAAGCGTTGCAGGGAAAAAGCGCACTGCCCACGGAGGTGCTCAACGAGATGCTGGAGGAAACCCGCCAGCGAGTGCTCGACACCAGCCGCAGGGTTACCGAGCTCACGCTGGAGTTGGAGAATGAGAACAGCAAGGTGACCGAGATGCAGGCTGAGTTTGATCGCATCGCCTCTTGGTCCGAAATCTTCGACAGCAGCGATATCGCCACACAGAAGATGATCTGCGGATACATCATCAAGCGGGTCAGAGTCTACCGGGACTATCAGCTATCGGTGGAGTTCAACATCAACGTTGAGCAGTTCCTAAATGGTATCGACAGCGTGGAGCAAACTGACTGTTTCGAGCAAGCGATGGCATAGTAATCCACCACAAACTCTTTCAGCTGGGATATACCGCCCAACCGAAATTTTGGCCGTTCAATAAAAATGAAAGCGCTCTCTCGCACATCTGGGGTAGTACACCGGATGATGCGGGAGAGCGCTTGAATGGCATTCAAGAGGTCAGCGGTTCGATCCCGCTTATCTCCACCATCGGGAACCGAAAAAGGCTCGTTTTGATGAATAGTCAAAACGAGCTTTTTTTGTTCCCAGCATTTAGATTGATATGTCCCATGAGTGCCATTCATCCACTTCCCTTTTCCCATGACAAGCACCACAACCTAATATCTGAAAAAAGCGCGATGTAAACCATCGCGCTTTTTTCACGCCCAAAAGGAGGGACCGGCCATGCCGGAGGTCATTATATCTGATTATTTTTATGGTGCAGAATCAGAAGAATTTATCTATTTCAAAATCCCCCGCCTGCTGATCACAGACCCAAAGTTCAAGCACGTTTCCACGGACGCCAAGCTGCTCTACGGTATGCTGCTGGACCGCATGGGCCTGTCCGCAAAAAACGACTGGTACGACGATCACGGGCGCGTCTATATCTACTACACTGTAGACGAGATATGCGAGGATATGTGCTGCGGACGGGACAAGGCCATGAAGCTGCTGGCCGAGCTGGACAAGAAGAAGGGGATCGGTTTGGTGGAGCGCATCAAGCAGGGCCAGGGCCGCCCCACCAAGCTCTATGTCAAGCGGTTCACCACCCGGACAGCACCCTCAAAGCCGGACCCTCCGCCTTCAGATGATCTCATGCCCTGCTCAGAGGTCGAAAAAAACCACCCCAAGAGGTCGGAAAAATCGACCTCAAGAAGTCGGAAAAAACCACCTCAAGAGGTCGAAAAAACCGACCCTAATCAAACCAAGAGAAATCAGCCTGACTCTAACCACCCTGATCCATCCATCCCTCCCCCCAAGCCCCCCGGCGTTGCCATGGGGATGGATCGATACGAATTGAGGGAGGAAGTCAAAGCGAATATTGACTTTGAGAACCTGTGGCGAGCCCACCCCTATGACGATGTGGAGAGCCTTTTGGAGCTGGTGGTGGACGTGCTGGGCAGCACCGCCCCCACCTTGCGGATCGCTGGCGAGAGCCTGCCAGCGGACACAGTGAAGCAGCGGTTCCGAAAGCTGAATAGCACCCACATCGAGTACATCATTGAGGCCATGAGCCAGACCACCACAAAGATCAACAATATCCGGGCCTATCTTCTCACGGCACTTTATAACGCGCCGGTGACGATGGGCCCGTACTATTCCGCCGCCGTGCGGCATGACTTTGGCTGAAATAAATCTCACCATGAGACACATTTACAGCCATAAACTCTACTTTGTGTTAAGAATCGTGTCTCACCATGAGACATGATTTTTAGCAAATAAATCAAAATGGAGGTAATTCAATGGCAAACGAACCCAGCAAGACCCCGACCCCCCAGCCCCAGGCAATCCCGCTGACCAAAATCCACGACCTGCCCGGCGCGGTGATCAGCAAGCAGCCGGACAAGAGCTACGGCGGTCTCGTCACCAGCATCCAGGCGGGCGGCGTGAAGGAGCCGGTGGTGCTCCGTCTGCGGGAGGACGGCGAGTACCAGCTCGTCACCGGCTACCGCCGCCGCAGGGCCTGCGAGCTGGCAAAGCTGAAGGACATCCCCGCCTTGGTATACGAGATGTCCATGCCCTCGGCGCTGAACTATCACCGTCAGGTGAAGAACCAGCCCGACATCCCGATCCCCGGCAAGCCGGTGCTGCCCGCCGCCCCGGACAAAAATGGGCCGACAGCCGACCTCAAGGGGCCGGAAAATCCGACGGCTCCCGCCCCTGCCGCTGGCGATAAGGCCAAGGACGGGGCCAAGCCCGCCACCACCCAGGGCCAGGAGAAGGCCCCGGCCCAGTCCCCTGACCCTGCCGCTGCTGATAAGGCGAAGGACGGGGCCAAACCCACCCAGGAGCCCAAGCCCGTCGCCCAGGATCAGGAGAAACCCGCCCAGGCCCCCGCTGTCACCGGCACCACCGCCAAGGGCCCCATCGGCCAGGTGCTCCCAGATCGGCTTTCGCCCCCGGACGAGGCGGCCAAGAAGGATTTCCCCGTGCCCAAGGAGGGCGAATCCTTTTCCGTGGTGCTCCATCCGGCCTACCTGGAAAAATCCGACTACAACACCGTATCGGTGGACACCAAGAGCGAGGACTACGCCGAGCTGAAAAAGTCCATCGAGCTCAACGGTGTGAAGGACCCGGTGCTGGCCCGGATCGGAGAGAACGGCACTCTGGAGATCATTTCCGGCCAGCGCCGCCATATGATCGCCACAGAGCTGAACTACCCCGTCCCCACCATCATCCAGAAAATTTCCGACGCCGACGCCAAGATTTTGGTGGCGGACGGCAACCTCCACCGGCCCAAAATCTCCACCTACGATCTGTCCCGCACCCTGCGGATGAAGATGGAGGGTATGAAGCAAAAGGCGGGCCGCCGCAAAAAGGGCAGTTTCAAAGCTGAGGAACTGTACAGCGACACGAAGCTGGCCCAGGAGATGGGTATGCCCGTCAGCAAGCTCAACCGCCTTGTCCGGCTGTCCGAGGCCAGCAAGGATGTTTGTGACCGGGTGGACGATGGTTCTCTCACCTTGTCCGTCGCGTCGGCTCTGTCTTTCTTGAAGCCGGAAAACCAAGGTACCGTACTTCATTTGATGGACCTGGGCTACAAAGTGCCCGCAGAACGGGTGGAGTACATGAAGAAGGTGGAGAAGGCGGGCAAGCTGAATAGCCAGTCCATGCGGGATGTGCTGGACGGCAAAAACGTGCTGGACCCGCCCAAGCAGGAGGCGACCCAAGCGCCTGCGGCTGAACCGTCCCAGCCCATCGGCCCCGCCGCGTCCACCATCCCCCCGTCCCCGGACGTGGGCCCGTCCGCCCCGACGCCGGACGCCCCCCGACGCCGGACAGCCCGGGCAGACCCCGGAGGGGGCCGCGCCCACTGTCCCCGATGGCCCGTCCGCTCCCGTACAGGAGCCCGTTGACGGCAAACAGGAGCGGCCCGAATACACGAGGGTGGTTTTGGCCGGGGACCGTCTGCGGAAGTATTTCCCGGACGTGATGATGACGCCCCGCGAGATCGAGGAAAGCATCTATGAAGCCCTGGAGGAGCGCCGCCAGCGCCAGCAGAAGGAAAAGGAAAAGCTGACGATCTTCCCAAAGCGGGGCCCCTCCCGCTGACATGGTGGAGTTCAGCGCCAATATCGCCAACCTGGGCAAGTACAACGCCGGGGTGCTGGCCGATACTGAGCTATCCTTTCCCACCACCACGGGGCAGGTCCAGGAGGCCCTGCGGAAAATCGGGGTGGACGGCCTGCGCTATGAGGAAATCATTATTTTGGAGTATTCCATCGGCGTCAAAGGCGTGGCGCGGGCCCTGGGTGAGTACACCCATATCGACGAGCTGAACTATCTCGCCAGCCGTTTGGAGGACCTTGACCCGGAGGATATGGGGAAATTCATTGCCGCCGTGGAACATGGGGAATATGCTGGCAGCGCGGAGCAGTTGATCAACCTGACGTACAATCTGGACCGCTATGAGCTATACCCCGTCCAGAACGCGGAGGAATACGGCCTCTGGCTGGTGGATGAGCTTTCGGCCATGGAACTGCCGGAGAAGGCGCGGGATTTCTTTGACTTTGAAGCCTACGGCGAGGCCACCGCCATCAATGAGGGCGGCGCCTTCACTTCCCGCGGGTATATGCTGGCCGGGCCAGACCCGTTTCAGAAGGTCTACGACGGCCAGCACGTCCCGGAGCAGTACCAGGTGTTCCAGTACCCCATCCAGCAGAAAATCACTGAGCCCCGCTCCCACAGGAACCGGGACAGTCCCAAGCGCAAGCGCCCATGAGGGCGCTTTTTTCGCGCCCGAAAGCAGGTGGACCCCATTAAAAAGCCCCTGTTCGCCGTCTCCTGCTCGGGTGGGAAGGATAATGAATAGAAATATAAAATGGAAAGACACCTCCGAAAACAGTTGAATTTCATAGGGGAAAGGCTGATTTTCTTTTCATAATCTTCTACAATAGATGTGTACGCAATAGCGTCAATACATTTAAGGAGTGAGATTATGGAACAAAGGGAAACAGTAGCTGAGATTGTTGCTCATGTAGTCGCCGAGATGGAAAAACTCTAATACGCGCCGTTAACGATTGTTGGATTTGTCAGGGACTCTAAGCATCTACAGGATTATATCCAGGAAAAGACCGGTGAGAATTTTTTCACAGAAGATCTTGGACAGGCGTATCTCAAGGAGAGACTTGGCTTTGCTGTTCCAGGAGATCAACCATTAACCAGCCGTGAAGCGGCACATGTGCGCTGCGTTCGCAGAATTGGTGAATACCAGCTATATGGTCTGCTTCTCAGAAATCACATGGCAAAGAATCATCCCAATAGTAACTGGACACTTCATGATTCGGCAATAATCTCGGCTTTCCTATCAAAAATGCAAACAGCGGACAATAGCGAGGCAACAAAGAAGGTTCGAATAAACCATCTGAGAAGGTTTTATGAGTTTTTGGCATCAAGACACCTCCACAGTGCGCATGAAATATCAGCACAAATCATTTCCGACTTTGCCATGACGCTTCACGGTGATTCCCCAGTCTACAATAAACATCGCTTGGGCACACTCCGGCATTATTTTCGGTTTTTGCATCATTCGGGCTTTTTAGAGAATGACTGGTCTCACTCAGTGCCAAAGGTCATCGTTGCAAGCTATCAAAATGTTCCTGCCTTATGGGAGCCGGCTGATTTGGAGAAACTGCTGAAAAGTGTAGACCGCGGAAGTCCAGCGGGCAAACGTAACTATGCCATCATTTTGCTGGTTGTACAGCTTGGCCTGAGAATATCAGATGTTTCGAATTTACAATTGGATAGCCTCAAATGGGAACGCAGTGAAATCGAACTAATCCAACATAAAACCCGAAAATGTATTGTGCAGCCGATGCCTAAAGATGTTGGTGATTATATTCGATACAGTAGGCCGGGAGCAGATGAGCCTTTTGTGTTCCTTACAGCTAATGCCCCTTATACACAGCTTACAACTGGAGCAATTGGGTGCATTTTAGACAGGCAGATGGCGCGCTGTGGGATTCGAAAAAAGCCGGGAGTTACCAGCGGAATGCACTCTCTGCGCCATGCACTGGCCAGAAGGCTTCTCGAAGGAGGTATGCCGTTATCCACAGTTGCTGATGTTATGGGCCATGCGGAGTACAATTCGACAGTTCCGTATTTGAAGGTTGACATTGATGGTCTCCGTGCCTGTGCGCTTTCGCTTGAGGAGGTGGCCAACGATGACTGACGAGATGCAGCTTAAAACATACACATATAGTGGTGTGCTGGCCCCGGCTTGCGAGAGTTTTATTCAGGAAAAGCGGGCTGTTGGGTATCAATACAAGTCGGAAGCAAAGAGGTTGAGTGAATTTTCCAGATTTACACTCGCTTTTGACTTCCTTGCAAATGAGATGCCAAAAGAAATTGTTCAAGCATGGATTGCCAAGAAATCAACGGATTCAGACAGAAATCAGTATGCAAGGTTTTCATTGATCTGCCAATTTGCCAAGTACATGGTGCGAATCGGCTATCCGGCATATGGTTCCCAGGCCAGACGAGGTGGGAAAGGTGCGCCAAAATTATGTGCCATATATTTTCTCCCACAAAGAAGTTCGGGCCTTTTTTAAGGCTGCAGATGCAATGACCAAATCCCCTCATTCCATTGCGCCGAGGCGGCATTTGATCATGCCAGTTCTATTTCGGATGCTGTACTGCTGTGGTCTCAGGGCAAGTGAGGTCTTAAAACTGAAGGGAGAGGATGTGGATTTAGAGCAAGGCATTATAACTATTCGGGATAGCAAAAACGGAAAGACCCGGTATGTCCCCCCTGTCTGATGAGCTTACCAAAATCTGTGCGGACTATGATAAAACGAGGCTTGTTGGAACGCCAGACAATGATTGGTTCTTCGCCGCTCCTGATGGAGGCCGGTATGATACCCGTGCAATCTATAATACATTTCGGACATTGCTGTGGGAGGCTGGTATCTCTCATGATGGACGTGGCAAAGGCCCTCGCCTTCATGATTTCCGGCACACGTTTTGCGTACATAGCTTGGAGCGCTGGGTATCTAATGGTTTAGATCCTTCAGTATTCCTCCCGAGGTTGACCGCATATCTTGGGCACTCCGATTTTTCGAGTACAGAGAAATACCTTCGAATGACTGCCGAGGCATACCCTGAAGTATCTCGAATCATGCAGGAGCACTATGGCTATGTCATTCCGAGCATGGAGGGCAGCGATATATGAGGACAACAGATTTTGCGCAATGCCTTGCCACATATTTGACCATATACCTGCCAGGACAATTGGGGTTATCCGAAAATACAATCATGTCTTATCGCGATACGTTTAAACTGGTGCTTCTATTTGCCGAACAGAAATGCCATTTGCGTCCAGAAAAAATCACCCTGGCTGATTTTAACATGAAGTTTATTACGGCTTTCTTGCTTTGGCTGGAGCAGGAACGCGGATGTTGCATTGCAACACGCAACCAGCGATTGTCTGCGCTTAGAGCATTTGCTCAATACGCTCGATCCCAACATCCCGCATATTTGCTGGAGTCTCAAAAAATTGCGGATGCCAGAGGAAAGAAATCGCCGGCCCCTACCATTGCCCACCTTTCTCCTGATGATGTGGCAAGTATACTTAATAACAACAAAATATGGCCGCCGAGATATGCTCTTGCTCAGTTTAATGTATGATTCCGGCGCAAGAGTACAGGAAATCTGCGATTTGCGGGTACGCGATATTCGGTTGCACAAACCTCCTACAGTGGTGCTGACTGGCAAAGGAAACAAAACCCGATATGTTCCGCTCATGACCGGCACCGCTGAAGCTTTAACCGAGTATTTTCTGGAAAACCAGCTTTCACTGCCAGAAAAAATGGATCAGCCTCTTTTCTGCAACCACCAGCGCGGAAAGCTTACCAGGGCGGGTGTTACCTACATTTTGAAAAAGTATTTTAATGCAGCTAAGGCATCGAACCCATTGCTGCCCACAAAGATTTCACCTCACGTTTTACGCCACCCATATGTCAAGCCCACGACAAAGAATATTTATTCAAAAATTGTAGGAGTGCCGGACAATTAGCCCAGCACTCCCATAGTTTGACATATTTCTCTATATCCGTCAAGGGTTTAGACTAATATGGTTTCCGTCAACCCACCTCATACCGCTGTCCATCCACCACCACGGCGGTCACTTGGGCCGGATCTACCAAACGGTTGTAGCAAATGTGGTGCAGGGTGGATTTCTCGTCACTACACGCATAGTCGGCGTTGTCCAGGCCATCATCCCAGACCACATAGGACGTGCCGTCGACGTACTCCAGGGCCAGATATTTCACAGTGTCATGAACTTCGTCCCCGTTGGGCAGATACGACCTGAGATACTGTGTGTCCAGCATCATCCCGATGGCAGAGAAGGTCACCACTGTCTCCCCGGTCTCCGGGGTCTTCACTGTGACGGCGGGTAGGCTTTGCACTCCGGGGAGTTCCAGATTTGCCATGACCCGTTTTCCGTCATAAAACTTGGCGCACAGGCCGTCTGCCGCTTTCCATCCTACGTCAGACGCGGCCAGGGGATTTGCCAGCGCCTCTACGATTACCAGCTTTTCCGCTGTGCTCCGGGTTACATCCACATACTGCCGGCTACCGAACCAGTGCCACTTCACCTCAGTCTGGGGTTCGAAGATGGGGAGGTCAAAATCTACTTTGGTGAAATCCAGCATCCCGTGCTCCCAGTCCACCACGCCCTCCGGGAACCCACCAGGACGCTCAATGGTGTAGTAGATCCGTCCAGTGCTGGTGTGCTCATCCAGCACGTAGCCCTCCACGGTAAAGGTGAAGTCTTCAATCTTCCACTGATAGCCGCTCTCGGGCAGGTAGTCCCCCAACAGTTTCATGGCTTGCTCCTCGTCTACCGGGGTAAGTTCCCGCCTAGGCCAGTAGCTCAGACGTCCCATTTGGTCATAGTCTTTCTTTTCCTCCCAGGCGATCCCACCACCGCCCAGGATGCCCTGGACCAGCGTGGGTTTTTCCACCGCTACGTCCTGCCGGAAAAGCTGATAGGCTGCCGTGGCCGTTACACACAGCGCTGCAATGAGGACCGACGCCACCAACACCGTCCGCACCGGGCGGAAACCCCGACGCTTCATCGGACGTTTTTTTTGAGTTATCAGACCATAGGTCTGCTCCAATTTTTTGTTTACCATATCGGGCACCTCCGCGTTTTGTCCCAAAATATCGTACAGCCGCTTTTCGTCCATGCTGTGTCCCTCCTATTCCGCCTCGTAGGCCTGCTTTAAGCTGCCCCGTGCGCGCCGGAGGCGGGTTTTGACTGCCTCCTCTTTCAGTTCCATGGCCTGGGCAATCTCCCGCACAGTGAAACCTTCCCCGTAGTAGAGCAGTAGTACCGTGCGGTACTTTTCATCTAAACTGTCCAGCAGGGCAAGAAACTCCACCCGGGCGTGACCAGGATCATCTCGCCCCACTTGGATGATTTCATCTAGCGGTACACTATGTTTGCGTTCCCGCAGCATATCCTGGCACTTGCGAATCAGAATACGCACCAGCCATGTGCGGAAGTACTGGCCTTGGCGCAGTGAGGGCAGCTTTTCAAAACAGACCAGCACCGTTTCACTGATGGCGTCTGCCGCGTCCGCATCGTTGTGGAGGTAACTCCGGGCCACCTTGTACAGCGTGCCCTTCTGTCCCTCAATCAGTTCCACAAAGGCGGCCCCATCTCCCGCCTTGGCCCGCTTTATCAGTTGTTCCATAACATCCCTTCTTTGCTGCTGTTGACCGGTCACATATATTAGACGGACAGAAAGGCCGTTTGGGGTCACAAATAGAAAAACTTTTTGTCAGTATACTATAGCCATGGAAAAAGCCAAACTGATATTCATTCTCACAAAGCCCCAATAGCATCTGCAAGCAATGAGTGGCGATATCCTTTTGGATATCGCCACTCGCTTGTTGGGGTCCCCAAGCCCCGGACTGGCCGCTCCCGCGTCCAGTCGAACACGCCTTCGGCGTGGCTCCATGCTTCGCATGACCAGCAGGAAGAGAATGACGTTGCGGCATCAAGGGGGATAGCCGCAGAAAAGCGCAAGGGGGTGTCTTTGGACAGGGCGAAGTAGTACAAGCTGCTTGGAGTGGTGGTAAGACTGTTTTTTCAGAGCAGATGAATACACTTCCGCAGAAGGGGGGAGTGCGCTCTCTCACCGCCGATCTGAAGGGGGTAGCCTAGCCGACCCACAAGGTGCTCAGACTGACCGGCGGCGGTCTACCTGGGCGGTTCCTGAGTCAAGCACCAACACAGGGGCTCACCGTCCCGTTCCCTGCTGGTAAAAAGCACCCAGCCAGGACGTTGACGCCCCAGCTGGATAATACACATTCTTTTTGTCCTTAACGACACACCTCGCTTTTTGGCAACCCTCGTTATGCCTGTTTTTTGCGGGGAAATTGGTGGAAAAAGAATTAGGACAAACCAGCCAACCCGTTGCACCGCAAGGATTTTCCGATTTGTCCCTATTATGCCATAAGGGCATTCGAAAGCAATGCATATGCTGCAAGCAGGGACAAACTTGGTTTACATTCGTGATTTCCTTGGCCATGTTCATATTGGAACGACAGAAATCTATGCAAGAGCAGATACCGATACGAAGCGAAAAGCGATAGAACGTGCCCAAATTAAAATTGAGACAGATCTGCCTCAATGGACTGAGGACAAAAGTCTTATGTCCATACTTACAAATCTTTGCGGCAAGGACTGACTCAAAAATATTATGGAAAGAGCCTGAGAACAATTTCAGGCTCTTTCCATGCTTTAAGGGGGTTTCTTTACATTTTGATTTTCTTTTCATTATATCTGCCGCCGCTACAGGCACGATCTGCAAAGTAAACGGCAGAAGCATCGCGAGACACATAACCAGGGAAAGAATTCTTTTGTAGTTTTTTTCATGATGTGGCGCTCCTTTCTTATCTGTCTGAGTGTTGTCGATTATATCTCCGGTGACTTCTCCGCTACGTTGCTACCTTTTCTCACCTCCCGTGCGCCAGACACTGTACCCAAAGGGGCCCAGGCGGCTTTTTCCATAGGCATCAGAAAGCAGTGGGTCATCATCGGGCACAATACCGCTTATCTCTGTGGTAACGTCGCGCGCATTTAATGCCACCGTGATAACACATTCCTTCCAACGCCGCTCAAATACATAAAGCCCATTTTCGTCCATGTCCAGTACAGTATATGTCCCGTATAGAAGGGCGTCACTGTTGCGCCTCAACGATATGAGCGCCTTGAAAAAATCTCGTTCGTCCGAAGGCGGGTTTTCCCATGGCATGGGGCCTCGAAGCGTTGATTCGCAGTCTCCGGACATCCCCAGCTCATCACCATAGAATACGCAGGGAACCCCTGGTGCGGTAAACAAGAATACTTCCGCCAAGCGCAGCCTACGGATGTCATTTTGACAGTACGAAAAGAAACGGCTCACGTCATGGCTGTCCAGCAGGTTGAGTTGTCCTTGCACAATCCCGGTGGGATAGCGGTAATTCATTTGGGTCACGCGCGCGTTGAATTCAACTGCGTTGATCTTTTCCATTCCAAAAAAGTCGCGGCAGTTCTTTCGGAAATCGTAGTTCATGGTGGAATCAAACATATCCCCGCGAAGCCAGCTTTCGGCGCTCTCCCATATTTCACCGATCATGACGCTCTCAGGGTCAATCTCCCGACCGATCTGCTTAAACGCACGCCAAAACACACGGTCTACCTCGTTGGCCACATCCAGACGCCAGCCGTCCACACCATATTCCCGGATCCAGTGTGTACATACCTTCATAAAATAGCCGCGCACCTCTGGGTTAGAACTATTGAGCTTGGGCATCTTCCGTTCGTAGGCAAAACTGCTGTAAGATGGGGTCTCATCCTCGCGCTCTGGGCGCACAACAGGAAATTCGAGGTCATAAAACCAATCTTTATACCGGGAGGCCGCACCATTTTTCACCACATCGTCAAAGGCGAAGAAATACCAACTGCAATGGTTGAATACGCCGTCTATGACCACGCGGATCCCGCGCCCATGCGCTGCCTCCACAAGCTGGCGGAAGTCATCGTCCGTTCCCATATTGGGTGAGACATGGAAATAGTCCAGCAGATCGTATTTATGATACTCCCCCGCTGTGAAGATTGGGTTGATGTATAGGCAATTAAAGCCCATCTCAGCGATATAATCCAGGTTGTCTGTGATTCCCCGGATCGTTCCTCCCAACCGGGATTTGAGGGTCAGCCCATCCCCCCAAGGCAATTCGGAAGATGTTCCCCGGAGCTGGCGCTTTCCTGACGCAAAACTGTCCGGGAAAATATTGTATACCACAGCCCGTTTCAGCCACTCCGGCACAGCACTGATCTCCTCGCGCCGGATAAACGGGTATTGATAAAATTCGCTGCGTTCCTCCGGCAGAGCTGGGGAAAAGATATCCGCAAACAGGAATATCCGTTCGTCCCTGTCCATGAGCTCAAAATAGTAGCACACGCGATTGTAAGGGCTTTCAAATGTTGCCTCATAGATGTCAAATTCCAGATCCGACGCCGCTTTTTCCATCTCTAGCGGGGTGAACCTGATCGGGTCGCCTGGTTGAACCCGGTCGCCGTAATGCAGAATGCAGCGGGTCAGGTTATCTTTCGCAGCCCGCAGCCGGATGGTTAAATTGCTCTCACTGTTGGCAAACGCGTACTGTGAGAGCGGGATATGCGTCACAGCCTGACGCAGAATCATAACTCGTTCCTCCTCCCGAGAGATATGAAACAATCCTCATGCCTTCACCCCGCCGGCAGTGAGGCCGGACACCATGTGCTTCTGGATCTTGAAGAAAATTAGCAGCAGCGGCAGAGAGGCCAGCATGGACGCGGCGGTGAATACCGACCAATTCCGGCTATAGTCGTTGGACTGGAGCTGGTACAGTCCGCCTGCAAGGGAGTAGGACTGGCTGTCCAGCAGAAAGGTGGTGGCGAACAGGTATTCGTTCCACACGGTGATCAACACCATGACACAGGTGACGATGATGGCGGGCCGGGCCAGGGGCAGGACGATGCGGAGGATCATCTGAAAATCGTTGGCGCCGTCTATTTTGGACGCCTCCTCGATCTCCCTCGGGATGGTGTCGAAATAGCCCTTCATGTTCCAGATGGCAAACACGCACATGGAGCCGGCGTAGATCATCACCAGCCCGCCGTGGGTGTTCAGTGTGCCCGTCAGCCGCAGCACCCGGAACAGGGCAAACATGGACAGCACCTGGGGGAAGGCGTTGAGCACCAACAGCACTCGGAGCATTCCCCGCCGTCCAGCAAAACGCCAGCGGGAAGCAGCGTAGGCCATGGGTACCGCGCACAGCATAGACAGGGCAATGGTACCTGCGCTGAGCAGCAGAGAGTTTTTCAGCCACATCAGGAAGGGTTTATCAAGCAGGATGGCCCGGTAGTTTTCCAAGGTAGGATTCTTGGGCAGGAAAGAGAGATCCCCAGACAGCGCTGCGCCTTGCCCGCTAACGGAAATGGACAGCGCGTACAGCACCGGAACCAGGGTGACCAGGCACAATAAGATGAACCCGACGTTTAGCAGGGTCAGTCTGACTGCGTTTTTTTGTTTTTTTGTCATGGCTCAGTCCTCCCGGAGACTGCGGTTAGTAAGGATGGAAAACAGAATGATGATGACGAACAGCAGCATACTCACTGCGCTGGACAGCCCATAGTTGTTGGAGGCAAAGGCATTCTGATGGGCATAGGTAATCACCGTGTTCAGCGTGGCCCCTGTCATATAGCCCCGCTGCTGGGTAAGCAGGTAGATGATGTCAAACTGCTTAAAGGTGATAAAAGTGGTCATCACCGCCGCCGGGGCGATAATGGGCCGGATGGTGGGCACGGTGATGGACCGGGTGCGCGTCCAGAACCCCGCCCCGTCCAGGGTGGCGCTCTCATAGAGGCTGCTGTCCACGCTTTGGAGTGCCCCGTCGATGGTGGAGATCATAAAGGGCAGGGCCATCCACAGGTTCAACACCATGCAGGACAGGAAGGCGATTCCGTTACTGGCCAGGAAATCCACTTTGCCAAAGCCCAGCAGGACAAGAAGCTTATTGAGTATGCCAAACTCGGTGTTGAACATTCCCACCCGCCACAGCAAGATGGAGATATAAGCGGGCACCGCCCAAGGCACCATGAGCAGGGTCTTGTAAACCCGCTTGAGCCGCAGCCCCGGCGCATTCAGCCCCAGAGCGATTAGGAACCCCAGCCCGATCTGGATGACCATATTCAGCGCTGTCCAGACCAGGGTGGTGCCAAGGGCGGACAGAAACCCGGAGTCAAATTTGAACAGTGCCCGGGCATAGTTGGACAGGCCAATGACCTCGTAGTCTGTCCAGTGGTACAGGTTCATGTTGGTCAGCGAAATCCACCCTGTATAAGCGATGGGGAAAACGATGACAATGAGGATCAACAGCATGGCGGGGACGCAGTAGAGCCAGGGCTTCCATCTTCGTTTTTGCTCCATTGTACCACCTCGTTTCGAAGAAAGGGGCGGCGGAATCCGCCGCCCCTGACTTTGGCTATTTCATGTCGGCAATGGCCTGCTCCGCTGTGGCCTGGGCTTCTTCGGCGGCCTGGGCGGGATCGGCACCGTTTTTGTTGATGGCGGTGAGCATGGCCTCCGCCGGGCCCCACATGGCGTTCATCTCAGGGATGTTGGGCATGGGCCGGGCGGTGGAGGCGGTCTTTTGGATGACAGCAATCATTTCGTTGCCGGCCACCTGGGGATCGTCATAGGATTTGTTGTTGGCAGGAGCGCACCCGGACTTGTTGGCCAGATCCACGCCTACCTCCGGGGCCGCCATGGCGGTGAGCACCTTGGCGATGGCGTCCTTCTTCTCCACCAACGCCACCTTCAGCACACCTGCGCCCTGGATGCCGGAGAAGGGGGCCAGGCCATTGCCGTTAGGCAGTTTGATGTCGGAAAGGGAGACGATGCCGTAGTCGATGCCCGCGGCCTCAATGCCAGAGACCAGCCAGGGCCCGCCGATGATGGCGGCGGCCTTGCCCTCGTTGAACAGGGTGGTGACGGTGTTGTAGTCGCCATCTGCCTGAAGTGCGCCGAACTTCTGATTGTATTCCGCCGCCTCAATGGTCTTGGGATCGTTCAGTCCGGGCTTGCCGTTCTCATCAATAACATAGCCGCCAAAGCCATTGATGAAGGGGGATACGTTGTAAGCGTTGGTGTGCTGGTTGACCACGGCGTAGGTGCCCGCCGCCACATCAGTGTGGGCCACCATGTAGTCGTACAGTTCCTCGGTGGTGCCGGGGATATCCCCATCCCACAGGGCCGTATTGTAGAGAAATACCAGTGTCTCAAAATACACCGGGAGCAGATATTGCGTGCCGCCGATCTGCCCGGCTTCCACGGTCATAGCCAGGTGGTCGGCCAAAATGGACGTGTCCACCACATCGGAGAGGGGGGCCAGTATGTCCATGGCGACAAAGGTTCCCAGCACATCGTGGGCGTAGAAGTACATATCCGGGGCGTTGGCCGCGTCGCTGCCGTACAGCTTGAGCTGGTTGGGCATATCGGTCTTTTTCTCAAAAACGACGGTGATCTGATCGTCTGTGAGTTGGGCGTTCACCTGATCGGCAATGGTCTGCATGATGCCCTCGTCCCCGTCGTGCCAAATCGTGACTGTGACGGGATCTTTTGGCGTATTCGGAGAATCGGCACCCTGTGTGGGTTCAGAGGACGGGGCAGTGGAGCCTTGGGACGCAGGCTGGGAGCATCCGGCCAGTGCGCCGAGACACAGCGCCGCAGCAAGCAAGAGGGCAGTAATCTTTTTCATTACAAATCTCCTTTCAGATAAAACGTTTTCTCACTTTCTCCACTCGCTCGTGGAGATTTTTACGGCAGATTGAACAATTCACTTGCATTTTCATACAAGTTATTGTAAAATCTGTTATGAGTATAGCACTTGTGCTATCTGCGTGTCAACGGATTTTCTTTCGTCCATTCCCACAAATACAGAAAACGTTTTATCAAAGAATTAGGAGTGATATAATGCCGACCACCATTCATGACATTGCCCGAGAGGCCGGAGTGTCCATCGCTACCGTCAGTAAAGTGATCAACAATAAGGCACATGTTGCCCACACCACCCGGGAAAAAGTGCTCAAGGTAATGGATCAACTCAACTATGTACCCAATGCCTCGGCGGCCAACCTGGCCCGGCGCTTCAGTAAAAACGTACTGTATGCGGATCGGTTTTACAAAGGACTGCCGTATGAGAATCCTCATATGTTTGATATTATCTGCGGCGTCAGCCACGAACTGGGTCGAAAAGGATACCGGCTATCCCTGCTCAACCTGGATTCGCCTGGGAAAAAACCGGAGGAAGTGCTTGAGGAAGCGATCCACAGCCGGGTAGCGGATGGCCTCATCGTCAATTCCGTCTTTGTTGTACCCAAAGTAGAACGGCTGCTTCTTTGGCACGACTTCCCGCAGATCTGCATCGGGAAGCCTCCTTTTGATACGATTCTATCCTGGATCGACACAAACAACACCCTGTCTTCTAATTTGGCAGTGGAGCATTTGATATCCACCGGCTGCCATACTTTGGCTTTCATGGGTGGGCAGAAGGAAGATATTATTTTTATGGATCGTCTGCGGGGTTTCCGAACTGCCATGGAGCGATGCGGGCTGGAAACCCAAGAGGAATATATTACCTATAATCCCCCCGAAGTCGAGGCGATTTTTCAATCCGCGACCGCCCTTCTGAGCCTGCCATCCCCTCCCGATGGAATTATCTGTACCAACAGCCTGATGGCTGTCGGCACAATCCGTGCGATCAAAAAGAGCGGCTTGCGCATTCCAGAGGATGTGTCGCTGATTGCCTTTGATGACCATCCATACTCACCTATGGTATCCCCGCAACCCACCGTCATTGACGTAGACCTATTCAGTTTGGGTGTCCACGCAGGAAACCTGCTTTTGAAAAAAATTCGGAACCCTGCTATGCTGATACAAACTTATACTGCCCTGCCCCGCTTACTCCTGCGCGGCACCACAAAGGTTAAGGCTTGAGTCACGCTCTATATGCTAAAGTTATTGTGCAATAAGATCCCTTCCTTCCCATCGCTTCAGGCGGCTGTGCCGCCGTAGGCGTGGGCATCATGAAAGGGGAGGAAGGAAAAGGAAATGATTCTGTAATGAATGTCCACTTTTTAGACTTCATTTTCTCTGTTCGCTATTGTGACTAAAATTGACCCTTTCCGGAAGAAGTTTGAACTTTAGACGAGGTGTTCGCGTTGCTTTATGAACTACTTGGGAGAGCGCCGCGTTCGCAACGCGGAGGTCGAGGGTTCGATCCCCTTCGAGTCCACCAAAGCAACATAATCCGAACTTGTTCCCCATCGGGAACGGGTTCGGATTTGTTGTTTCTCTGCCAGTATCAGCGCATAGAAAAACGTCCCCTGTCTGGATGATGGGGGACGCTTCTCTACAAGACGGCACAATATCTGGATAAACAGCTGGTGCGATATATCTCACAGAAACAGGCTTTGCAAGGGAACGGGCCTACGCACAGACCAAGGGCGCTCAATACGCCTCTAACGAGTATGCACAGAAGCCAGGCAGCTCTTATATACAGGCCAGGGCCCCGTTGGATACGCGACCATCAAGAGTTGCTCAGTGTCCTAAAAACAGAGTGTGCCTACTGCCACGAGCTACGGACCATCCGATGGGCAAAGGAATTTGTGAACAACTATAATAGTTTTGCAGATCATTTAAACAAATCGCAATCTTTCAAGCTCTTAAGCACCAGGCTGCTGAAACTTAATTAGTATCCGCTTCTGTTGAAGTCTGTCTGCGGTGCTTTTTACAATATGGGCATCCCTGCCCGTTGGATCGGTCTGCAACCCTGGCTAACCACACATGGCCGTTATCACAAAGCCACCAAATACGTTTACCAGAATGACATGTCACCTGCTCAGGGGTGAGACCCTTGTTTAAAACTGGATGCCACTGAGCAGCCAAAGGCTTGTTGCAGAAGGCCAGATCATTGAAGCCAATCCAAACCCGGCGTCCTGAGCAGTAGGGGCACCGTTGGCCTGATGAGAATGCAGCAACTGGGCACTGCCAGGAGTGTCCATTCTCACACTTTCACCACACCTGCTGACCGCTACCATAAGAAAAGAAATCAGGATTGAGCAACGCATTTTTTTCATAATCCCAATATTTTTTTGCTTCGGGAATTTTTCGAAAAAGGGCTTTCTCTGCCTCTGGCCGCCGGTACAATGACAGTATGGCGCCCTGATCGCGTTTTAAATCAATATCGAGGGGTAAGTGCTGTTTCAGCTGTTCGGAAATAAGCTGGAAAAGGGCGTGAAGTGCTTCCTCCAAGTTAGAGAGGCTTCCTGCACCATAGTGATAGGTAATGGTGCGTTTGTCAGGTGAAACATGAAATTGAGTTCCCGTTTTTACTCTATAGAGAAAAATGTTATTCCGCAGCAGGAGGTCATCTTTAGCTGAATCAGATGCTTTGATCGCTTCACGCTCGTGCAAGGGGCCGTCATGCTCTATAGCTATAGAAAAATCTGGAAGAAATATATCCAGCTCCCGTCCCTGGTATCGGAAGCGATTATACGCTGTGAACATACGGCTGCAATAAAAATATATCGCTTGTTCAGCAAAAGAGGTTGAAGGAGAACAATGTGGACAACCGGTGCCCTGGGAGCGGCTTGCTACAGTCGTGCACCATTCATGACCTTTTTCGCATAGCCACCATATTTTTTTGTTGGAACCGATTGTTACGTGATAGGGCGTTAAATATCCGTTTTTGGATGGATGCCACTGACGCGCCAGATTTGGATCAACAGTGGCCAGATCGTTGAATCCAAGCAGGATTTGTCGGTTTGAGCAAAATGGGCAACCAATACCTGCGGATCGGCTTGCCACCGTAGCCTGCCATGTATGACCTCGTTCACAGCGCCACCAAACACGTTTGCCGGAGTGTATTGTAACATGGTCCGGAAGTAAGCCGTTATTTTTCTCAGGGTGCCACTGTGCAGCCAGACTGGGTGATTGAGAGGCCAGGTCGTTATAGCCAGACAATACTTTTTGCCCCGAGCAATAAGGGCATCCTTTTCCCTTGACGCGATTGGAAACAGAGGCTTTCCAGGAATGCTCCAATTTACATTTCCACCATACCTTGTATGAAGAACCTGCAGAGAGATCGGAGGGGAGCAGGGGTCCGTTTTTTTGACTATCCCACTGTGCGGCAAGATCAGGATGGGATGTAGCCAAATCACTAACACCAGAGACAGCACGCCGGCCAGAACAATAGGGACAACCGTTACCTCTATGCCGGTCACCGATCAGCGCCTGCCAGGAGTGTCCTTGTTTGCATTGCCACCACACTTTTTAAGGTAATTACAGGTTACCTGCGTGACAGTCAAATCTCCGTTACGGGTAGGATGCCATTGCTCAGCTAAAAGAGGGTCAATAGTCGCCAAATCATTAAAGCCTGCCAAGACACGGTGGTTAGAGCAGAAGGGACAACCATTGCCAGAAAATCGGTCTCCTACACAAGCCTGCCAGACGTGTCCGAGTTTACATCTCCACCACACCTTTTGGTTGGAATAAGGGGTAGTATGATTTGGCAATAGAGGCTCATTTTCTTTGTACAGCCAATCCTGCGCCAGATCAGGCCGCAAAGTAGCCAAATCATTGTAGCCGGGGAGAATCGTGCGACCGGAACATATTGTACAGGCTTGGCCGCAAAATCGCTTGTCAACTGTGCACTGTCATGCATGGCCATTTTCACAAAGCCACCAAACTTTTTTATGGGAGCGGCAGGTCACGTGGCGAGGCTCCAACTTCCCATTCAAAGTCGGATGCCATTGGGCGGCCAGATCAGGTCTTAGAGTCTGCAAATCAGTGAGGCCAGGGATTGCTGCTTTTCCAGAGCAAAAAGGACAGCCGCTGCCCTTGACCCTGCTGCTGATAGCGGCGCTCCAGGAATGCTGCTGTTGACACAACCACCATGCTTTTTTGCCGGATTCATAGGAAACTGTTTCTGGGGTTAAAGGTAAGCTTTTCTCAGTATCTCATTGCTGCAGCAACCCGATTTTGCCATGATTTTTGCAATATTCTTCGAGGCTAATACGCATAAAAAATTCTCCTTGTCTGATTTTCTGTTTGATGTCCAGCTCATATGAATAAAATTTTGTGCTGCAATGGGTCGAGGCATAGGCTCTAACGATAGGGAATCTAAGAAGGCCGGGCAAACGCCTAAACGATTGCCCGGCCTCTCAGCCTTTACAGCCTACACTTTCTCCATGGACTCGATGATGGCGTCGGCCAGGGCGTCCAGCTCGGAGGCCTTGTCCGGGTGGAGGGCGGAGGCCAGGGTGAGCCGGTCGCCCAGCACGGTCATATTTTTCATCTCATTTTCCAGGAATTTTTGCATCAAATCACCCGACTTCACAGCCCAGGAGCCATTCTCGACGATGGCGCAGGTGCGGTTTTGGAAGTTCAGGGCCTTTAGGTGCATCAGATAGTCGTGCATCACCGGATAGATGCCCAGGTTGTAGGTGACGGAGGCAAACACCAGGTGGCTGAGCCGGAAAGATTCGCTGACCAGCTGGGACACGTGGGTATTAGACACGTCGTACACCCACACGTTGGCGCAGCCCTTCTCGCACAGCTTGGCGGCCAGGGCCTGGGCGGCGGACTCGGTGTTGCCGTACATGGAGGCGTAGGCGATGAGCACGCCCTGCTCCTCGGGCTGGTATTTGCTCCATTTGTCGTACTTGTCGATGAAGTACATCAGGTCCTTGCGCCACACCGGCCCGTGCAGGGGGCAGATGAACTTGATCTTGTCCAGAATGCCTCCGGCCTTTTTCAGCAGGAGCTGGACGTGGGGGCCATACTTGCCCACAATGTTGGTGAGGTAGCGCCGGGCATCGTCAATCCAATCCCGGTCGAAATTCACCTCGTCGGCAAACAGCTTGCCGTCCAGGGCCCCGAAGGAGCCGAAGGCATCGGCGGCAAATAGAACGCCGTTGGTCAGATCAAAGGTGACCATAGCCTCGGGCCAGTGGACCATGGGGGCCTCCACGAAAGTGACGGTGTGATCGCCAAAGGAGAAGGTGTCCCCCTCTTTCACCTCGATGAGCTCATGGCCTTCGATGTGGAATCCAAACTGGCGCATGAACATAAACGCCTTGGGAGTGGAAATGACCTTCACCTGGGGCCAGCGGATCAAGATTTCCTCGATGGACGCGCCGTGGTCGGGCTCCATGTGGTTGATGAGCAGGTAGTCCAGGGGCCTGTCGCCCAGCAGATAGTCCAGATTCTCCAGCAGCTGGCGGCAGACGGACCAGTCCACGGTGTCGAACAGGACGGTGGACTTGTCCAGCAGCAGATAGGCATTATAGCTCACACCCCGGGGGATGGGATGGATGTTTTCAAACAGATGGGTGCGGTGGTCGTTGGCCCCCACCCAGTACAGATTATCAGTGACACTGCGCACGCAGTACATAGATGTTCCTCCTTTTATTGAAAAATGGCGGTAAGACGGAAACCTGCCTGCTTCTTACGATTCGATGAACATTTCCTTGGCCTCGGCGCACTCCGGACAGACCCAGCCCTCAGGCAGATTGGCGAACAGGGTGCCGGGGGCCACCTCGGAGTCGGGGTCGCCCAGCTCGGGGACGTACTCGTAGCCGCAGCCGCCGCAGACATAGCGCGGGCCGATGGGCTCGGGCTTGGGGGAGGGGGGCCGCTTCATTTTCACCATGGGGGGCGCGGGCTGCTTTTCCTCCAGGCCCAGCGCCTCGGCCAGCAGGGGCAGAATCTCGTTTACGTCGCCCACGATGCCGTAATCGCAGTTCTTGAAAATGGGGGCGTTGGAGCTCTTGTTGATGGCCACGATGGTAGAGGCGTCCTTGATGCCCTTCAAATGCTGTATGGCGCCGGAGATGCCGCAGGCAATGTACAGGTTCCCCTTGAACTTCTGGCCGGACATACCGACATAGCGGTTTAGGGGCACATATTTGTGGGTCTCAGCCACGGGACGGCTGGAGCCGATGGCTGCGCCCGCTGCCTTGGCCAGATTCTCAATGAGCTTCATGTTCTCCTTGGAGCCGATGCCCTGGCCTGCGGAAACCACCCGCTCCGCCGCGGCGATGGGGGTATCCATGGGGATGCCCACGGTGAAGTCATAGCCGTCCTTCTTCAGGGCCGCCACCAGGGCGTCCACCCGCTCCTTGGCGTCGCCATCCTTGAGGATCATGCCCTTGCGCACTCCGGTGACGGGGGCGGGCTTCTTGGCCCGGCTGGAGGAGCCGCCCTCGCTCTTGGGGGGCTTGCCCATGATGGCCGCGCCGATGACCATCCGCTGCACCTCGTTGGTGCCCTCGTAGATGGTGGTGATCTTGGCGTCCCGGTACATCCGCTCCACGTCCATGCCCTTGAGGAAGCCGGTGCCGCCGAAGATCTGCACCGCGTCGTTGGTGACCTCCAGGGCGATGTCGGAGGCGTACATCTTGGCCATGGCGGCGTCCACGCCGTAGGGCTCGTGGGCCTCCTTCTTCTCGGCGGCGGAGTACACCAGCATCCGGGCGCACTTCAGCTTGGTGGCCATGTCCGCCAGCTTGAAGGTGATGGCCTGGTTGAAGCCGATGGGCTTGCCGAACTGGACCCGCTCCTTGGCGTACTCCACGGCGGACTCGTAGGCTCCCTGGGCGATGCCCAGGGCCTGGGAGGCGATGCCGATTCGCCCGCCGTCTAAAGTCGCCATGGCGATCTTGAAGCCCTGGCCCTCCTTGCCCAGCAGGTTCTCCTTGGGCACCTTCACGTCATCGAAGTTGAGCTGGCAGGTCTCGGAGGAGCGGATGCCCATCTTGTCGTAGTGGGGCTCGAAGGAGAAGCCCTTCCAGCCCTTCTCCACGATGAAGGCGGAGATGCCCCGGGTGCCGATGTCGGGGGTGGTGACGGCGAAAATCACGTAGGTGTCCGCCACGCCGCCGTTGGTGATAAAGATCTTCTGGCCGTTGAGCAGCCAGTGGTCGCCCTTGTCGATGGCGGTGGTCTCGGTGCCGCCCGCGTCGGAGCCGGCGTTGGGTTCGGTAAGGCCGAAGGCGCCGATCTTCTCACCCTTGGCCAAGGGAACCAAATATTTTTTCTTCTGCTCCTCGGTGCCGAAGGCGAAGATGGGCCAGGTGCCCAGGGACACATGGGCGGACAAAATCACGCCTGTGCCTCCGTCCACCCGGGACAGCTCCTCTACCGCAATGGCGTAGCTCATAACGTCAAGCCCCGCGCCGCCGTACTCCTTGGGATAGGGGATGCCCATCAGCCCCATCTCAGCCAATTTTTTTACGGCCTCGGCGGGGAAACGGCTCTCCTGATCCATGAGGATGGCGTTGGGCTTCACCTCGGCCTCCGCGAAGGCGCGAATCTTGGCCCTCAACTCCTCGTGAGCCTGTGTGGTCTGGAACAACATAGGGAAACCTCCTTTTGAGTGATTGATGACGATCAATAGAAATTACAGCCTGTATGAGTAAAATGTACCATGATTACAGCGGAATGTCAATGCAGATTATTGGACTTTGCACAAAAATAGGCGGAATTGTGCTCTCTGTCAGGTTCTGCCGTAGGTTTGACTGTACTGCCTGTCCAGCGCACAAAAAAGAGCGTGGTTATGGCAATCAGTCAATGGACCAACAGGTATGGTGCCAAAGCATAGGACGATAGAAGCGATGAGATATCCTCAGTATGATGTTGCTTTCTATAAAAAATGATAAATCCGAACATGTCCCCCACTTCGAGGACAGCGTTCGGATTATCATAAGATGGTACGAGTGTTCATAACGACAGTCCCACAAACCCACATTAAATCAAGGCTTTTGGGCAGCAGACAAACACATTTCGATAATTGAACGCCTTAGGTGGGGTGCTGGTTTGACAACCGATGCTTTTTCCGTACCCGTACATAGCCGTCTGTTTCGCCACAGATGGCTAAATTTATAAAATCAACATAGGTACAGTTGTCAGTGGCAACCCCAGAAATCCACATGAAATCAAGAGCCTTAGTGAGGAAATAGTAGTCTTTTGATTAAATCCAGCTGTTTCTCCGTGCAAAGATGATTACACCCAAATGTTTTTGCTGGTATGATGTGAGGTCATAATAATAAACTATTATTAATTGACAATTTTGGAATAAGATGATATAATTAATTTGTATAGATTTCCAACTTTTAAATATGTAGTAACAAGTCAAACAAGGCCAGGGGATTATAGTGAAAGAGAGAATAAAAACATTTTTTTATAACCTTATTGATATTCTCTTTATGCTATCCTATATTGCAACTATTATATTAGCAATATTAGATATTTTTGGAATCATTAGCTTTTGGGATACTCAGTTGTGGACAAAGATATTAGTGTTGCTTTTTGGTACCGTTGGAATTACTGTGTTGTCAGATAAGCACAAACTGGAAACAGAAGTCAGTAGCCAAATCTCAAAAATTGTAGATATTCAATCTGAACTTCAAAAAGATGAAAGCCAAATGGGCAAGTCAATTGCTAACATAGGAAAAAACCTTAGTAGCAAAATGGAGGTTTTTTATTTCAAGGATAAAACCCAATTTTACCTTTACTTAACCCAAATATTATTAAACCTCCCGGGTGGATCACAAATTGATGTTACGAATTTCGAGAAAAATTATAATGTTCCTTATGATGCAGGTGAAAATACACACATAGCATCATTTATGAAAGCTTGGACAGATGCAATAAAGGCGGGAAAAGTAACTGTAAGGCAGTTAGTACATATAACTTCGCCGCAAGACTATGCAGAGTTACTGGATAGGGTATCTACGTTTAGAGCCAATCCCAATTTCACGATTAGCGCAATTGTTGGGTTACCGAGTGTTCCATTTGAAGACTTCATGATACTTAATCAAGAGTATGTATGTATTGGTCTATCCAGTGATATATCTTCGCCAAACAATTTGAGCTTTGGCTATGCAATAAAATGCAAAGAATTGGCACTTTCATTTCAAAATCATTTTAATATATATTGGTCTAATCAGTTTTCAATTATATTAAAAGATAAGGATGAAGTAAAAAAGCGTCAAATAAATAGAATAAAGCCATTTGTATATGATATTGAACACAATGCAGACTTAAAAAGATACCATCAAATCATGCCTGGACTTTATAATATAAATGAACATAATTCTCAAATATTAAAGATTTTAGAGATTTTAAATCAATTTTATAGTAATGTGTGCTATGAAATGTACCAAAAAGGAATTGAAAAAAAAACTACCGATTATTTCAAGTTTATAAATAATCAAATGCAAAAATTTTTGGAATTTGATCGAAATCAGGCATCGGATTTGCTCGCAAAGATGATTTTTAGCGCGAGCAGCCAAATTTTGGCTACCAGCATAGATATTGGTGGTTCTACATTTTGGACAGATGACGAAGGGGAGAAAGTATTTCAAGCCAATATGAGCGTTGTTACAAAAAGAGGAATTCAAATAGAACGAATTTTTGTATGCTCACAAAATAAAAAAACGGAGTTGCAAAATATCATATCAGATCAGATACAAGCCGGGATTGTAGTTTATTACACTGAATATAAGGAGGGAATGGGAGGCACCTTTGAAGATTTTATGATTGTAGACAATGAATCTTTATTGATATTCAATGAGGACAAAATTAAAATTTCTATAAATCCAGCAAAAGTTGAAAGCTACAATCGTAAATTTAAGGTAATAAAACAAATGGGAATCAAAATCGGGTAATAAACCAAATTAAAAATTGGAGGAAAAATTTATGTTAACAAACACTGTTACTGTTTTGGCAACTGATGGAACAAAAATGCAGGGATTGCACTATAAGTCGAAAGGTAAAGCATCTGAAATTGTTATTCATGTTCATGGCATGGCGGGAAATTTTTATGAAAATTCGTTTATTGAGGTAATTGCTGCAACTTGCAACGAAAATGGCATCGACTTTTTGGCATTTAACAATCGGGGCCATGACTATCTTGCGGATTGTGAACGTATTACATCGGAAGGAATCGAATCATATAGTGCGGGAGGAGCATATGAGAATTTCTCCGATTGCGTGTTTGACTTAAAAGGAGTTCTTAAATGGGCTGTATCTGAAGGATATTCTTCAATATACCTTGAAGGGCACAGTTCTGGAGCAAATAAAATTGCATTTTCATACGATGCTTTAATTAGCGAAAAAATATTTGCTAATGTTTTAAAGGGTATTATTCTTATTTCTCCGTGTGACGATGTCGGAATCTATCATTCTGAGGTTTGTGAAGAAGAAAGAGATAACGCATTTTTACTTGCGAAAAAGTATATTAATGAAGGAAATGGAACGCATTTAATGCCTCTGGGCACATTTTTTGATTACTTGCTTTCAGCTGAGACATTTGTTGATTGCTTTTCAGAGGGTTCTGCATTAGATATGTTTCCGTATAGGTTAGGTAGTCTAATCAACTCAAGGGTAAGTAAAATTTCTCTCCCAATGCTTATCCAGTTTGGAAATAATGGTGACTTTGTCTTACAAGACTTTGATCAGATTTCAAATATGTATTCTGAACTTGAGATGTGTAACTTTAAATTGCAAATCGTAGATGGAGCAAGCCACAATTATAAGAATTGTGAGGAAATACTGGCTACTAATATCGTTAATTGGATTAAGGATTTATTAAAATGAGATGGAGCAAAAAAGATATTTTAGACATCATTGATAAAAACAATTTGCAAGTCGGAACATCTTTTTATGCATATGACTTAGATATCTGCTTGGAAAAAATCGAAAATGTAAGAAAAAATTTTAGGGATTGGAATCTTATATATTCAATAAAAGCTAATCCCAATATTACTTTGCTAAAAAAATTTGTTGAATTGGGGTTAGGGATGGATGCGGCCTCTAAGGAAGAGGTTCTTTTGGCAAGAAGTCTTGGTTGCCCACCAGATAGGATATTTTATTCGTCCCCAGGAAAAGCACTGTTTGATTTAAAGTGCTGTTATAATCAATGTGTGCTGGTTGCTGATTCTTCAAATGAAGTTAATAGGATACTAACACTATCAGAGGAGTTATGTTGTCCGATTAATATAGGTATTCGAATTAATTTGCCGAATCCTAATATTAAAGGAAATGCATTTGAAGTAATGGGAGGATCAAGATCAAAATTTGGGATGACGACTCAAGAGTTGGAACTAATTAGTAGAGCTTGTAAAGGTAGTATGGTTAATATTATTGGTATACATATTTATTTTGGCAGCCAAATACTAAACGAAAGTGTCCTTATTAGTAATTTTATTACTATCGCAGATTATGCGATAGAACTGTGTAATAAGTTTAAATTAAACTTTGTAACTTTTGGAGGTGGATTTGGCGTTCCATACAGTGAATCAGATAAAAGTCTAAATCTTTCTCACATTGCTTTTGAAGAATGTTTGCAGGATAAAATAAGTCAGCTCAAAAGTAAAAATATAAAGTGCAATTTAGAACTTGGAAGATATTTAGTTGCTGAGTCAGGTGTCTTTTGTGCAAGCATAGAGGATATTAAAGTATCTTATAATAAAAAATATGTTATTCTGTCCGCTGGAATGAATGCTTTTATCAGGCCAATTTTTACAAAAGAATTTCACAAATTAAATAGTTGCAAGCCGTTAGGTCTACCGGTAGAAAAAGTAACCATTGTAGGAAACCTTTGTACTCCCATTGATCAATATTATGAAGATTATGAAATTGAGAGCCCTGAAATTGGAGACTGGCTGTGGTTTGAAAATGCGGGGGCTTATGGGTATTCAATGAGTATGCTCCATTTTATTAGTCATGATCTACCATTAGAATTAATTAAAGTATTTTGAGGGGATATCTATGGATTTACTTGAAAAATTAGAAGGGCTTGTTTTGGGTCAAACCACAACATCGGAACGTGAAATAGCTGGGATGTGGGCAACAGACTGTCTATTTAACCCCGCACAAAATGGTAGAATTTTTAAATACAAATTTATTATTGCTCAGACCCAAATAGGACAAGGGTGTGCATATAGTAGTAATGAGAACTATAATGCGGACTGCTTGGCAAAATTGGTTGGTAAGGACTGCTTAGATAATGAAATAAAGGATTTGCCTCTTAGGGTTGCCTGCTTAGATTCATTATGTGAAAGGATTTCCTTTGGATATGAAGCTGAAGAAATTAATTTGAACGGTACATCAGCACATAAACTTCGTGCAAGGACGGAACTAATCATTAAAGAAGCTGAACGGCTTATGGGGGATCTTAGAGGTAAAAAGGTGTTGAATGTCGGAGTGGTAGGAGATATTATTTTTCAGTTTTATAATCATGGTTGTAGTGTAATTGGTAGCGATTTTGACCCTACGATTGTTGGAAAACATTTTTTCAAAGAAGTTCCTATTATTTCAGGAACCTACACTTTGGAGGCTTTAAAAAATGTAGATATTGCTGTGGTTACAGGAATGACAATAGCAAATGCAACTTTGAACAAAATTATTGCAGTTTGCAAAGAATTTGGTGTGAAGTTGATTGTTTTTGCAGAGACAGGGTCAAATATGGGGCAGTTTTATGTTAGGGAAGGCATTGATTGCTATTTGGGCGAAATATTCCCATTTTATATTTTTAACGGTATTAGTACAATTAGAATAACGCGTGATAGGAAGCTATAGCATTTATTTTAAATATTTTGTAAGAACCCGCAAAACCTTGTGAAACAGTGCATTACCCCGCATTTCCTGATAGCAAACCACCCCAATTACTACGAATTTACTACCAAGGGATGAGCTTTGATACGACAAAACACCGGGAAATGCGGACATACGGTTTAGCGCAACCCTTTGAAATACCCCTGAAAATCACATATCACTTGACTGGATAGGCCGTCTTTTCAATGATGAAAAGGCGGCTTTTTCCATGCCCATACATAGCCGTCTGTTTCGCCGCAGGCGGCTAAATCTATGAAAGGAGGGTAAGCGTCAAATCTCCTGGTGTCTTGCACAAGTATACGGGAAGCGAGAGAATACAATAGAGTCTGATAAAGTGCCATGTACTCTCGAATAGTACATGGCACTGCTTGTAGCGGAATAGATTTTTTGAGGAGGAGACGCAATGGAGCGGGGTCTGCAAAGGGTAAATCATCAGGGGCATCTGGCGGAGTGGAGCCGGCGAGTGGAAGCATGCCGGAAGAGCGGGCAGCGAGTAAGCGAATGGTGTGCGGAACAGGGCATCCCAGCATCCACGTACTATAGCTGGCAGAGGAAGGTGTTCCAAGCCGCGGTATCAAAGAATGAGGTGTGCTTTGCCGAGGTACCAGTAAGGCCGGCAGCAGCGGAAACGGCGGCGAGCATCCAATGCGGAGAACTGCGGGTGGACATCCATACCGGGGCAGACACAGAAACGATCCGGGCAATCATTCAGGCCCTAAAGTCATGCTGAGCGATTTCAAATGCAGCTGCCCGGCATACCTGGCCTGCGGGTACACGGATCTGCGGCGAGGGATCGATGGTCTGGCGGGGCTGGTGCAGACACGGTTCAAGCTGGATCCATTCCAGAACGCACTGTTCCTGTTCTGCGGACGGCGGAAGGATCGGATCAAAGGGCTGTACTGGGAGGGGGACGGCTTTGTGCTGCTGTATAAGCGGCTGGAGAGCGGCAGCTTCCAGTGGCCGAGGAATGGTGAGGAGGCGCGGCAGCTCACGGCGCAGCAGTACCGATGGCTGATGGAGGGGGTGAGCGTGGAGCAGCCGAAGGCGCACAAGGCAGTGTCTGGGCTGAGCATTGTCTGATGGGAAAATGCTGGTATTTTGCAGAACTTTGTGGTATAATTGAGGTCATGGAAGAGAAAAATTATGGAACAATCCGCACTGAAATGATAGAATCTCTGCGGGCGGAAAACAAGGCTTTGAAGGACGAGAATGCCGAGCTGAGCCAGAAAGTGGAGTGGCTGATGGAACAGCTGCGCCTGTTGAAGAAGAAGCAGTTCGGCACATCCAGCGAACAGGGCAAGGAGCAGCTGGATGGACAGCTCAGTTTTCTGTTCAACGAGGCGGAGGCGTATACCGCCCCGCCGGGTGTGCAAAAGACCACCCAAGTGGCGGCCCACACCCGGAAGCAGTCCGGCAGCGTGAAGGACGTGGTACCGGAAACCATCCCGGTGGAGGTGGTGGAACACCGTCTGAGCGAGGAAGAGCGGGTGTGCCCGCAGTGCGGGGAACTGATGCGGGAGATCGGGACAGAGGCGCGGGAGACATTGAAGCTGATCCCGGCCAAGGCCATCCTGCGCAGGGATGTATATTATACATACGCCTGCGAAAACTGCGAGAAAAATGACGTTTCAACGCCCATCATGAAAGCGCCGAAGGAACCGTCTGTGATCCCTGGCAGCTTCGCCTCGGCACAGGCCATTGCCCATATCATGACACAGAAATTCGTAATGGCCAGCCCGCTGTACCGGCAGGAGCAGGAATGGGCGCGGCAGGGGCTGAAACTGTCCCGGCAGACCATGTCCAACTGGGTGCTGCGGGCAGCGGAGGATCATCTGCTGCCGGTGTACGAAGAACTGCGCCGGCAGTTGGTGAAGCGCGAGGTGCTCCACGCCGATGAGACCACCCTTCAGGTACTCCATGAGCCTGGGAAAAGGGCCCAAACCAAGAGCTATATGTGGCTGTATCGGACAGGCCGGGACGATGGGCCGCCCATCGTACTCTATGAGTACCAGCCCAGCCGAAAAGCGGAACACGCGGAAAAGTTCCTGGAGGGTTTTTCCGGGTATCTCCACGCGGACGGCTACCAGGGCTACCATAAGCTGCCGGGGAATATCCGGGTGGCTGGCTGCTGGGCTCATGCCCGGAGGAAGTTCGATGAGGCGCTCAATGCCCTGCCGCCGGATAAGCGGGAGGGCACGGCGGCACTCACCGAGCTGGACTACTGCAATAAGCTGTTCGCCTGGGAGGAGCGGTTCAAAGACCTCTCTCCAGAAGAACGGACAAAACAGCGTCTAAAAGAGGAAAAGCCGATTTTAGACGCGCTTTTGGCATGGGCGAATTCTGTTTCCGCCGCACCCAAGTCCGCGCTGGGCAAGGCACTGCACTACCTCAAGGAGCAATGGCCTTATCTGATCCGCTATCTGGAGGATGGCAGGCTGGAGCTGAGCAACAACCGGGCCGAGCGCAGCATCAAGCCCTTTGTGATTGGCCGCAAGAACTTCCTGTTTGCCAATACCCCGCTGGGCGCCCAGGCCAGCGCGGTGATCTACAGCCTGATCGAGACGGCCAAGGAATCGGGATTGGCTCCCTTCCGCTATCTGACCTGGGTTTTGGAAACCGCTCCAACGCTGGATCGTACCGTGGAGGGTTGGGCTGTGCCGCTTCTCCCAGCAAATGCGCCTGAATTTTGCTCAACTACATAATTCTTTTGAACCGCAGCACTGATTCGCTTCAGCGCTGCGGTCCTCTTTTGGGTTGTCTAATTTGACGCTTACAAAGGAGGAAACCCCAAATGGCGAAACCGAAAGTGTTGAGTGTAGCAAATCAAAAGGGCGGCGTGGGTAATGGAAAGAAAGTAATTATGAAAAGTTGAGTGATAAAAAGGCTAGGAATCAAGGGGATTTTGTTGAATAACTTAGCATAATACCGCAAAATGGGGGAAGCCGAGAGGCAAAACATTTTGGAGGTATTGAAATGCAGGAAATGGCTATCAGCAGGACTATCGGACAAGTCAGGCAAAGGTTGGAAGAAAACGGGTATAGCAAGGGAAAGATTCAGCAATTTAACAGCACCACCAATCAACTTGTAAAATTTATGGCACAGCAGGGAATCAGCGATTACAGCATGGACATCGGAATTCGCTTTATTGAGGAACACTACGGATTCAAGTCGGATGGAACATTAAGCCGTGTGAACCAGGGGCGGCTGCAAGATCTGACGATGCTGTCTGAAGTGCAGCTGCATGGTACGTTTATGATGCGGCACAGGAACCGAAGCTACCGCATACCGGAGGGATTCCAAAAAGCAACGGATGAGTTTCTGGAGCATCGTCGCTTTGTTGGTATTGTGGAACGGAACATGGGAACGGTTGAGCTGTACCTGGAGCGATTTTTTCACTACCTGACCAGCCGGGAGATAGACACAATTCCCAAGATCACAGGCAAGCATATCCAAGGCTATCTGCGGTATATCAGTGCATTCAGCAACCAAAGCAAGGACCATATGATGCGGACTGTGAGGCAGTTCATGGAATTCTGCTGGCAGAATGATTACCACCCGCAGAATCTGGCCAGCTTTGCGCCCAATGTTCACTACGACAAGCGGGCCCGCATCCCTTCTGCGTATTCCTACGATGATGTTATGAAAATCCTTGGTATGGTTGACCGGAATAATCCGGTAGGCAAACGCAATTACGCAATCCTGCTGTTAATCACCCGTCTTGGGCTTCGTACCGGGGATGTCAGCGGACTGCGCTTTGAAAATTTTGACTGGGAACACAATCGCCTCACCCTGACCCAGCACAAAACCGGCAGACCCCTGACGCTGCCACTGTTGGAGGATGTTGGATTGGCGGTGATTGACTATCTGAAATTTGGGCGGCCTGTCTCTGGCAGCAACACTGTTTTTCTCAGTCATAAATATCCATTCAAGGACTTCAATCCCAGTTCTCTCTACAGGATCGTTTCAGAGTATATCCATAAAGCCGGATTGACAGTTCAAGGGAAAAAGCGTGGGCCGCATTCTCTGCGGCACAGTCTGGCCAGCAGGCTGTTGGAAGAAAATGTTCCGTTGCCTGTTATTTCAGAGATTTTGGGCCATGCCAATACCGAGACTACCGCTGTTTACCTCTCCATTGGGATTGACCAGCTGCGCCGCTGCGCATTGGAGGTGTGAGATGGTTACTGTCACACCCATTACCATGAGCGGTGTTTTCGCTCCGTTGGCGGATGATTTTGTTGCGTTCAAACGGGCTCAGGGCTACAAATACTATACAGAAGCCAAAATTCTCCAACGGTTCTGCCGCTTTACGGAAGAGTACAGCCTCATAACTCCTGTCCTGACCAGAGAACTGGCTATGGATTGGACATCTCCCAGAGATGGAGAGGCGGCAAAAAGTCGGCTGCACCGTGTCAGTGTACTGAATCAGTTCAGCAAATATCTGGAATTGACTGGACACCAAGTCTGTATGCTGCCCAGCTGCCATTGGAGCCAGGGTTCTTTTACCCCCTACATCTTTACCCACGTTGAGATGGACAAGCTGTTTCAGGCAGCAGATAACATTCGGCCCATTGCTCAGGCAAGAGATTTGCATAAGGAACTGCCAGTCCTGTTCCGCCTGCTCTACGGCTGTGGTCTGCGGGTTTCAGAAGCGGTTGGGCTCCTTTGCCGGGATGTGGATTTGGAGAAAGGCATCCTCACGATCCGGGAAGCGAAAAACGGGCGGGACAGGCTGATCCCACTTTCTGAATCCCTGCTGAAACTGCTGCGTGATTACCGGGAAAACACAGCTTACTGGCTGTGTGACGATGATTTCTTTTTCCCTGCACCGGACCGCACAATCCTCAGCCCGAACACCGTTTACCAACGATTCCGAAAATTGCTTTGGAACGCCGGTATTCCATACAACGGAAAGGGAAATGGGCCGCGTCTGCATGATATTCGTCATACATTCGCAGTCCATACGCTGCAAAAATGGGTGGAAACCGGCGAGGATCTGACCGCAATGCTGCCTGTTCTGTCTGTTTTTATGGGGCATAAATCCATGCGGGCAACTTCTCGCTATCTTCGCCTGACAGCAGAGGTCTATCCGGATGTGGTTCGGCAGGTAGAAAACACCTGTGCGTATGTGATACCAGGCGGTGAAACCACTTGAAGCCTACTGATTTTGCCATACATCTCAGCCGGTATTTTGGTGTCTATCTTCCTGGGCAGTCTGGATGCAGCGTGAATACCGTCCGCTCGTACCGGGATACCTTCTCCCTGTTCCTCCGATTTTGCCAAAACGAACGCAAACTCAATCCGCAAAAGCTGACCTTGGAGCAAGTAACAAGACGCCTGGTTGAGGATTTTTTGCAATGGCTGGAGACAGAGCGTGGCTGCTCTGCCGGGACTCGGAATAACCGTCTGGCCGCGATCCATGCGTTTTACAAGTATTTGCAGTTCGAGGCTCCCCATCTATTGGCGCACTGCCAGGAGATCCTCTCGATCCCCAATAAACGTGCGGAGAAAAAGGTGGTATCCTACCTCACCTTGGACGAGATACAGGCAATTCTTGCGCTGCCTGACCCACAGACCGCCGCCGGGTGCCGTGATCTCGCTATGCTGGCGCTGCTCTATGATACCGGGGCTCGGGTGCAAGAACTGGCAGACCTCAAATTTGAAGATGTACGCCTTTCCTGTCCTACTGTAATTCGTCTGACCGGAAAAGGCGGAAAGGCCCGGTTCGTGCCCATTATGGCTCCGACTGAAAAGCTGCTGCGGGCTTATCTGGAGGAATGTGACCGCCGCTTCTCCATGCACGGCGGGGCCCCTCTCTTCCGAAACAGGGACGGGAAAAAACTTACCCGTGCCGGAATTGCCTATATTCTGAACAAATATGTGAAATCTGCTCAACAGATGGATTCTATTCCGGCGCAAATGGCCGTTTCTCCCCATGTTTTACGTCACCCAAATGTCAAGCCTAAGACATAAACTTTTTATTTGCAGAAAAAATATCTTTCAATCTAAAAGATCTTGCGGTATACTTTTTATAAGATACTATGACAAATTGAGAAGGTGAACGCATATGAATAAACGTTTTTCTTGGTTACACTTATCCGATTTGCACTTCCAATATCATAACGATAGTTTTGAAAGCACTTTTGTCTATGACAAACTATTAGAAGATTTAAAACACATAGAGTCCTTAATTGACTGTGTATTTATTACAGGTGACATTGCATATTCTGGAAAGGAAGAAGAATATAAAATTGCAACGGAGTTTTTTCATAATGTTTCCGCATCTTTGAATATACCGAAAAATAGGTTTTTCTTTGTCCCCGGCAATCATGATATACTAAGAAATGATACCATGCCATATGTAACGAAAATAACTGATAATATACGGGATGAAAAAGATTTGTCTGGGCTTTTAGGAAATAAGCAACTTCTAGACCTCTTTCTTAGCAAGTTTCATAATTATTATGCTTTTATGAAAGACTTCATTGAATCTTCCAGCTATGGTCTCTCATATACGGAAAATATCTGCATAAATGGAGTTGACGTTTCTGTAGTTGGTCTGAACTCTGCTTGGACCTCGACGACAGTCCAAGAAAAGGGAAGAATCTTACTAGGGGAAAGGCAAGTGTTAGAAGCATATTCCAAAATCAAAACCCCCCAAATTACATTTACTTTACTACATCATCCGGTTAACTATTTTCAAGATGAAGATTCGATACGTGTAGAATCACTTATAAATCGTAGGAGTGATTTTGTCTTATACGGGCATATACATAATCGAAAAATAGTTACTCAACAAATGCCCGATAGCGTAGTTCACTATTTTGGTGCAGGAGCCTCTTACGATAAAGATGTATCTAGTTTAGCATATAATTACGCTATTGCTGATTTAGATAGTGGTATAATCAGTGTTTGGCTAAGAAAATATAACGCAATTGAAAATTGTTGGGTCCGTGATAATTCATATAATGAATGTGGAAAAATACAACTGCAATTGCCAGAACGGTTTTTTATTAATTCAGATAATGGAGACTTTACGTATCGAGGCATAAACGATGCTGAAGTGAAACAGAGGCTATTTTATATGGATAAGGAAATTGTACATAAAGATCCGTTTGAAATACCAGCAATTCCGAAGCTATTACTGACATCCATACAAAAAAAGGAGTGTGTATTATTTGCAGGAGCAGGAGCGTCGATGGATGCAAAGTTGCCTTCGTGGCATGAGTTGGTTGTAACATTAGTTCGGCATGTCACTGAAGACCGTCCTAACTTACCGGATTATGAAAAAGAAGAAATAGATAAATTATTTTGTGAGAAGAAGTATTTAATTTTGGCAGAATATTGTTTGAAGAAAATGGGGCCCTATGATTTCTCGGAAATCATAGAAAAAAAGTTGTCATGTAAAGGGAAAAAATCACTTACGCATGACATTCTGGCACAGATACCTTTTAAAGCAATCCTTACGACAAATTTTGATAATTTCCTAGAACAATCAAATGCTCAAAAGCAGCATTTCTATAGGTCGTTGTTGCCAAATGATATGAATATTTCTGAAGAAAAGTTTTCTGGTATTCTTCCAATTCTCAAAATTCATGGTTCGTATGAAACGCCCGAATCAATTGTATTAACAAAGGCCGGATTACGCGACTTGCTTTTTAATAACCCCAAATATAATGAGACGTTAAAACGATATTTTACCGATAATACAGTTTTGTTTTATGGGTATGGATTTAATGATCCGGATATTGATTTTATATTACAAGAGATAATGGCATCTAAAAAAGGGTGGACAAAGAAACACT